>Ga0006572J49612_1004131_pt1 | contig 43439 bp, 36 predicted proteins | sample HigsolmetaAR202R_FD_49612 | JGI IMG/M metagenome (IMG submission 49612)
GTAATACTATGTTTTACACTGGATATATTAATCAATTATTGTTATCATTGTCAGTTTTAGGATGTTGTTTCATTTATGTTTCTAGCAAAAAACGTAGATTTTATTTTTTCAATAACATGTTACATTTGTTTCCTCTATTCGCTACTCCTTATATAATTAGATATTTTTATAATGGTTTTATTTTTTTTAATTTTTGTTTTTATCATGAGGGTTTGTATAATTTTCATTTCTCTCTTTTTTCTAGCAATGTGTTTTCTGTAAGTACAAATTTTGTTAGATTAGTTAATTTATTTAGGATAAAGAATTCTTATTTCAATACAAGACGACTTTCTTTCATGTTGAGAAATGTGTTTTTCATCAGGTGCAAGTATTTCTATAACCATTATTATTATGTATTGTGTATTTCTCTGTTTAATTATTTGAGATATAATAATTTTAAGTTATTTTGTTCATATTTCAACATACATAAAAAAACTACAAATTTAAATATGGTAAGTATTCGAAATGTGAAATTAATGAGTCGTTTAACTTCAATTAAAAATGATTTAATTAATAAATTTTCTATTATAGTAATGTTGCTTAGTAAGTTTTTGAATGTATTTTTTTTAAATGTAAGAAGTTTATTATGGATGCGTAGGATTATTATTTATGGTTATTATCGAAGTTTTTTTGGAGTGCAGAATTTTAATTTTCTGTTTTGGTTATTATCTCAGTTGCGAATACGATTTTTTGTATCAAACAATTTTTTTAGATGGTTATGGAGAGGTTCAAGATATTATATAAAATGTTTTAGTGGACGACGTGATTTATTGGTTAATTTTAATCGAATGCGGATTAAATTTGATAGTTTTGTAAGACGTAAGGTTTTGAGTCATTTGCTTTTCATAAACAAAATTATGTATGGATTTATCTCTCTAAAATTATTTAGTATTTCTTTTGATCGGTTAATTTACAATATTGAATTTGTGTTTTCGGAATATTTAAGAACTACTGTTTTGTTTTTACCAAATGTGTATTTTGAAGATGTTAAGCGATTCTTTTGGAGATATGGTGGATTAAATATATTGAATGTGAATAGGGTAATTTTGCCATTTTATGGAAGAGGAAGAAGTAAGAGTAGGATGGTTAAACGTGTACTTAAGTATAAATTAATTAAAAAAAATAATGATTTGTTCAGATTTTTAACACGGTTTAATAATTTATTAGTTTTTCGGTTATTTTTCAAATATAATAAGAAGAATTTATTAAGGATGTTTTTCAGGATGTTGCAATACAGAAATAAGGTGTCATATAAAAAAATAAGAAGATTTTATTCGAGGATTATCTTATTTTTTATTAAATACGTTAAATATGTTTATATGATATTCTTGAAGAAAAAAATTTTATATAAAAGTAAAAATTTAAGTAAATTAAGTTTTATTTTAGGTAAATATAAAAGATTATCGTGTGATTTGGTGTTAAACTCTGATAGAATAGATGATTTTATATTAGGAGATTCTAAATATTATTCTATTAATGTATCCAAATTATTTATTTTACGAAGTTTAAGAAAGGTTAGTGAGTTCAAAGATTCTAAATTGTTTAGTAAATACTTAGGTATACATTCAAAAAAAAAAAAACGTTTTTTTTTGTGGCCAATTGAAGTTTCAGATAGGCGAGATAAATTTGAACATTCTTCATATGAACGTTTCAATAATATATATCTAACTACCAGGTTTCCTCCAATGAAAGATGCTAAATTATTATGTGATTATATTGTTTATTATTTAAATTTGCGAGTCAAATTGTATCGTATTTTTTCGAATTTAAAATATTGGCAGGATACGGAATATCGTGTAATAAATACGTTAATGCATACTGGATGGGTTGAGAGTGAATTAGTTTATAAGAAGTATCCATTATGTGGTATTCGTATTTTATGTAGTGGTTCTTTTAAAAAGGGAGGTAGGAAACATCGACATTATTATCATTTGTGGATTCGCAAGCAAAGATTAACTCGTAAGATGCCATTACAGACTATTGAAATGGATGTGGACTATTTTTCAGCTAACACTAATGTAGTAACAGGTACGGTAGGAGTCAAAGTATGGCTTTGTTTTAGTACTATTAGTTATAGGTATAGGATAAGAAATTGTGGTTATTATGTCTAATTTAGTTCATAAGCGTCCGCGTAAGTTTTTGTATAATTTTGGGATATATGGTAAGAATAAATATTTGTTTTGTACAAAAAGTTTAGTTATTATGAGTACGCATATAGGAATTTTGTTTCCGTCACATATAGAAACCATTCGTCGTATTCTTTCAAGGCAAATCAAGGGAAAACGAGGTAAAGTATATGTTCGTGTGCAGGCATCATTACCATTAACTCAAAAATCGAAACAGTCTAGAATGGGTAAAGGTAAGGGTAAAATAAAGTCATTTTTCTGTAGGGTAGATGCTTTTAGTCCATTATATGAGTTGATAGGTAAAAAGGTTGATTCTATATTAGTTAGGGCATTGTGTAGAAAATTGCATTATAAAGTTCCGTTCTTGAAAGTTCGTGTAGACAATAGGGTTAATGGTATCTGTAGGAACAAAGTTATTCGTAAGTGATAATTCAGGTGCATTGGTTGTAAAATGCATTAAGATTTTAGGTAGTACGAAAAAGATAGCTAAGATTGGTGATATTTTAGTTTTTGCTGTGAAAAAAGCAAGAGCGTACAGAAAAATTAAAAAGCATGATGTACGTAAAGGTTATTTGATTAGACATCGGCAAAGAATAGTACGTAAGACAGGAGTGATTATTTATTTTTTTATAAATGCTGTTATAATTATGGATATGCGTGGAGGACCGCAGGCATCGCGAATATTTGGAGTTGCTCCGCAAGAATTTAGAGGTAAGAGATTCTTGAAGTTAATTACCTTAGCACACAGTGTTATTTAAGATTTATTATCAATGGAATATATATATATGTTATATATTACAGATATACATTTTTCAAATAAATTTTTGTATTTGGATTCAAATAATACTAATAAATTGTATAGATTTAGATTGAATAGTTTTAAGATATCTTTTTATTTGGATACTCGATCATTGAGATCTACTTTTTATAGTGTTCGTATTATTCTTAATAATATGGTTTCGAAAAGATTTGTAGTTAATCGAATTCATAAATATTTAAATTTTCCGAGACGCCGGCGTAAAGATAGAAGTGTAAGTTTCTGTTCTATGTTATCAGCGGTAGAGGCGTTTCATATTTTATTTTTTTTTTTCAGGTATTCATTGATACGTATTTCTTATGAGCTTTTTTTTATAGGACCATTGTTAATTAAGGAGTTACAAAATATGTATATGATAAAGACTGGGTTTAATAGGCTTTTTTTTTTATTTCATTCTAATATAGATTTTTTCTTGTTTTCAAAATTTGTAGATGTTTCTTTTTATGGTTTTGATATTTCTTTCAAAGGTATTGATCATAATATATACTTAGATAAAGTATTATTAAGTCATTTGGGTTGTCCAGTATTATAATTATATAATTATAATTTTTATAATGGCACATGTAAATTCTATTTATAAACATATTTCATTAATTAATATTTGTGTTAATAAAGAGTTTTCCAACATAGTATTGAAAAGTTTATTCAAGGATCGTGGAATTGCTCATGAGATTAGATCTGAATGTTTGTTTTTGTTTATGGATCGAGGTATGAAATATTCATTTGTTTCTATACGTCGAAGATGTTTGTTTACTGCCAGAGGGCGTGGTTTAGTATCGCATTTGCATTTGGGACGAAATATGTTTAAAAAACTTGCTGGTGGCGGTTTATTAGTAGGATATGCAAAAGTATAATTATTGTATAATAATGAAAGACTTTTTTTTAGTAAATATTGTTACTATTTTTTAGTAAATATTGTTACTAATTTTTATAAAGTTGGGAGTAAGAAGATGATTATAATTATATATAAATAAATTTATCCAAATATTTTGTAATAATATTATTTTTACATAGGCTTTATATGTAGAAAATAATTTAGGATTTTCTGAGACGAGTACAAAGGATTTTCATTTTTTATAATCTTTCTTGGATGTTTTATATAAATGTTGAAATTTATTCTGAAATAGATAAGAGAAATGAAATCAACATGATTAAAGTTAATAATGACTTGTACTATTTTTGTAAGATTTAAAGAATGTATGGGTTAATAGTTTATTTATATTTTATTCTGTTCATAGTATTGATATTATTTGGTAGACATATAGGGTACAGGGGAGCGTCAATATTATCGTGTTTTGTAATGTGTGTTGCTACTTTATTATCGTATTTATTATTTTTTGAAGTAGCTTTGAATCAAAGTGTATGTTCTCTATTTCTGTGGAGATGGATCTCTTTTGATTTAGTTCAATTAGATTGTTATCTTTTTTTCGATGTTCTTTCCGTGAGTATGTTATTAATTATCAGTACAGTGTCCTTGTGTGCAGTTGTATATTCCATTGAATATATGAGTGAGGATCCTTATTTAATTCGATTCATTTCTTATATGTCATTATTTGTTTTTTTTATGATCATTTTAGTTACCTCCTCCAATTTATTTCAATTATTTATAGGTTGGGAGGGTGTAGGTATTTGTTCATACTTGCTTATTAATTTTTGGTTTACTCGAGTTGCTGCTAATAGATCAGCATTATTAGCTGTATTTATCAATAAGATTGGAGATATTTTTGTTTTATTTTCCTTGGGTATTATTTTTGCAGTATATAAAACTTGTGATTTTTCAGTTCTATTTGGTTTAATTTCATTTTGCGATAATATTAGTGATTATATTATTATTTTTGGTTATTTAATATTAATAGGTGCAGTAGCAAAATCTGCGCAGTTAGGATTACATGTTTGGTTGCCAGAAGCCATGGAGGGTCCTACACCAGTGTCTTCTTTAATTCATGCAGCAACTATGGTGACAGCAGGTATTTTTTTACTAGTTCGTTTTTCTTTTATTTTAGAGTATAATTATAAATTATTAGTATTGTGTATGTTTTTCGGTTCATTAACAGCTTTTTTTGCTTCATCTATTGGTATTTTTTTGTATGATATTAAGAAAATTATAGCGTATTCGACATGTAGTCAATTGGGTTACATGCTGATGTCCTGCGGTTTTTCCAATTATTCTTATACAATGTTTCATTTGATCAGTCATGCTTTTTTTAAAGCATTATTGTTTTTGACTGCAGGATATATAATTCATTTCTGCGGAAATGAACAGGATATTAGAAGAATGGGTGGATTTTTGAAGTTATTTCCTTCTGGTTATATGTTTCTGTTGATTGGTTCTTTGTCTCTAGTAGGATTTCCATTCATGTCTGGTTTCTTTTCAAAAGAAATGATTCTAGAAGGGATATATTCGTCTAAAATTATTTCTTTTTATGATATTTCTATTTTATGTCAGTTTATTGGATGTTTTTCATTGTTTTTCAGTGTTTTATATAGTATTCGTCTGATTATTTATATATTCTACGGGCAGTATAATGGGTTTAAATATAGTTTTAGTAATTTTCATTATTCTGGATATTTAATTTTATCTGTTTTATTTATTTTGTCTATTTTTAGTATCTTTTTTGGATATGTTAGCAAAGAAGCGTTTATTGGAGAAGGTACAAGTTTCTGGCAAAACAGTTTTTTTAATTTTAGTGATTTTAATAATAATGATAATGTAAGCAATATTTTATATCATATTATCAACAATGATGAATTAATTATTCATGTAGTGGATTTTTTTTTATTAAATAGTTATGATGTGCTTTGTGTTACCAGTAATCAGGATGATGATATTGAATCAGTAGTGTATCGCTCTTTATGTGATGTATATGATGAGAGAGTAGAGAGTATAGGGGAAGTAGAGAGTATAGGGAGTGTAGAGAGTATAGATAGTGTAGATATAAGTGAGGATATTGTTGCCGATGTTATTGATGAATTGATAGACCCAGAAAATCTAGATGTTCCCTATTTTCTAAAGTATATGGATTTTGATGATTTTAATAGAAAATATATCAATATTTATGTTATGGGTTTTGGTATGATAGATACTATGATGAATGTTGTGGAGTCTACTTTACATGACTATTTACTTCAATATACTTCAGGTAGAGAATCTGTAAATATAGATTATTGGATGGAGAAAACTAGTAAGTTATGTCGTCAGGCTAATGAGATTTTAAAATATTCATATTTGGTATGTAATTGGACGGATTTCTATGATATATGTAAATATGAAATAGTACCATATATGGTTGCTAATGCATTAGGGTTCCCATATGTAAATGGAAGAGACTATAATACTTTTGCATATTTTGGTATTGATGAGATGGAGACAATTAAAATTAATGTTGAAGCGATTATGCTCAATGTTGTGATTAAGCCAGATTTAAGTGTTAGAGATATATGGTGGATAGATAGTTCGGATATCAAAGTTGCTGAGTTAGAGTTTGATCAATATATGGATTGGTGGATAATAGTTAAATATTATCTAGCAGCATTAATAGATGATATATTGACTATGATAGTACGGGCTCAGGAAGATGATCCGAATATTTTATCAACTAAAGAAGAGATGTTCTTGGAAGCGTTTCATGATTTGGTGTATGCAAATGTGAAATATTATGGTTTTTATATGATAGATTGGGTGGTGCAGAAATATAGAGATTATTTATTAACTGGATGGAGTTCTATTGATTTGTGGTTAAATGATTTTTATGATTATTTACATTCAAGTATTGAAGATATGGAGAAAGAGGCTGAATTGGCGAATGAAAGGTTTTTGATCGAACTTGGAGCACCATATAGTATAGCAACAACTACAGTTATAAATAAATTAAAATATAATTTTGAGATTTATGTTGATTGGGATGCACTTGATGTAGAAAAGGTAGATCGTCTTTTAAATTATTTTGGGATTAATGAAAAATTTTTTTATTATGTGTTATATGACAAGATGTTGAAAAAGTTTCATAATTTCAGTTGTTTATCTCATTCTTTTATTGGTGATATTGCACAGGTTTTTATGTATAATGCGAGGAGTATGGATGATATGGTAGGTAGTGTCATATTAATATTATTAGAAAGATTTTTTAATGAGATTTTTATTCCTTTTATGGAGGATCAGGAAGTGTTTGTTAAATTTGAGAAATTACCTGTTGAAGATACTGTGGAATATATTGAATTTTTATGTTTTGATGATATATTTTTAATAGATTTACAGGTATCTAATTATTATAAATCATTTGAATTTTTTTATCGTAATGCTGTTTTATCTTGTGTAGATATAGTGTTGCGTATATTGTTAAATAATGTATGTTTCATTGTGGATGATATTGTAGAGGATTATAATTTTAATAAGTTGCTTATGTATTTAAAGGATCTAGATGATTTTAATTTATGGTTTTCTAAGATGTTAAATTTAAATGTAAATGAGTGTTGGGATTACGAAGATTTTTTTTATTTGTGTGGTTATATGTATATGCTGCTGAGTGTAATGTATGATTTGTATGATTTCAATTTTGTTTATAGTTATGATTATGATTTATTACATATGTTTGATTTAATTAAATATAAGGATAATGATGATGATTTTGATTTTTGGTTGCAGTTTCTAAGCACTATAAATGTTAGGTTTGCATTAATTTTTGTTTTAGTCAATTTACTTGATGAAAATATTATAAATGATTTTGTCAAGTTTGAAGATGTGTTTGTATTATTCAAACCGACTTGTTATTTTGCTGAATTTAATTCAAATGTGAGTGGGTTTATTTTTTTTTCTTCTATGTATTTCTTTGTCTATTGTTTGATTTATGGTTTTTTTTTATCTAGAGTCATGCATATTTATAGGTTAAAATTCTCTTTTTTTTTTAATGCTATTTATTTGTTGTTTTCTAAAAAATATGTTTTTTTCAATCGTTTATTTTTTATTACGAGTTCGTTGTTTTTGTTTATATTCAAATTAGTTGTTGGTTTGTTTACAGAACGAGGTTTGTTTGAAAGATTTACTAGTTATGGAATAGTTTATTTTGTTAGAAGATTATTTTTTAAGTATATACATTTTAAAACTGGAATAATATATCATTATGCTGGTTTTATTTTATTTGTTTCATTTTTGTTATTTCTGATATTATGCTAGAGTAATGCATTACTTCAGTTTTTGTTTTTCATCACTATTATTTTTTTTTTTTAATGTAGAATGGTTTTTTATTGATTTCTATTCTACATTCTATAATGAGTTTTTTCTTCTAACGTTATTTAATGGATATTGTAGTTTAGGAGTAGATGGATTATCGTTACCTTTTTTATATTTGACATTGTTGTTAATTCCACTTTGTATTTTGTATAACTGGAATCATTCTTTGAATGTGAAATCAGAATATTCTGTATTGTTATTGTGTGCTGAAATATCGTTATTATTTTTTTTTATGACGTCCAATTTATTGTTGTTTTTTTTTTTGTTTGAATGTTTATTGTTTCCATTTTTCTTAATGTTTGGAATTCGTGCGGTACGTTTACGTAAAGGGCATGCTTCTTTTTTACTTCTGTTATATACTTTGTTTGGGTCGTTTTGTATGCTTTTTGGTATAATTTACTTATATAGTAGAACAGGTACGTTTGATTTATTTTTGTTGTCCAGCATCGCGTATAATATTGAGAATGAGTATTTTATTTGTGGTCTCTTTTTAGTATCATTTTTTTCCAAGATTCCTGTTGTTCCATTACATAATTGGTTGCCGGAGGCTCATGTAGAAGCCCCTACAGAGTTATCTGTTTTATTAGCAGGTATCATATTAAAAGTAGGTACATATGGGTTTATTCGTGTTGTATTACCTATTTTTCCATATTCTTTTCATTATCATTCTCCATTATTGTTGATTTTTTTCGTAATTTCAATTTTTCATTCCAGTATGACTGCAATAATACAATCCGATATGAAAAAAATTATTGCGTATTCGTCCATTGCTCATATGAATATTTCTATGTTGGGATTGTGTGTAGGAACAACTATTTCTGTCTGTGGGAGCATTTTTTTAATGTTCAGCCATGGAATTATTTCAAGTGGTTTATTTTTTCTTATCGGAATGTTATATGAGCGTTATGGTACAAAGATCATAAAATATTATACTGGGTTGATAAGTGTTATGCCTATCTATAGTACATTTTTTTTTTTATTCATTCTTGGAAATATAGGATTTCCATTAACTTGCGGGTTTGTTGGAGAGGTTTTGGTTTTGCTTGGATTACCAGAGCGTAATAATTTATTTTTATTATTTGTTGTAGGGTTTTGTATTTTCTGTGGAGGCATTTATAGTATGTGGTTATATAATAGACTTTTTTGTGGAGTTCCATCTATATGTTTTGTAGGGGATTTGACGTTAAGAGAGTTTTTTGTAATATTTCCTTTAGCGATAAATCTTTTTTTTTTTGGCATATTTCCAAATATTTTTATGCAACCGATTTATAATTATTGTTTTTCTTATGTTTTTATTTAAATTTTTCATTTTTTATGGTATTCTATAGTATTAGTATTTATTCTGTCGATAAATATGTGTAATTTTCGGTTACGGAAATGATATTAGACAGACAGATGACATATCATTGTATAACATATATATTAATTCATTCAAACATTTTAGTTTTAGTTCAGGTTTTTAATTAATAAATAAAATAAATGGGTTTGTTGTTTGTGTTGATTGAGATACTTGAGGGAATAATTAGCATATTAATATCAATAGCTTTGTTAATATTATTGGAACGAAAAACCTTAGGATCTGTACAACGTAGACGAGGTCCTGGCATTGTAGGTTTATTTGGATTGTTGCAGCCATTTGCAGATGGTTTGAAGCTCATAATTAAGGAATTTTTTATACCAACACATGCTAATGGAGTTTTATTTTTTCTATCGCCGATCTTCACTTTCTTCTGTACTATAGTCCTTTGGTTTGTGTTACCGAGTTTTAATGTACATTCATTAGTGGATGTTCCTTTTTCAATGCTCCTATTTCTATCGTTTTCGTCTTTCAGTGTACACGGTATCATTCTTGCAGGATGGTCTAGTAATTCTAAATATGCTTTTTTAGGTAGTATCAGATCAGCCTCTCAAATGATTTCTTACGAATTATGTATCAGTAGTGTGTATATAGCAGTTATTTTGGTGTGTCAGAGTTTCTCTTTTGTCGATGTCGTATTATTTCAAGAGGGATTGTGGTTAATTTTTCCACTATTTCCATTTTGGATTTTATTCGTCATATCGATGCTAGCAGAGACAAATCGTGCACCATTTGATTTGCCTGAAGCAGAAGCTGAATTGGTAGCAGGTTATAATGTTGAATATTCAGCCATCGCATTTGCGATGTTCTTTTTAGCGGAGTATGGTAATATGATTTTGATGTCTATCGTATCATCGTTATTTTTCTTTGGTGGATGGTTGCCTTTTGCATTACCCTTTTTACCGACTCCGTTATTGTTTGGATTCAAAGTTTTATTTCATCTCTTCATTTTTGTCTTAGTGCGAGCCGCAGTGCCACGTTACAGATACGATCAATTAATGAAATTGGGTTGGAAGAGTTTGTTACCCGTAGGGTTTTCTTTGTTATTGTTGGAAGCTAGTTTGTTGTTGTATGTATTTACAGATAGATAGATAGATGTTGGAGAATTTGTTTTGTAAACAAGGAATAATTCATTTAATTAATTGTGTGAATAGATTATTGATTTTGAAATTGCGTCCGAGGTACAATTTTTTATTATTATGTTATTGTAATTATTTTTTTTTCGTTAAATGTTTTGTAATGTTATATAGAATACATTATTTCAAGAATCATATTCATTATTTTCCGACGAATGTTTCTACAAACAAGTTAACACATTTTAGGAACCTGCAATATAACTTATTAGATATTTTTTATGAGAAACTGAATTATTTTTCTGTTTTTTATAATATTCGTAGAAAGCGTAAGCAGCGACGTTCTTTATATGTAGTGCTTGCATTTGATAGGCATGTTTGTTTTAAGAATTTGGAAAGAGAATATGAGCAAATAAGATTTATGTATTCAAAATTTAAATGGTGTTAATTGCAAAAGTTTCAGGGTTAGATGTGTTATTACGATATGAACGTAGATTGCCGTATATGTTATCGGATTTAATATTAAATAACATTTTCATTAAGAAGTTTGTAAATTTATTGATGAAAGACGGTAAGAAATATAATGCATTGAAAATTTTTTATTCTATTTTATCATTTATTCATTCAAATTTTAGGATTGATCCATTATTTGTGATAGCCTATATTTTTAGTCAGAATATAGTTAAGTATGATGTGAGAGTGAAAAAAATTAGAGGTAATAGAGAATTATATTTATTTAGATCTCTAAATGGACCGTCGCAATTATTCAGAAGTATGCGGTTATTTTTTTCTGAGATACATAATATATTGTTTGATGTTTCAGAGTATTACAAGAAGGTAGGATTGTTGTTAGTATACTGCTTTTTACACCCAGAATTTTTGCGAACTCGGTTAGGTTATGTATATGAAGTAGCATATAGAAATAAATTTAGGTTGCCCACATTTTTACAACGAAATAAATTAGGGGAGAAGAGTACAATGTACTATTGGGCTTTGACAAAAAGTTGTTATCGTGTGAATTATCGTAGAAATAGGCGAGTATTGAAACGAGTATATGTTTAATTCAAATTTAATGTTTTTATATTATATGAATACATATATTGAATATGTGTCTATTTTATCGCTGATATTTGCGATGTGTTTTTTTTTTTTAGGTATTAGCTACATGCTATCAATCATGACACCTTCTATTGATAAAACAGTAGGATACGAATGTGGATTCGATCCTTTTTCAGATGCACGTGATCCATTTAATATTAAGTTTTATTTAATTTCTATTTTATTTCTTATATTAGATGTTGAAATTAGTTTTTTTTTCCCATGGGCATTCTCTCTAAATTACTTTCATTATGGTGGTTATTATATAATGTATTTATTTTTTCTAGTATTAATGTTTGGATATATATATGAATGGCATAATAAGTGTTTAGATTGGGATTAATTTTTTATTTTTTATGAAATGGCGAAACTGAACAGACAGAAGATAGAATTAGATCGTACAGCATTAGAGTTACGATGCACAATTCTTCATGAATGTGATTTGTTGAATATATTTTTACCACGTTTTTGTTATCATGATTTTCTTTCCATTGTTGGTAACTGTAGAATGTGTATAGTAGAGACGAACATGTCAGCAAAACCAGTTGTTGCTTGTGGAACAGTTTTTTCAGATGAATTAGAAGTACTAACTGATTCTTTTTTGATCAAGAGTGCCAGAGAGGGTATTCTTGAATTTCTGTTAATTAATCATCCGTTAGATTGTCCTATTTGTGATCAGGGAGGAGAATGTGATTTACAAGATCAAAGTATGGTTTTTGGTAGTGATAGAGGTAGATTTTTCGAGACGAAACGCTCAGTAGAAAATAAGAATTTCAGCCCATTAATCAAAGCAATTATGACCAGATGTATTCATTGTACGAGGTGTATTAGATATGCAAATGAGATTTTAGAAGAACCATTATTAGGTACTTTAGGTAGAGGTATGTTTACAGAGATTGGGAATTATGTAGCAGAGATGTTTAATTCAGAGATTATTGGTAATATTGCAGATATTTGTCCAGTTGGGGCATTAACTTTTGTAGGATCTTCGTATTCTTATAGATCGTGGGAATTAGTAGGGATAGATACAATAGATGCATTAGACAGTTTGTGTAGTAATATTCGGATTGATGTTAGAGGTAATGTGATAATTAGGATATTACCACGGATGAATATTAGGATAAATGGTGAGTGGATTACTGATGAGATCCGCACCTCGTATAATTCTTTGTTAGCAGATAGATTATGTTTTCCGATGTATAGATTGACTCTAGATAGTCCGTTCGAACGTTGCAGTTGGCAAAGAGCATTTCAATTAATATGTACGCGAGTGGTGTCGGAGTTCGAGAATGGCGTCAGATTCTCTTATTTCGTAGGGAACGGAGCGGATAGAGGATGTGTATCGTTATTTAAATATTTGAGCGGCATTACAGCGGTTAATAATATTAACTCTAATTTTTCAGTAGTTACAGATTTGAGAAATGAATATATTATAGATATTTCTTATCTTGATAATAAGCAGATTGACTTCTATTTTTATTATGGTATTTATCCGAAAGTAGAATCGCCACTTTTATATTTGAGACTTAAAGGAGTATTAGATGAAAATGTATTTCTTCGTAATATTGAAAAAGCTCTTTTTATTGGATCTTGTGATATTGTCGATTATAAGCTAACGCATATAGACAATACAGTTTCTTTTTTAGAACATCTTGTTAAATCAAATTCATTTTATTGTAAGTTAGTTGAAAAAAAAGAGGACTGTGTGTATTTGAAGGGAGATATTTTATCTTTCTTTTCAGATACGATAAATCGAGTCACTTATTTAGTTTACAATTTATTGGAAAAAAAAGGTATTCGCGTACATTTTGTCTGTAAGGACACAGTGACGGTCTGCTTATTTGAAGATGCGCATGGAGCATTGAATCGTAGCAAAACAATGTTTTTACGTGATGGTCCAGTTGTATTGAAGCGAGAATCCAAATATTGGTGGGATGAGAATTTATGCATGGATCTTTTAATAGTGGAACCCAGAGATATTGTATTGCGGGAAGGAGTAGTATTTGTGTTAGCGTCACAGTATTTGAAAAGAGAAATTATTTCCTATTATAAGGCTAAACTATTGTATCATAAGGGGATTACTCCACATTTAGATTTTGTTTTTTTAGATGAAAGACATTTAGTTAGCAAATCTTTACCATATTTTTATTATTATCGTGAATTTCCTGAGGTGAGAAATCGTTTTTGTATTTTCATTGGTCCATATTCCTATCTAGCCGAATTAGTAGGGGCCCATGTAGTATTGCCAACGAATACTTTTGTTGAACGCAAAGGTTTTTATTTAAACATGTTAGGTTTTACTCAGCAAACTGTTAGAGTAGTACGATTACCTGTGAATTTGTGGTCGGATGAGTGGGTAGTTTTGTCGCTGTCTCTGATATTATCTGAGTTCAATCCGAAGGTTTTCTGTAAGAGGTATATGAAAAAGATTTTTAACACGAACATTAATTCGTTAAGTCGATCATACCGTTTAAGTTTAGAGATTGATTTACCAGTAGAATTGATTCAAGCGATACGTCATTTACGTAGGGCAATAGGTTTACCAGAAAGGCATCAGTATATTAGTGGAGCTTTCCGAATAGGGTATGATCCGCAATGGGCACATAAATCTGATTTGAAAGCTTTGATAGATAAAGAACTAGATAAGTATAAATTAGAAAATCGCTTTGATTGTGAGGAAAGGGCTAGAATAAAATATTTCAGATATAAATTAAAGTTTTTACGGTTATATAAAAAATATATGAATTCGTTTAATATCGTTGAAAATCCACAGGTTAATATTTTAGGACTCTCGTCGGATTATATAGTAGATTCTTATTTGCGTGCAAAAATTAGAGAACGTGATAGTAGTTTAGATAGTAATGCAAGATTAGATAGTGAAACTTTAGAGATTTGGTATTGTTGGGCGATGAGTAGGCGGTTCAATATCTAGTCTATTTTTTTCCTACGGTGTATATGAAATATGAATAGAGATTTTTTATATCTATATTACAGTTTACAGTTTTTTGGGTTAGGTAGAGGATTATTTAAATATTTGTGTAAACATTTAGGATTAACGGAACAGTTAGGTGTGAGACTTCCCTCCTCAGGTATGTTAGCTTTTAGAAAATTACGTAAGTTTTTTATAGAGTATGAAAACTTTTTTGGTTTCGAATACAATAAGATGCGAATTTTAAACGTAGGTAAGTTAATACGGATACGGTGTTACCGTGGTATTAGACATAGGTATGGATATCCCGTAAGGGGACAGCGTACTAGATCCAATTATAATACGTCTAGAAGGTTGAACCGTGATGTTACGTTGGTGGTTGCAGATTTGACGAGAAAGGTTAATCCAATTATGCGGAAGAAGTATTTGTTATGATTTTTGTGTGAATGAATTCGAATTCATTTTTAAATATTGGGATGCATAGTATATGTCCAAATTCATTGTGTAAGTCAAACAGTGAGTTTTTTTCTTATGAAGGTGGTTTTTTTTCATTTGTAGATTTTTCTTTGTATAGTTCCCGCTTGGGAATTGATTTGGTGAATAGTTTATTGTATATTGAGGATAGGGAATTGCGGTATATAGATCTCATTGCAAAATGGATGAGCTTCATTTTTGTAAATCGTTGGGTTTTGTATAATTTTTGTAGTGTTATTGTAGATGAGTTGTTTCGAAAATATAGAATGGTTAATGAGATGTTGATTTCTAGGAGCAGGAGGTATTGTTCAGATATTTATAGATTATATTTTATTTTTAGTATAGCATATAGGAATCGTATATTTTGGTATATGAAAGGACGAAAATATTTTAGTAGGTATTTTCGTAAATTGATTTATCGCGGAAGTAAAAGAATGTTGTGGTTTTTTTTTTTTCGTACTGTTTCAAATAGTATTAGTAGAGTAGTGAGCCCAAATATAAATAATTTAGGCAGAGTTAAATTAAAGCATTATAGTGTAGGAATTTTGAAAAGTTTCATAGATTGTAGATTAGAGGCCTGATTATTATTGAAATGATATATAATTTTGCGGTTTAGCATTTTTGTTTTTCTTTTTCGCATAAGTTGTTAATGATACTAAATTTTAAGTATGTCGATGATATTAAAAGGTCACAATTTTTTGTTGATCGTATATTGGTACGGTATTATAATATCCTCATAAAGGGTTTCAAAGGAGAGCATAAATTTAAAAAATTGTTGTATTTCCCATATTATTTTGATTTTACTAAAATTTGTCATCCGAGTCATCCAAAGAGTATGTTCTATTTTTCGCGTTTTAGAAATGGAAATCTATTTGTAATAAAAAGAAATTTTTACAAAAGGTTATTAAAATTTTGTTTTGTAAATATAGATAAAAACAAATCCAGATATAATAGTCGTAATAAAAGAATATTTAAGTTTATTGTACGTTCGAATTTTTTTTGTTACTATAGTAGGAGAAAGAAGAAAGAAGATCGTGCGCGTTTAAGTAATTTGTTTATGCTGCGTAAATACAGAAAAAATTTTTTTTTCTATTTCGTAAAGCATTTGTTTGATAAGAAATATATTTCTAATTTGTTTATATTCGATGTAGTAGAGCCAGTTCGTTTTTTATCATTTTCCAAGTCATTGTTTTCTAGTCTTTTATTTGTCAAATATTTATATTCTTGTCTAAAGAGTTTACGTTCATTTTTATTTGATTTAGATTTTGTTATGTTATTTACTAGAATTTTCTTTTTTCCTTTTACTCGCAGTGTGACGATGTTTCATTTTGTGAGGAAATGTAGTATTCTGGCGAATCGTTTATTCAAGGTATTTTATCTTTGTTTACGGTTAAAGAGATTGTTTGTTTTTCCAAAATATTATAGAAGGTTTAAATTTTTTATATCAAACTTTTTTTCATATACAAAAAATAATATATTTATAAGTACTTATTTTTCTTTTTCCAAATTAATTTTTCTTTTTTTTTTTTTCAAGAAACGTTTTATTTATTATAGTGTTAGAAAATTAAATAAATTTTTTCGTTTTTTGTATTTATGTAAAGAACGATTGTTTTTGCGTAAATCGCAGGATCTTTTATGGAAACTGAGACGTAATATCAGACGTAAGGTTTTACGTTTCAATCGTATTTCTTTTTTTTTTATAAGGAGTACGACATATAATACGTACTACACTTTTTTATTCAATAGTAAGATGCTTTATAAAAAATCTGCAGGTATGTTCGAGCCGAATCGGAAATGTAGATTACGATATGAGGTAATGAAGAAGATGTCTGATGATTTTAGGTCCAAGTTAGAGTTATTCTTGATCAGGTTCCCAATAAAGAAGATTCACTTAGTTTGTGGTGGTTTTAGGAAATTTCAAAGTTATATGTTTAAAGGTTTGAGTATTTTTCGTGATATTAAGACTAGAAAATATTTAGGGGCGTTGTTAGGCTATTATAGAGTATTTAAGAGGATGGGTCGTTATAGTTTATACCTAAATCTTTTAAGGAAGTCGGTTAGATTAAAAAAAGAAATAGTTAAGTTTTATAATCTTCGATCATTTATGAAAGAATTTTTACAAGATTGTTTGTCTAAAAAGAAATTCTTATTGGAGATTTTGAGGAACAAAAGGTTTTTATTTGTATTAGATTATATTTTTGTAGTGTCGAATCAACCTTTTAATGGGTGTCGTGGTAGAAGGTTGGTCACAAAGAAAAAGAGAAAGAAATAGGATAAGTGTTCATTTTTTTATTTATTTTCATAGATATCAGTTTATTTGCGTTGCTAAGTTTCCCGTTTTATAAGTTATTGTGTGGGGAGGAATTTCTCTTACTATTCGATTCTTTCCCATTAAGGTTAACAAAAATTTCCATTTCTCCGATATGGGTGGAAATTTTATTGTTAGATGATTTTTTGTGTACGAATTCTTTTTTTTCTTTATTATTTTACAATTTTATTTTTTGTGATTTATCTGTTTATGAATTTTGTTTTTTGTTTCTACATTTTGTCATTTATAATATAGGTAATATTTCAAATTATAGTGATTTGTCATTTGAGGTTTTTTTATATACGAGGCGAACTTCTATAGGTTTAATTGAATTTTATTCTCTGCAGAGATCAGTCATAATGTTTTTTGATGAACTAGGTTTAGTTTTTTTTAGATTATATAATCCATTGAACCATGCATATATTAATTTTTTCATTTATCTAGTATACCCATTATTATATAGTGTTTATGTACATAAGATACAGTGTTTTTGTTTTGAATCTATAGTCATCAATTCTTTTGAGGTTTTAGATTTACCGGTTTTATTTTCCATTTCTTCTGATATTAGATTTGAGTGGATGTTTTCATTCTGCAGATTGGCTTTGCTATATATTCATTTTGCAGGATAATATATAGAATAAAATGTCACTTATTGTTGCAAGTTCATTTGATAAAAGGCATTTAAACAATTTTTTCATGTTATTAAATAAAGATTTTTCTTTATTTAATAATGGATTGATAAAAAATTTGTATTATTCGTTGACTTTATGTAAAACAAAAACTTTTTTTCTTAATCTTATAATTATTAATCAAGTGGAATTAATTAGACAGTTCAACTTTAAAATTTTTTTGCTGTTTTTATTACGTATATTAAAGTGTCGTGGTTTTCATTTTTTTCATTATATACGATATAGTATTTTTTTCAATAGTCAGTATAATCTAGTACATTCAATTTTTTCAAGTTTTTTAAATATTTTTTTATCATTTGTAATGCTTTTTTTTGTGTATGTATATGTATTTTTTTTTTTTTTCTACAATAAAAATAAGGGTTTTGGATTGCCTACTAAAAAGCATTATGAAGTTGTTTTGAGATCTCCTCATGGACATAAGAAATCCAAGGAACGATTTGTAAAAAAATTGTATCGTAGAGGATTACAGTATCCATCTTTCTATGTTACGGATACTCATGTATTGTTGTTAAGAATTTTTCATTCCAAAAAAGGAATTTTGATTTCAAACAAATATAGCATGAACATATATTGAATAATAGAGATGCACATGCAATATTCTTTATTTCTTTTAGATTTGAAAAATGTATTAATTTTTGTGTGGCGTAATATATTTCTTCCAAAAATAACAATAGGATATCCGTTTGAAAAAGGACCTATTAGTACAAGATTTCGCGGTGAACATGCGTTACGTAGGTATAGTACAGGAGAAGAACGATGTATTGCTTGTAAATTGTGTGAAGCTGTTTGTCCTGCTTTGGCAATTACTATTGAATCATATCGTTTGAACTTAAATAAATCTAATGTAGTAAGTCCGTATATCAAAAAGCTTTTAGAAAAGGAAGAGGGTAGGGAAATAGAGCGGCGTAGAGCACTGATATACGATTTAGATTTGACGAAGTGTATTTTTTGTGGATTGTGTCAGGAAGCATGTCCAGTAGATGCTATTGTGGAGGGTCCTAACATGGAATATTCGACCGAGTTACATTCAGAACTTTTATATACGAAGGAGAAGTTGTTATATTTAGGAGATGTATGGGAAGTAGAGTTGAGATATATATTGAAGATGGAGTCTGGGTACCGATAGGGATAATATTTAAATGCCACAATTGAATGTTTATATTTTTTTTGATGGAGTTTTACTGGGTTTTTTTTTTGTATTCGGATTCATTTTATTTTTGAAGTATTTATTGCCTTTATTGTGTTTTTTCTACAAGTCTTCCGATTATTTAACTTTGTATTTATTAAAAGAATTGAACAGTAAGTACTTATTCGTTTCTCCATTGTATATTAATTACTTATTATATTTGAAAAATAATGTATTTTGTTTTGGAGGGGTATATCGCAGTTATAATCTTTTAATAAATACTAACCTCATTTTTTTTGGTTTTTATGGAGTGAATGAAATCTAAATTTTCCTTTGACAAGTTGGATGGTATTACAAAGGGCATAATTTTTATATTTGATGTTCTTTTTAAATATATCTTGGGTTTTTTGAGTAGGACTTTATTTCATTCTATATATTTCATTGATGGTAAGGTTTTATTAAAAAGATTTTGGTGTTCTAATCTTTTTTATCTTTCATGTTTAATTACGGTTTCATTTCCTTTATTTTTCTTAATGTTATCAGGAGAATTATTAGTTTTTCTAATTCCTATTACTATTTTCTGTTTTTTTTTTTTTCAATTTTTTTTTATCTAATTATTCAGTGGATTATTTAGAAGAGATAGAATTGATCGAGTTTCTTGTTCAATTAATAGAAATTTTTCTTTGGAATAGTTTCAAATTTTTGTACTTTTTATTGTATGTTATATATATATATCGTTTCTTAGTTGATTTTTTTTCATTTTATTTCAATAAATTGTTCTCTTGTATGTTTGCAGATTCTAATTATAATTTATCTCAAATTTGTAAGGTTTTTTTGATGCATTATATTGGGTTAAGAAATGATGATACTAGTAAGTAGTTTGATTTATTTATTTATTGTTCTAATATATAATTTTTTTAATTTTTCAGGGCGTATCGACATAGATAAGAGTTTTTTATATATTATGTATTGTATAATTATTGGATTTTCTTTTTTAATTTTGAATCAGGATATAATAGATTTTTTTTGTTATTTGTTTTGTAACGATTTGTTATTATTTGATTACCGATTGTTTTTCAGTTTATTTATATTAATTATAGTTTTTTTCAGTTTACCTATTTTATTTCATTATGTTAAAAAATACATGTTTTCGTTAGTCGAATATTTTCTGATTTTTCTATTTGCTATTATAAGTGGAATTTCGATGTTGTATACGTATTATTTACTGTTGTTTTTTTTGTTTTTCGAGATGCATAATATGTGTCTTTATATTCTAATTTCTTTCTCCAAGACTAACGGAAATTTTATTGAGTCAGGTTTAAAATATTTTATATTAAGTTCATTTTCATCTGTGATTATGTTATTAGGTATATCTTTTTTGTATTACTCTTTTGGTACATTAGATCTTTTACAGATCCAATCTATTTTAGTTGTTAGTAATATTTATGGTCTTTCATTTTTCATGGATTTTGGTTTTATTTTATTATTATTAGGTTTTCTTTTCAAGTTATACTGTGTGCCATTTCATTTTTGGGTTCCAGATATATATCACGGTAGTCCAACAAGTTCAACTTTTATGTTGGCTTGTATTTCTTATATATTAGTATTTTCTGTCTTTTTCACTTTTTTTGTGAATTTACGTTTAGTTTGGATAGTGAATATATATGATATTATGTTCTTTTTCACGATTTTATGTTTATTTATTGGTGGCATAGGAGGATTGTTCCAAAGACAGTTGAAACGTTTAATTGCATATAGTTCAATTTCAAGTATTGGTTATATTTTGTATGGTTTTCTCGAACGTACGGAGCTTTTATATGTAGATGTATTTAGCTATTTATTTGTTTATTGTGTTAGTCTTTCTGGTATTTTTTTTCTGATATTGTGCGTTGAGATTAATTTATCTATTCCATTACGGAACATTGAGAGTACTAATATAGATATATTTTCAGGATTTTTTTACATCAACAAATATTTTGCTATTTTGTTAACTTTCTTATTTTTCTCTGTTTCCGGAATACCGCCTTTTTTAGGATTTTTCGTCAAATTTTTAATTTTTGAGCAAACTCTGTATAATACTAATTTAATTTTGTTTATCTTTATGGTTTTTAATTCTTTATGTGCATGTTATTATTATTTTTATTTCGTGAAAATCATGTATTATAATAAACCTTTATCTAATGAGATACACTTGAATTTAAATACAGATATTTTTTTTATAATTTATATTCTAGTATTATTTTTAATTATCGGAACTTTTTTTTTTATTTTTTAAATAGTTTTTCTTTCAGCTTTCAGAATATCAATGAGTGAAATGGATATTTAGTATTATCGTATAAGTTTATGTATAAGTAATATCGTATAAGATTGTATAAGTAACTTTTTACTTTTCAATTACTGACGAGAAAAAGAAAAGATTTACTTTAAAACTAAATTTTTATAAATTTTTATAGAATGCTAGAAGATCATTTAATAGTCACGGGTAAGATTGAGTCATTACAAGATGGTATTTTTATATGTTCAGGATTGAATCAGTGTTTTGTAGGAGAGGTAATTGCGTTTGGTAGTATTTTATCTGATTTGAGAGGAATCGTAATGGATATTACTCAAAGTTTCGTTAAAGTAGTTCATTTATCCGGTGATTTTAAAAAAGGTAAAGTTGGTGATATTGCGTATCGTACGTATCATTCTTTTACAACAATTGCAGGATTTGGAGTTTTAGGACTTGCATTATCCATTCTAGGAGAATGTTTAAATGTGGAAGATTTATCTAAAGATGATTTTTCTAAACATATTTTGAGTTTAGAAATGATCCCGGTGAGTGCAAAAGCACCGAGTATTATCATGCGAGAGCCAGTACGTATACCAGTGTATACAGGGGTTACTTCAATTGATACATTAATTCCTGTAGGTAAGGGTCAACGTGAATTATTGATTGGTGATAAGGGCGTAGGTAAAACCACATTAGCATTAACAATAATATTACATCAACGAAGGTTTAATAATCTCTATTATTGGAGAGAGTGCGAGAGATTAACCGATTATGAAGGATTTGTTAGAAATTTTGTTCCTTGTTTTTATGTAACAATAGGGCAACGAAGAGTAGAAGTAGCTAGGTTAAAGAATTTATTGTTAAAAAATAATGCTTTGTATTATACGTGTATAGTATATGCCGGGTGTGATTCACCAGCAGCTGTTCAATATATGGCTCCATATACGGCATGTGCCATGGGAGAATGGTTTCGAGGTCGAGCATACAATGCTATTATTGTATATGATGATTTGACTCAGCATGCAATTGCGTACAGACAAATGTCTTTGTTATTAAGAAGACCACCAGGAAGAGAGGCATATCCAGGAGATATTTTTTATATACATTCTAGATTATTAGAAAGAGCGGCTCAATTGACTAATGTTTTGGGCGGGGGTTCTTTGACAGCGTTTCCTGTTATAGAAACTAAGTCTGGAGATATTTCTGCGTATATACCTACGAATGTGATTTCAATTACAGATGGTCAAATTTTTTTATCTAAAGAAATCATGAATAAAGGAATTAGGCCAGCAGTGAATTTAAAATTGTCTGTCAGTAGAGTTGGTGCAGCGGCACAGGTGCCGGCAATGTCATATGTGTCTAAATTTTTGAAGAGACAGTATTCCATGTATAAGCGGTATGAGGGGATAGATCGTTTAGGAGGAGATATAGATTCTTACGTGATGGAATATATTGTAAGAGGTCGCAATATAGACAGATATTTTATACAGGCGGCCTATAAAACTCGTAAGTCTTTTTATAGTATTGTCCCTATTTTTTTATTGTGTAGTGGTTATTTAGATTCTATTAATTCTTCCTGGGTAACTGGTTATATTAAGTTTATATTAAATAAAAAAGTTATAACTTTTTTCTCTAATAAGGTAAATGTAGATTTTATTTTGAATATACCAATCTTGGAAGCATTGGTAGAGAGTGAGCCATTTTATCTTTTGGAGTCTGCTGTCAAGGAATTGGGTATTAAAACTCCAAGTATTTTCAATCGGATAATTAGTTTTTTAAATGAGGTAGATGGTTCTAAATATTATTTTAATAAATTAATGTATTAGTAATTTTTTATATTATTTTCATATAATTAAGGAATGGTATTCTCTGTTTTCGAACAGTTCCAATTTTATTACGGTTTGTATGATATTAGTTTATTGTATTCCTTTTTGATCGATTTATTGCAATATATAGATCATTTACGTTGTTATGGATTTGGATTAACGAGAAATTGGAATTTGATCGTGTACTGGGACGTATATCTTTCATATTTACTATGGTGTTATGAAACTTTGGAGTTTTGGAAGATTTTGTTACATATAAACAATATGTTAATGAATTTAGAGGATTCTTCTTTTAGAAACGAACTTCTCAAATATATAATAATCCATTTTGCAGTGAATATTGAAATGATTGATTATTTTAGTGAGGGTCTTAACGTAGATCATAATTATTATTTGTATTGTTACGATGTTGATTTCTTTGACTCAGATGAAATCAGGACGTATTTTCCAGTTAGGAAGGTTTTATTGTACAGTTGTGTTAATTTTTTGTTATACCCTGTATGGTTAGCGAGTTTTGCTAGTAATTGGTTGTTTTTTTTCATATTTGCTTTATTAGTTTTTTGTATAGTATATCTTTATAAACCTATTTTATATATAGGGAAAAAACAGTTTGTGTACGTTTTTTTCTTTGAGTTATTTCGTAGAGTTTATATTTTTTTCTATGATCTGGCTGAATCATATTTAGAAGAAGATGCTCGATCTTTTTTCCCTTACATTTTTTTTATTTTCCTATTCATTAGTATATTAAATTTAATTGGTTTATTGCCATACAGTTTGGCGTTAACCAGTCATTTAATAGTAACGTTTTCAATTTCTTTAATTTCATGGGGTAGTTTTGTATTACATGGTATAGAGAAACATGGGTTGAAGTTTTTTTTACTTTTCTACCCGCATGGTTTATCTTTTTATTTAATTCCATTCATTTGTTTGATCGAAATAGTTTCTCATTTTATTAGATTAATCAGTTTAGCATTACGATTATTTGCGAATATCGTTGCAGGTCATATATTATTAGATTTAATTTCCATGTTTTTGTATTTAATGACGTTGTCTAAGTTTTCTTTATTTAAATTTTTGTTGTTTCCAGTTGGGTTTTGTATTATTATTGTATTATTTTTTTTCGAATTTGCTATATGTGTTTTACAAGGGTATATTTTTGCGATTTTGTGTTGTATCTATTGTAGGGATTATCTGTATGGATCGCACTAATGTTTTTTTTTTCTCCTTGTGTAGAACTTCATTATAAACGTATGGAATATTTAAAAGTTGAAAAAGATAAGTTAAAATTATTTATGAAGTTGAATGGAGGTATGGAGTTGAAAGAGAAGTTTTATATTATGAATACAGTGTTACATTACAGTAATGAAATTTTTTTTACAAAGTGGCCTTTTTTTTTATCGTTAGGTGTATTGTTTTTAATATATAGTTTAGTTTTATTTTTTGCCAAAGTATCGATTAGTATATTTTTTTTAGTTGTAGGTTTAATTTCTGTAATAGTGTATTTGTTCACTTGGTTTAAAGAGTTGTCAACTGGAAGGCATACTTTGAAAGTTAAAGAAGCTTTATTATTTGGTTTTTTTTTATTTCTGTGTAGTGAAGCAACGTTATTTGCTGGTTTTTTTTGGTCGTTATTAGATAGAGTTTTTTCGGCAACTTGTTTCATAAGTTTCTCTAGTTTACCGTCAGGATTAGATAGGATTAAGTGGTTTGGAGATCCATTACGTGCTACATTAATTTTATTATGTTCTGGATATCTGGCAAATATGTCATATTATTATTATTTAGACAGGCATTTGCTATATGGTGATTTATGTTGGGTTAGTGCTATCTTTTTGGGATTATTGTTTTTATATATCCAATATAGTGAGTATAGTCATTTAATTAATGATATTCGTGATAGTGTTTGGTATTCACATATGTATTTATTAACTGGGTTTCATGGGTTTCATGTCATTATAGGATTAGGTTTTCTAAGTTATCAGTTTTGTTGTGGAGATGAGTGCCTGTATGAGACACTAGATGAAGTTTATGCTTTATCCGAAGAAGAGAATGAAAAATTCGCTAAATGGGCTAAGTAGTATATTAGTATTATATATTATAGAATATAGAATTATTTTATAAAAAAGTGTTACTTCCGTTAGATGTTGTTTTATATCGTAGCCCATTTAATAGAATTTTTTCGAAAGATGTGCATATTAGTTTGTATCAAGTTTTATGGATATGTCTATGAATTAGTTGTTAGTTGGGGTCAATCGCAGGATAATTATCATGAAGTAATAGAAAAACTCAAAATATTTTATAATCATATTTATAAGACTATTTGTAATTTCTATAATAAGATCAGTGATATTATTTCTACATATGCTCCATATGTAGAAAAGGTATGTGAGAGGTGGTTATGGACCACGAATCATAAACGAATTGGTATTTTATATTTATTATTTGGAATATTTAGTGGTGTATTGGCAATTTTTATGTCTATCTTAATAAGATTAGAATTGATGTTTCCAGGAGATCAAATATTATTTGGAAACTATCAATTCTATAATGTATTAGTTACGTTGCATGGGTTATTGATGTTATTCTTTGTCATATTCCCTATTTCTTTTGGAGGATTTGGAAATTATTTTGTTCCTATATTAATAGGAGCTCCAGATATGGCATTTCCGCGACTAAATAACTTGAGTTTTTGGTTGTTGTTTCCTTCAGTTTGTTGTTTTTTCATTTCTGCCTTTATCGATAATGGTCCTGGTACAGGTTGGACCTTATATCCACCACTATCCTCATTAGTTTCTCATTCTGGAGCAGCAATAGATTTTGCTATTTTCGGTATACATTTAGCAGGGGCTTCTTCTATTGCTGCTGCAATTAATTTTATATGTACTATTTTTTATTTTAAGTTAGAATCTATGTATATGAAAGATTTACCTTTATATGTTTGGTCTGTGTTAATTACATCGTTTTTATTACTATTTGCTCTACCAGTACTGGCTGCTGCAGTAACCTTGTTATTGTTTGATCGTAATTTCAACACGTCTTTCTTCGATCCTATTGGAGGTGGAGATTTAATATTATATCAACATTTGTTTTGGTTTTTCGGGCACCCAGAGGTGTATATTTTAATCCTTCCTAGTTTTGGTATTATTAGTCACGTAATTTCTACATTTTCTAATAAAAGTATTTTTGGTTATATTTCAATGGTTGGAGCAATGATTGTTATTGGTATTGTAGGATTCTTAGTATGGGCACATCATATGTATACATCAGGTATAGATACTAATACAAGAGCCTATTTTACTTCGGCTACAATGGTAATTGCAATACCTACAGGGATTAAAGTTTTTAATTGGATAGCTACAGTTTGGGGAGGGTCTGTTTGGTTACATACACCAATGTATTTTGCTTTAGGTTTTATTTTACTGTTTACGATGGGAGGATTGACCGGAATAGTTTTATCTAACGCAGGAATTGATGTGGCGTTGCATGATACTTATTTTGTAGTCGCGCATTTTCATTATGTTCTATCCATGGGAGCAGTATTTGCGATTTTCGCAGGATTTTATTATTGGTTTGGTAAACTTAGTGGCTATCAATATAATGAATTTCTAGGACAATTACACTTTTGGGTAACGTTTGTAGGAGCAAATTTAACTTTTTTCCCGATGCATTTGTTAGGATTAGCAGGTATGCCTAGAAGAATACCGGATTATCCTGATATGTATTGTTCGTGGAATGTTATTTGTTCCTTAGGATCGATTATTTCACTGTGTGGAGTAGTTATTTGGTTTTACATAATTTACGATGCTTTATTAGGTTCAGCACCACATTATAATGTGGTTAAATGTTCTAGAAATCCTTGGATTTTCATAAGTGTACATGATTTTATTTATTTGATGTATCTAAAAGTTAGGTTTTTCATGTGTTATTATAATACTGCTTTTTTCGATTTTAGTATTTCATCTAAGAATTTTTCTACAAATACGCTAGAGTGGACTCTAGCTTCGCCTGTATTGTTACATACATTCGTATCTCCAGTTAAAGTGGTGACTGCGAATGTCAATTATTTTGATTATAGGATAGATGTGTTAGTAAGTGATATAAGAAGGGAAGATGTGTTATTGAGTGTGGTGTATTACAATTTTATTAGAAGATAGAAATAATGGATATGGTAGATTTTTTAATAAGTTTTTTAGGTATAGTATTGCCATTCAATGATATGATGGCAAGTATAACTGTGTTGTATGCTGATAATTTTGGTATTCTTGTTTTTATTTTTTTCATGATAGCGAGTATATTATATGTAAGCGTAGTATTATACAATGGAGCAAATTTGAAATATAAAATTAATTTTGATAAAGATAAAGAATTGTTACTGGATATTATTTTTCTGTTATTTCCAACATTATGTATAATTTATATGTTAGTTCCTACACTTGGGTTTATTTACAATAATGAATTTTCACATGTAGATCCGTTTATGTATATAAATGTGATTGGACATCAATGGTATTGGACATATGAATATTATGATACTATTTGTATATTGCCTGGTTTTTTTGATAGGGATATAGATCTATATGTAGTACAAATAGATTCTTTCATGGAGACAGAAGATTCCGCTAATCGACTTCTAGAAGTTACTAATCGGTTGGTTGTTCCATGTGGGTATTTTATTGGTTTAAATATTACATCTGAGGATGTAATACATTCATTTGCTTTACCACAGTTAGGGTTGAAAGTGGATGCAGTACCTGGGAAAATTGCTCAGAGTGTTTTATTTATTCCAAATGTAGGTATTTATAGGGGGCAATGTTCTGAATTATGTGGAGTATATCACGGATTTATGCCTATTGTTTTAGAAGCATTACCGTTCGAACAGTGGTATGATTTTATTTGCTTGTTGTTTCAGGTATCACCTGCAACGTTGTTATTGTGTCATTTTGACTTACATTTTAAGTATCGTATTTTTTAATTTCCCGTAGAATGAGGTTTGTATTTCATGCAATCTATGCAATAGAATTTTTTTGAAAGACGTGCATATTTCATATTAGTTTGTATCAGATTATTTATATATGAATTATAATTAGTCGTGAGTTGGGGATTTGGGGATATGGGGATAATATCTTGTGATATGTGTATTTGGGTATTTTTAAAGATAAAGATATTTTGATTTTTTTATTTCGTTGTATTATTTTTTACTTTGATAATATAATTTTTAAATTGAAATGGATAGATTGAAATTCGTAGCGATCAATCATTAATATTCATGTTTTTTGTATTAACTATTACACATTAATTACATTACATACTTACATACCTGAAGTACATTGTGCGACAACAGAAACTAGTAGTTTTGAGATTTCGTTTTAATATGGAAGATTCTACTATATTGAAGAAGGTCTTTATTTATTATTTATTTTATTAACACAGATTCTGAAGGAGATCTCAAGGGATATGATATTATGGTATAATAATGGTATCTGGATTTTGTCCTTCACGACGATGTCAAACACAGGTCTCCGATCCCAGAATTAGTGAATCAAGTTTCTAAAATTTTTTTCTTTTGTTAAAGAGTTGGTGTTGGTTATGTACCACACTCTAGATTATATTTTGAAATTCTAAAGGTAGTGTAAATATAGTGTAATTTACATTACATTTATGTAGTGTTAATGCCATATTACTATTTACTATATTTTTCTTTTTTTTTTTCTCTGATTTTCTCTATTGTGTTTATAAGTTATTTTGATAGTTTTGTGACAATGTATGATGTATTTTCTTCATCTTGCATTTTTTTTCCTCATATTATATGATCGGATGAGATATAGATAATAATGGTTAGTGGTATGTTTTACCGTTTACTGTAAGAATTTAATTTTTATTTTAAAAATTCTATTGATGTTTTCAGTAGTGCTGTTAGGTTGGTGGTATGGAAGGAGGAAAGGAGGCTCAGTAGTTCAGAGGTAGAACATGTGGCTGTTAACCACAGAGTCGTAGGTTCGAATCCTACCTGAGCCTCCAGTTTGTTAATTTTTATTACTGAAGTGTATTTTTTTTTTTATTTTTCATTTTGTTAAAATAATGAAAAGAAGATTAGATTTTCATTTCAGATCTAAAAGTCCATTATTATTTATGTTTATTGCATTAATTTTTGTTTTTTTTTTCTTTTTATTTTACAAACAAATACCAGTTGTTCTATGTAATTCTAATAATAATTTGTATTATTTATTGTTGATTTTTCTGAATTTGTATAATTTGTATAGAGAATTGTTTTTTTGCCTAGATTCAGGGCGATTGGATAATATAGAATCTCTTTTACTAGATATATTATATTATTCAAATTTATTTCATAATGTGCAAGATGTTATGGATGTGAATATTAATCATATTATGGAGGTTAATATCACATCATATAAGACTACATCGACTCCGAGAACGACGGAGTCCGTGAATGTTTTTTCTGATTTTAATACATTCATTTCTTTTATCTTCGAATTAGTTAGAAGCACTGGTGTGTCAATAGGGGAAACATTAAATTATATTTTTAAGATCGTTTATATGACAGTAGAAGAAATAAAAGATGTTTATAATGTTTCCCGTGTTGCCAGCGGTCCTTATACTAATTCTAATTCCATTGATTTGTTGCACTGTGGTTTGGAAACCACGAGTAAGATCGTATCAGAACGTATTAAGAGTAACGGTTATCTCTCCAAATATATATTTGGTGAGGTAGATGTGACCTCAGTGAGGTTCGTTGATTCTTCCGGAAAGATTACAAAAGAACTTTTATTGGAAAGTTGTGAGGTTGAATCTTATTGTAAACATAGGCGTTATGATACTATAAAAAATTGGTTGCCTTCTAATGTTGAATGTAAAGATCAAAAATTATTAAAGTATTTAGATAGTTTATGGCAGCATAGTAGGAAGGAGTTGTTTGGCGAGCTAATCAGAAAGATTAATCTTTTTCCTATTTATCGGGATTTGTGTGAAGTAGGTGAATTAATTTTGTCACGGGATGAGAAAGATTATCTAGATTTAACTTTCGATACAAAAGAAAAAATAATACATTCTTGTGTACATCAGTGTACTAGTCAATTGGATTATAAAATTTTTGATTATCGTTATAGATTTTATGGTATCAGTTCTACTGATATCTATAGATTTCTTATGTTGTTAGATCGAGATAGAGAAATATTTTGGGGAGGATTTAGAGAATATTTAAATATGTTATTTAATACCAAAGGTAAGGGATATATAAAGATTTTAGCTGAGCATCTTCTTGAAGCAGATACTCATAACCGAAGTTCATTAGGTTTATCGCATGTTATAGAGCGTGTTGATGATGGAAAGAGTGGAAAGAGTGTTTGTTATAGGTTGTTGTTTGATGTACATGATAATTCATTTAAGGCCCGTTATGGGTTTAGTCGTCTGCCACAAAATGCAATTATTAGAATTATTTAGAAATAACTTATATGCATAGAAAATCTTTTCGTCAGTTTACTTTGATTTATATGAAAAATAAGTTGTTTTGAGATCTCCTCATGGACATAAGAAATTCAAGGAAAAGATATTTCTGGGTTGTATTACTCAATGGATGATAAGATGTGGTGTGGTGTGGTGTGTATTTTTTTTACAAAATTACTCAACAAACTTTATTTAGTTTTCTTTCTTATTTCGAACAAAAAAATGATTTTCTTAATTGGGCATTTGAGGAATATATTGAAGTAGTGTTTGATGCGAGATAAGAATTATATGTTTATCTTATATATAAACATGTTAAGGAGGCGGAGGAACATGGACTAAGTAAATTGTCTTGTGGACATATGTTAGTGAAAATTTCTAAGACAAATTTTCAGATAATATATGATCAAGCATTGGATAAGGGTAGGACTATGCCTTTGAAAGGAGAAGCATTTATCCGTATGTAATAGGTAATTCTATTTACAAAAATATTTGCTGTTTTATTGTATCATTGTTCCTATAACCAATAAGAATAATATTATAATATATGGAAATCATGTTACGTGCATAGAAAATCTTTTCGTCAGTTTACTTTGAATTTTGGGCCGCAACATCCTTCAGCACATGGTGTGTTGCGTTTGGTTGTCGAATTGGATGGGGAAACTGTTCTTGCGGTAGATCCCCATATAGGTTTACTCCATCGTGGCACTGAAAAATTGATCGAGTATAAGACATATATTCAGGCACTACCTTATTTTGATAGATTAGATTATGTTTCAATGATGTGTCAGGAACATGTTTTTTGTTTAGCTGTAGAGAAATTATTAGGATGTAAGATACCTTATAGAGCTCGGTATATCCGTGTAATATTTTCTGAACTCACACGTATTTTAAATCATTTATTATCTGTTACAACACATGCTTTGGATGTTGGAGCATTAAGTCCTTTATTATGGGCATTCGAAGAACGTGAAAAAATAATGGAATTTTATGAGCGGGTTTCTGGAGCAAGAATGCATGCAAATTATTTCAGACCAGGAGGTGTATCATATGATCTTCCAATTGGTATATTGACAGATATTTATAAGTTTTGTGAACAATTTAGTTCTCGCTTGGATGAATTGGAGGAATTATTGACGAGTAGTCGTATATGGAAACAACGGTTAATTTCTATAGGAGTATTATCATACAGAGATGTAGTCGATTTAGGTTACAGTGGTATTTTATTAAGAGGGTCAGGAATAGCATATGATATACGTAAAGTTCAAAAGTATGAAATTTATAATAAATTGTATTTCAATGTACCTGTAGGAGTATACGGTGATAGTTATGATCGGTATTTACTAAGAATGTTTGAATTGCGGCAAAGTATTAATATCATTTATCAATGTTTAAATGATATACCAGCCGGATTGGTGAAGGTAGATGATAATAAAATTGTTCCACCTTCGCGAAGTAAGATGAAAAGTTCTATGGAATCATTGATACATCATTTCAAATTATATAGTGAGGGTTTTCATACCCCAGTAGGTCATATATATCAGTGTATAGAAGCCCCTAAAGGAGAGACGGGTGTGTATTTGATATCAGATGGTTCATCTCGGCCATATAGATGTCGTATTAGAGCACCAGGTTTCATGCATTTGCAAGGATTGAATTATATGGTGAAGGGGCATATGTTAGCTGATTTGGTAACTATAATAGGAACGCAAGATATAGTTTTTGGAGAGATTGATAGATGAAATGATAGGCAAGCTGACTATATATTATAACAATCAATTAAAAAAAAGGAAATTTGATACATTTGTTGGGGTATATAAGAATGATCAAAAGCTTATATTTAACAATTTATGTAGTCAAATATTGTTGCGTAAAAGTTATGTTTCCAATAGATATATTAATAATTTACATATTCGGAGGAGACTGGATAATCTCAATTCGTATCATAGTACAGTCTGTGTCATTCGTAATACAAAATTATATATAGGTTTTCCTAGACATATCTTTTCGTTTTTTTTTAGAGACAAGAAGCGTAAGCGTTCTTAGCTCAGAGGTAGAGTAGCAGCCTTCTAAGCTGTGTGTCACAGGTTCGACTCCTGTAGAACGTAGTATTTGATATGGAAATATATAAATGAATAAGTGAGAGCGATGAATGACGTAATAAACAACAAGGTATTTTATTTTAGTAATAGTTCTATTTCACAACAATACAATATTTTATCAAGGATTTATGTGAGACAACGTAGGCCTTTTTTGATACAACGATTGGTTACACGAGGAATATTATTCAGTAAGAAGAAAATACGTAAATATCGAAGATTAGCGTTAGCTTCTTTAATAACGAAAAGATTTATTTTTCAACAGTTTTACTATTCTTTTTTGACTAGATTGTTGAGATGGTTTAGGCACAAAATAGTTCATGAGAAATATGGTAATTATTATAAATGTAAATGTTTTTCTCTGAATTTGTTACGTGCCTTTTTGTATTTTTCAATAGTAGAACAACGTGAAAGAGTTTTTAAGTTCATTGCAGGAATACCTACAACAGTATTAAGAAGGCGTCATAAAAAGTTATTGTTTCATAAAGTATATTCACTAGCTAAGCCTATTATGATAAGATATGGGCGAGGGCGTTTGAGGGGATTAGGTTTGTATTTCAAAGGGTACAGTCCGACAGGTAGTTGGATAGTTAATTTTTTTAAACGAAGTAAATATCGATATAAAATATCAACATTATCTTTATTTTCGGGATATAGAGGGCGAACATTTTTTTATATTCGGCGTCATAGAAAGAAAAAAAAACGAGGATTAACTTGGAAGAGGAGAAAATATATAGAAAAATTTGTTAAATTTAGTAAGGTTAATAAGGTTGAATATTTGAAAAGGAATATTAATGTGATGCCGTCATACGAAATCAGAGCAGAGGTGTATTTGAAGTATTTTTACGAATATACATTAAATGATTTGCATCAAATATCCCATAGATTTTTTAAAATATTTCCGTATTGCAGTTTAGGGTTAATTTTTCATTTCCTAAACAAGCGATTAGATTTTTTGGTACGACGTCAATTTTGTAATTTAAGAATCACAGTAGTCAGAGATATTTTGAAGAAAGGATTAGTATGTGTTAATGGTATTTGTGTGAGAGATCCATCGTATATAGTGAAGACAGGTCAGTTGATTTCATTAAAATTGTTTGTTAGAGATATGTATTCTTCCTATATAGTTAGTTTATTTATGTCAATGTTTAGTATTAGAAATAATATTTTAAGGAAGACATTTAAGATGCGAATATATAAAATTTTGTTGTTTTATTTACGTTACAAATTAGTTGAATTGAAAGGTTTGAGGATTCCGGTTTTTAGTGAGATAAAATATGATCAAAGAAGGTTCGCAATTTTGAGAAGAATAGATTCACTGAGGAAGAGATTGTTGGAATATCGAAGTAGGAGTGGTTGTAAATCTAAATTTTTGAAGATGGGCAAGATCGGTAATAATTTTTTAAGAAGGAAGGATAGGAAAGTAAATGTTGTGATGGAAGTGGGTGAGAGGGATAAAAGTAGGAAGAAAAGGAAAATTACTTTTCCAAAGAGTTTAAATTTTCATATGACTCAAAAGCGATTTTATAGTTATAGTCATGATAGAAAACGGAGTGGACGAGGTTTTGGTTTTCGAAGAAATACAAATCGAATTGATTTTTTTGGTGTCCGGAGAAATGAATTGAAGAATAAAGGAAAAGGAATTTTAAATAGAAATAGATATACAAATCGTGATTCATATAGATATAAGTATCATAAGGACAGTAAATTTAAATTTCTGGATGTTAGAAATTTGAGGGGAAAACATAATAAACAAAAACGACGTAAAAGGTGGTTGTTAAGGTATCGAGACATAGATATGTGTAAAGTTCGTTGTTCATTAAAGGATAGAATACGTAGATTTATACGATCCAAAAAATTTGTTTTTGATAAAAGTAGGTTTTATGTAGATGTACAGAAGAATAAGGATCAGTATATTTATAGAGTAGCTATTCGTTATACGAGGAAAATTAGAAAGTATAAATTTGGATGGCGACAATTATTAGGTATTTATAATGTATATCACTGGGAAATAGATTATAATGATAATGTAAGATTATATCGTCGGAGGTTATTAATTCATCTAATAAAAAGTTTGAAGAAAGTTAATGAAGTGTTGTTGAATGTTATAATTTCTATGTGTAGACGTCAACGATATTTTTTAAATAATATTCATCTGTTGATACTATCTTATAATAGATTAAAAGAATGTAATTCGTTAATTAGAGATATTTTTCCAGTACATCGGCGATATCTTGGAATAATTTATAAATATTATAGTAGGTCTGGTAAATTGGTTTCCAAGGAACGTCGAATTAAATCATTAGCGTTAAAATTATTTATTAAATTGTTGGAAAAAGACAACGTTAATATATTAGATTCTTCCTATGTCAAGAAGAATGAATTATATAATACAATAATAAATGCAAGTCCTACCAAATTTCATAAACTTGTTAAGGTTTCGAACTACTTATTATTATTGAGATATCGTACAGTACTACCGTATTATTATGAGCATAGTGTTTATTTCAATTTCGAATGTTTACGAGTGAGTCCGTTAACGTATATTAGAAGAGGATGTATATTATATGAAAATAGGCCAGGGTCTAATAAGGTAACGTTACGCAAGTTATCGGTTTAGATAAAATAAATATTATTTTATAATTTTATGTAATATTGTTATAGAGGTGCATAGTTCAGCGGTAGAATTTCCGACTTTTAATCGGCATGTCGTAGGTTCGAATCCTACTGCACCCATTATATCCTATATATTATCCTAAAAGGAATTTATGAAATTGGAATGGTTGTTTTACATTTGAATATAAAAGCAGGTATGGCGATGTCAGGACCACCGTTAGGTCCAACGTTGGGGCAGTATGGTATAGCGATAGGTCCTTTTTGTGACAGTTTTAATGAACAAACGATTTTATTTAAAAATAGTTATCCGTTAAATGTATATTTATATTTGAATAAAGATGGTAGCTATAATTATTATATCTATTTTCCTAGGTTAGTATTTTTTTTGAGAAAATTATTGAAAAAAGAGGAGGGGCCAGCGAATGTGCCCAGATATTATTATTTTTTGGGATATATTCTTGTGAAGATGAGTGATGTGAATAATACTAATATTAATACTAGTAAGTTATTATGGCAAAAGATTAATGAAGTATTTAACGATCAATCATTAGAAATAGAAAAAATTGATTTGTATTGTAAATATAAAAATGTGTTGAGTAAAGGATCGTTTCGATCAATTACTTCCGAATTATTATTCGAATCAGTTATATTTTCCAACATGAGTATTTTGGATATAAAGGGGTTATTTAATTATTTTTATGAGTTGCGTGATTATTTTATAATCGATTATGTTCCTTTTTTTTTTTTCTTAGATTACATAAAAATTTATTCTGAGATTTTATATAGATATAATTTCGATAATTTGGATTCGGTGGTGATTAATGTAGAGGATGAAGATTTATTTTATAATATTCATATTCCATTTTCAAAATATAATAATTTATTGAAGACAATAGAACTTATGCCTACGTCTATATATTTTTATTCAGCTTATTATGAATTAGGAGATTTAATTAATAATGAGGAATTTTTTATCTATTACATTTATTATATTGCGGAAGTGTTAGAAGTATTCAGTGAGGAAAATGATTTCTCTATATCATTGAAGAATTGTTTTATAGGGTTCAATTTCAATTACTCTAGTTTTATACGAGGTTCTAATTTCATAGAAAATTCATTAGTTTTTTTAGATGATTTTTTTGTTCAATATTATAAGATAAGAGTACGTAAATTCTTTAATCTTCATTATTTTACAGATAATTATTATATTTTTATGTTTACAATGTATGTTTCTGTTTTATATTTTTCCCAGTACGAATATTATACAGATTATGATTTTAGGGAGATCTCAAAATGTCAGAATAGATTCAAACAAATGCTTAACTCATTAGAGCAGCATGGAATTTGTTTAATGACTAGATATTCTCACGAAGTGAATTCAAATATATTTTATAAACAATATTTAGATGTTAATGTTAGATGTTAATGTTAGATGTTAATGTTAGATGTAGATGTTTAGTTTTTTTTTAGTTGTGGTGTTTAATAACTTTAAATCAAAAGCTTGGATAGCTTAATGGTAAAGCGGTGGACTGAAAATCCATGTATAATGGTTCGATTCCATTTCCAGGCAAAAAGTGAGGGCACAAGTTTGTTGGAGTATAGCTTAGCGGCAAAGCATCGGTTTTTGAAGCCGGGGATCAGAGGTTCGAATCCTCTTACTCCAATTAATATAATTTGTTGTTATATGTCCATTGATTGTGAAATTGAAGAAATCTAGACATTATGCGAAGCGGGAGTTTACGGTATTGATACATAAGGATGGATCAGTAGTTAGAGTACTATTACATAGTGACACTAAAGTAAAATTATGTTTTACTAGTTTAGATTATTATTATTCTCGGTTGGATAATTTATTGGCTTATTATAATGAATTATTGAACATGATGATGCATTCTATCTATTATGAAGCAAGGGATCAATATAGAATGATTTATAAGAAGGATTTTGATTTAGGTTTGAAATGAATAGTTGTATAAATTCAATGTTTTCATTTCTCAATTCTGGTAATTTAGATAAGGGAATAATCACAGATATGAAGGTTAAGGATTTTTTTAAAGTATTGTTACTCTATGATGTATTATATTATAAACAAATCGATAATAAAAATTATCCGTCTCCTTTAATTTTTTTTAGTTATTATTTTATGGATAGAGAGAAGCCGCTAATTCCTATAATAAAAACATTTAGGCAGACAGATATGAAAGTTCATGTGTCTCCTGGAGAAAAATTATTTGCAAGTTTAACTAATCATGTAGTTTCATTAAGATTAAAAACGTATTATAGTATTTGGGAGTATAACGAGATCTTTCGGATGAGAGAGATAATGAAAAATTATTTAGGTACATATGAGATTTTTGAGGTTTCTAGTTTCATTATACAAAATTATTTATTTACATTTCATTTTTGGGATAATTTTGTTGTGAAATTGCGATATTTTGAAGCAAGGATTAGTAAGGATTTATTTTATTTAACACATTTATTTACTTCAATTTTTTTTCTTTCTATAATATATAGTCTTTTATTGAAAATAATTTCATTTAGATTGTATGTAAATTTATTTTTTATTTCATACTATTACTGTTTGCGTTATTGGTTTGAATTGATAATTTAGTTGAATGAAGAGTTACAATAAAATATCGTTTTCAAAAAATTTAATTTGTTGTGTGCCACGGTATATTTATTCCGTCTCACATTTCAATCAAAGTGTGGTTACATGTTCTTCCATGGATCTATTGAAAATATGTATATTCTTATTCTATCATCACAATTGTAGTTATAAAATGTTTGTTGATTTATTTGGGACGGATTATTTATTTAAGAGAAAAAGATTTCTTTTAATATACAATTTGTTTTCACCACTTTATTGTAATAGATTATTTTTAAAATTTTTTGTCGAGGATGGCAAATCAATAATGTCTATTACAAAGATTTTTCCATGTGCAGAATGGTATGAGCGTGAGGTCTGGGATATGTTTGGGGTATATTTTATATATAATCATGATTTGCGTAGGATTTTGACAGATTATGGATTTATAGGACATCCATTAAGAAAAGATTTTCCTATTACAGGTTTTGTATCGTTACGATTCGATGATCAAATAAGATCAATTGTGTATGATGATGTTCGGTTAGTACAGGAATATCGATTTTTCAATATAATGATGCCATGGGAATATTTTAGTTTCATTAGTAGTTTTAATAACATCAAGGAGCGGAATGTTATTAAATAAATGTTATCATACAATTTAAATTATAATTATTTATATATAGAGGGGAGTTTTTTTTTATCGCATGGTAAGATAGGATCATTTAAGATTAGATTACCGGATGTTGTTTATTTGTATCTATGTAATTATATTTTTTTTCTGCAAAGTTTTCCATTTATCAAATATTTTAGATTTTGGGAAATTTCACAAAATAAAATATTTGGTCAATTATTATTTAAATTAATTAGATTTATTTGTTACGGTAGTTGTAGTAAGATTAGAATTCGTGGGAGGGGGTATAAAATAATAAAAGATGTAAATACTTTGATTTTTCGTCTGGGATATAGTCATAAATTGATTTATCTTTTATCATTAAATTTACTAATTTTACCAAATAAGAAATATAGAAGAGATGTACCTTGGCGTATATATGGAATATTGGATTATCATGTTAGAAATGCTTGTGTTGTTCTACATTCATTTCGGAAACCAGATATTTATTGTAAATTAGGGATTTATTTGTATGGGAGAAGGGTAGAATTTCGACAAGGGATAAAACCATATAGATTATAATAGAGTATATAGTAATGTATAGTATATTTAAGTGATCGCTAATCATTTTATTTATTTTCTATTCATTATTTTAGTATGTTCAGCTATATTAATGTTTACTGCATTAAATCCGATTTATGCACTTCTCTTTTTGATTTCTGTTTTTTTTATAACTTCTATGATTTTTATGTTAATAGGAGTAGATTTTATTGGAATCCTGATCTTATTGATTTATGTGGGAGCAGTCGCAGTTCTTTTTTTATTTGTAGTAATGATGTTAAATGTGCGTCGTGTTGATCGTGACAATACTATATATTTTATTATAGGATTGTTTATTACAATAATTTTGTTTTTTCAATTTCAATACATAGGTTTTGTAAATAATTTATTAGAGATACAATTGAATTTGACCTTTTCCGGTAATTCGTTTTCCTACAGTGATTATGTTTTTTTAGATGAGACCGAAAAAGTGCGTGTGATATATTATTTAGGTTTATTATTATTTGGTAAATTTTCAATTTGTCTTATTGTTGTAGGTTTATTATTATTAGTTGCAATGATTGGAACTATTTGTTTGACCAATGAGAAGCGAGGATATTTTGTACGCCAACAGTATGATCAATTATTACGGTTTTCTACAATTTATGTTTCATTTTTTTATTAAGAAATGAAATCATTATACTTGCGATTAATGCAATTAGGAGCACATATAGGAGAAACAGTACAGGGTACAAATCATTTCACAGATTATTATGTTATAGGAATCCGGAATGGTTATTATATTATAGATTTATCTAAAATGGTTATTATGTTGAGGTATGCATTAAGATTTTTGAGGAAAAGTTCAACAGATGGGTGTAGTATTGTTCTATATTATTCAAATACTCATTCTTATGAGATGATTACATTATTTTTATATAAGTTATCTAAGTTATTTCCATTAAATATTTTATATTATAAATGGATACCGGGAGGCATTTCTAATTACTATAGTTGTTTTTATGATTTATTAAATGAAATACAAGATTTGAATTGGGTGGATTCTAGAAGGAAAATTGCTTTTATTGATATTTTTTTCAAGCTTTTATATTATATTTCAATCGATAAGCCAGTCGATTTGACATTAGAAGAACAATATATGAAATCATTATCATATTGGCGTGCGGTGATTTTTTTTTAGATACTTTAGAAATTATTATTATTTACCAGATGTTGCAATCTGTGTTGGATCCATGAGTAATAAGATATATCATGAGTTTAGTTCATTGGGAATACCTGTAGTTGCACCGTTAAATACAAGGTCCAATATGCTGTATGTTAGTTATCCGATTATTTCAAATAATTCTTCAGTATTATTATCATTGTTTTATATTAGTTTATTTAGTAGTGTGATTTTAGAGGGACGTAGAATCAAGTATAGTTATCTATTTAGAGAAAAGGATTATGAAAAAATGTTTTGGCATATTAAAGAGAAGATGAGTAAATTGGCAGAGTTGTCATTATTAAAGAAAAAAGAACGTATGTTCAAAGCATTGAAGGAATTATTGAGTAATGGGGTGAATAAGAGCAAAGACGATACTGGGGAAGATATTCATCTTTCCAAAGAGGCGAAAGAATTACTCGAACAACCTATTTATGGAAGACGAAGAAATAAAGATAAAGATTTATCTAAATGAAAATGAAAAGATCGAGTTAATAAAGTAGTAAAGTGTAATATTTAGGTATTTATGATTCATAGTTCAAAATTGTTTTTTTTGTTTATCTGTTTCGTATATTTCTCATATCGATTATGGACTATTTTACTGAGTTTTGATTCTTAAAATAATTGTTATATTTCAAAATTTATTAATAATAATGATTTTTGTAATAGATAAATAAATAATAATATGATCTATTAATATTTAATATTTCATAAATTTAAATTCATTTTATGGGTTTTTTCAGTTGCTAGAAATAGAAAATAATGTTTGGTTTTCTAAATAATAATATATTGTTCAGGAGTTTTTATAATGCATTGATCGTTTATCCATGCCCAAAAAATATGAAATATTCTTGGAATTTTGGTATTCTAGCTTTTTTGTTTCTAATGGTCCAATTAATATCGGGATTAATTTTGTCTATGCATTATCAGTCTAATATTTTTGATGCATTTAATAGTATAGAACATATAATTAGAGATGTGAATTATGGTTGGTTATTGCGGTCGATACATTCTAATGGTGCATCGTTTTTTTTTATATTCGTTTATCTACATTTGATTAGAGGATTATATTATCAAACATATTTGGTTTCTAGAGGGTTGATTTGGTCCATCGGTATCTTAATATATTTTCTGTTGATGGCTTCTGCATTTCTAGGATATGTTCTTCCGTGGGGACAAATGAGTTATTGGGCAGCTACGGTTATCACGAATTTAGTTACAGTTATTCCTTTCTTTGGTACAGACTTATTATATTGGATTTGGGGCGGATATTCTATAAATAATGCTACTTTGACACGTTTTTTTATTTTGCATTATCTATTACCATTTTTAATTTTTTTTTTCGTATTATTTCATATTTATGTGTTGCATCAGGCAGGTTCTTCAAGCGAAGTTGGAATTAGTCCAATATTTTTTTCCAATATTAATAAGATAACTTGGTTTTTTCCATATTATGTCGTTAAAGATTTATTTGTTTGTTTGGTAGTTTTATTCATATTCTGTATTTTTTGTTTTTTTTATCCAGAATATTTTAATCATCCAGATAATTATAATTATGCAAATCCATTAGTGACACCAAGTCATATTGTTCCAGAGTGGTATTTTTTACCTTATTATGGGTTATTGCGCTCTATTTTAAGTAAAACTTTTGGAATATTAGTTGCTCTAATTTCTATATTATGTATTTGTTTACAACCTGTGATAAAGGCGTATATTACTACGAAATACAAGAATAGTAGTTTTTTGTATTTGTTGTATATTGCAGAAATTAATTTTTTTTTCCTAGGCATAATAGGAAGTTTGCCACCTTTGTATCCAATAATCGAATTGGGATTATTTTGTATATGGGTTCATTTGAGTATTTTTTTTATTTGTTATCCTATTTTATTTTATTTGATGAAAGAATTTGATTTTTTCATGGAATTCAAAGATAATTGATATTTTTGTTATAAGTAATAATGAATACAATAACTCAAACTATTTCTGTAATTAATCATGCTTCACAAAGGAGATCAATTCGTGCGGTGGCGTTATATAGCAAACAAACTTTAAAAATTTGTAAGTTTTTATACAAATATGGATATTTAAGTGGATATAGTATTTTTGCGAAAAGAAATAAAAGAGGTAGAAATAGGATATATGTAGAGATTCATTTGTCATATTACAGAAATAGACCAGTTTTAGGTAGAATATTCAGAATTTCTCATATGGGGCATCATCGTTACTATACGTGTCGGGAATTACGACAAAAAATAGCACAAGATCGCATTCTTTATATTGTTTCGACTAGTAAAGGTTGGATGAGTATATATGATTGTATAAAAAGGGGTATTGGTGGGGAGCTTTTATTTGGAGTCTATTAATTATTATTAACATAAAAAGTATTTTTCGGAGAATTTGGTATTTGGTATATTTTGATTTATCTATCTTTTTGATATATATTGTGATTTCATTATCTGTATTTTTCATGGTATTTTTCGAGTTCATTGTACATGCATTGTAGACATGCATATCCGTTTCCAGTTAGATTGGTTTCGTTTCATATGTTTCGTTATAGTTTCTTTGAATTAGAATGATAGATTTAAACATCCAGGTTTTAATGAAACATAAACATATTATATATTATATAAGATTTAATTTTTTAATTTATCGGGATATGTATTAGAATAATAGAATATTATTTGATGCTACATATTCTATATTCTAGTAGTACGTGTAATGGTTTAAATGCTGGGGCTAGGTTTTGTAGGTGGAGATGCAGTCTGTTTTTGTTTGACTTATTATTTAGTGACTTATTCAGTTAAAAAATAAATTTTAAAATGAGTTTATACGTTAATTATGATTATGTTTTGTTTTTTTTAAGGATGGTTTGTTATAAATTTTATAAATGTCACAGATGTGGGGGAGTAAGTTAACAATTTTATAAATGTCACAGATGTGGGGGAG
>Ga0006572J49612_1016479_pt1 | contig 23269 bp, 22 predicted proteins | sample HigsolmetaAR202R_FD_49612 | JGI IMG/M metagenome (IMG submission 49612)
TTTCCTCACTGGTCTAATCCCGAATTGTTCGTTAATATGTGAGAGATATATCCTTTAGGCAAAAGATACAGAAATTCATTTACACTGGGGACAGCTTAAAGGATGTACCAAGATGAGCGTTTGCTGGTATGCGCTACATACTCATCCACATAAGGAATCTCAGGTTGCTCAGTATCTACAGTCCAATAACATCGTGACTTTCTACCCAACCTTGAAAGTCAAGCCAGTGAATCCTCGATCATCCCGTGTTCGAGGCTTTTTTCCGCGCTATTTGTTTGTTCAGGCGGATCTCGAAGAGGTGGGGTTAAATGGGCTTCAATGGATTCCTGGTGCGGTGGGATTGGTCAGCTTTGGGGGAGAGCCAGCAGTCGTACCAGATGCATTCATTCACGAACTCAACCGACGGATTGCTCGGATCGAACAATCTGGTGGACTGCATTTGGATGGGCTAAAGCAGGGGGATCGAGTCAAGATTGTTAAGGGGCCTTTTGCGGACCATGAAGCTATCTTTGATGCCCGTCTTCCAGCCGAGGAGCGTGTGCTTGTGTTGCTGCACTGGCTGGGTCGTGAAGTAAAAGTCAAAGTCAACGCCAACGCTGTCGAGAAGCGCCACGCCCACTAGACTGGGTTTATTGGCTTTTCGCAGGCACGTTTGCTTCATTTAGTAGTGTCTATCGACAACCACAAATGGATGTCGAAATGGCGGAGCATACCTGATTACCATGAGGCACCATAGATAGATGACCATTCCTGAAAAAACTCAAGTTCTACCTACCACGGAGTTGTCTACTTCCGAAGCTTCGCCGCTACCACACCTTCGTATTGAACCATCTAAGGGCTGGGTGTCACTTAAGCTTCGTGAATTGTGGGAATACCGCGAACTATTGTACTTCCTCACTTGGCGTGACATCAAGGTGCGTTACAAGCAGACCGTCCTCGGAGCGGCTTGGGCAATCATTCAACCATTCATGACCATGGTGGTTTTTAGCCTCTTCTTCGGTGGACTAGCACAAATTCCATCTGATGGTGTTTCATACCCAATCTTCAGTTACGCAGCATTAGTACCTTGGACATTCTTTGCAAACGGTCTAAACATGTCCTCAAACAGCCTGGTTGGTAGTGCCAACCTGATTAAGAAAGTCTATTTTCCGCGCTTGGTTATCCCAATCTCGACCGTCCTCGCCGGTGTAGTCGACTTTGTGCTGGCATTCGTTGTGTTGATGGTGATGATGCTGGCTTTCGGCATTGTGCCCACAATCAATATCATCTTTCTGCCACTATTTTTACTTTTGGCATTTACTACAGCACTCGGCGTAGGTTTATGGTTAAGTGCCATGAATGTCCAGTTTCGTGACGTACGGTACACGGTGCCTTTCCTAACACAGTTCTGGATGTTCATCACTCCTATTGCTTATCCCAGTAGTTTGATTGAGAATGAGATATTGCGTGCAATTTACGGTATCAATCCCATGGCAGGCGTGGTCGAGGGCTTCCGCTGGGCACTACTTGGCACCGACACAGCACCGGGGCCTGTGATTCTGGTTTCCTCGCTGGCGGCACTCATACTTGTGATCAGCGGATTGTTTTACTTCCGCCGCACCGAAAAGTCTTTCGCAGATGTGGTGTAACTCATGAGTAATATTGCTATTCGAGTTGCAGATCTCGGTAAGATGTATCGAATCGGTGGCCCGCAGGAAAAGTATAAGACTCTGCGGGACACCATTTCTGATATGGCTACAGCACCGTTTCGGCGTGTCCGCGATTTAATGCAAGGTCAGGTTTATGGTGCATCTGGCTTGAAAGAAGAGATTTGGGCCCTGAAAGACGTGTCGTTCGAGGTCCAGCATGGCGAGGCAGTCGGCATTATCGGGCGTAACGGCGCAGGTAAATCGACACTCTTAAAAATCCTCTCTCGAATCACCGAACCGACAAAAGGTCATGCAGACATCTACGGACGAGTTGGGGCATTACTTGAAGTTGGTACTGGATTCCACCCAGAGCTGACGGGGCGTGAAAACGTCTATCTCAATGGTGCAATTCTTGGGATGAGTCGGCGGGATATTGACCGTAAGTTCGATGAGATTGTGGACTTTGCGGGAGTAGAAAGATTCATTGATACACCAGTTAAGCATTATTCAAGCGGTATGGGCTTGCGTCTAGGTTTTGCTGTTGCTGCACACTTAGAACCAGAAATCTTGGTGATAGATGAGGTACTTGCCGTAGGAGACGTAGAGTTCCAGAAGAGGTGCCTAGGAAAGATGAGCCAAGTGGCAGGCGAGGGACGAACAGTGTTATTCGTTAGCCACAATATGGATGCAGTTAAGCGTTTGTGCCCACGTGCCGTCATTTTAGAAGCCGGAAGGCTGATATCGGACGGCAATTCAGCCAGCACGATCAATCAGTATCTGAACGCTCAAGAGCTTGGCACGAATATTGCGGAATATCCCATCGACGCCAATAAGGATGCGCAGTTTGTCCGAGTGGCTGCAATTGGAGCAGACAACACGACGGGAATTTTTCGTCACGACGAGGAAGTTCATATTGAACTTACATTGTTTTTCCAGAAGAGTATTCAGTCGTGCATGATCATGGTTGCAGTTTATAATGCCGACGGTATTGCTGCATTCACAACTACTGATTGGGATGCAAATCCTGATCGACGTTATCAGCGCCGGGGACCTGGTTTTGAGCACTATATGATCAAATTGCCAGCTGGATTTCTGTTTCCAGGGCGCTACTCTTTACGTTTAGGGTTAGGAATCTCAGGGCAGTATCTTTACGACAAAAAACCCTCCTCGATTGAATTTGAAGTGAGCTATGATGGCAGCTTAATTGCTGAGTTTAGTGACAAACGTCGCGGTGTTGTTACTCCGGTACTAGCTTGGGAACTGAGTAAGCCGTAAAGCATCGTAAGGAGCTTACTGTAGTGCTGGTACATAGAGAGAGATGCCCTTCTTGTGCAAGTCTGAAGCACCGGATATGGGGGCCTGCATTATACCCACATGATTTTATGCCACTATGGGGATTGTATGATAATGGCAAACTTGCTGCATACCAAGATTTGTTCAAAAACTTGATTCCAAACGGGATTCATTTGAGTAAATGCGATAATTGCAGCATGATCTTCGCTGAAAGTATTCCAAACGAAGAGCTTGCAAATGTAATTTACAACGACCTATTGGGTGATGAAGCTATTAGCTATGCGCGTTCCAAGCGCCAGGACAAACGTTATCTTGTTTGTCGAATTAGCCGCTTGTTGTTCGACTTAGCGAAATATTCACAAGGGAAAATAGAGAATTTACGCGTGTTGGATTTTGGATGTGGTTGGGGAGATGTCATGGAGGCTATGGCATTTCTCGGGACGCAGGTGCAAGGTATCGAAGTTAGTCGACAAAAAAGGGCACATGTTGAATCCCTGGGACTCTCTGTAGCATCGGTGCTTAGCGAGGCAAAAGTCGCGCCACCCTACGACGTGATTCTTCTATGGCAAGTTCTAGAACATGTGCAAGAACCGTTTTCCACACTGGAAATGCTACGTTCAGTTGCACACAAAAATACCGTGCTATTTGTTGGAGTGCCCCATTTTACAGAACAGCGTTTACGCCAAGAGTTTCGGAAGTCACCTTCAGCGCGATCTAAGGATTTGAATCCCCTTGAACATCTGAATTACTTCGATGGACATACGCTTACACAAGTAGCTCGCAATGCAGGCTGGAGAAGACTCTACACTATGCAACCAATTTTGGATGGACCAATGATACTTCCCCAGAATCGGGAAGTTCGAAGTATGGGATCGTCATTATGGCGGAACGTTCGTTTTGCACTTACCTACTTCAATCCTCGGTCTCGTAACATTGCATTGGGAACATATATTGCTTGCACACCAGAAACTCGATTCTAGCGTTCTGTATAGCGTCATATATATCTAACTATTAGTCATTTGAATTCAATTTATAAGTATTAGTTATGAATATTGGCTATTGTGGGGATACCATCGGCTTTTCTCACTAACCGAAATACCATGTCTCTTTAAGAACGCAAAAGGAATGTAATGCTATCCAGGATTTCTCGCCCCCAGGTCTACATTACCGATGCGGCAGAAAGCGTTCTGCGCAGGAAGACAGCGCAGTGGGTACATGTTTATGAAGGGATCCAAGTGCCGCCTACAGGCCGTGGATCCTACAATTATCTATTGTGGGACATTATGGAGCGCCGTAAGTCAAACGATTTACTAATTGCTAAATATTACGAGGACTCGTATAAGCTTGCTAGCGAGGCAAACTCTGCGATCGCTTATATCGATTCGAGGAATTCATTGAATTACCCGTTAGAAAAGTTACTTAAATATATGTTATCACGATTACGTGATAAACCTGTAATAACGCCATTCTTACAATCTGCTATTCAGTTGGTCAAACAGTCAGGTTGTCAGAGAATTCTGCTTTGGGATGCGATCTACCATCTTCCGGCATTACGTTATTATTTACCAAATTGTACAATCGCCTTCGCTCAGAGGCATTACAGTTATCCTCTTTCAATATCTCACTACCAGTTTTGCGATCTTCTAATAACGCATACGCATGGTCAAATTGAGCTTGCCTATGAGCGAGTAGAGTCATTAACTCCATACGCAGTTGCTATTATGAATGGAGTTGAGGTTGAGCGTTTCCATCCCCCATCACCAACGGAAAAACAGGAACATAGGGCAAAACTAGGTATTCCTAAAGAGAGTTTTGTCCTGATATTCCCATCCCGTTTGGCGCCAGAGAAAGGTACATATTACCTGGAAAGGTGGATTCATTTGTGCCATGACCAGCATCCCAATTGGCATTTTTTGGTAGTAGGTCATCCCCAACCAGAGAAAACTCCTGCCGCCTTTCAGCGGCGTTTAGAAGCGACTCTCAAAAATATGGATAACGTCACATGGATTCCCGGCGTTAGCCGTAATGATATGCCTAAATATTATCAGGCATCCGATATCTGTCTGCTGCCTGCCGTCTGGCGCGAAGGTGGTTCCATGTCATGCCTCGAGGCAATGGCTTCTGGTGTCCCTAGTATAGCCAGTGCTAGAGGGGTATTTCCCGAAATTATCAAGGATGGCTACAACGGCATGTTGATGAGACCACACTATCTGACACAAGATTTTTTCAATGCAATACAAATACTCCAAAATGATCAGGACTTACTTGATAAGATGTCTCGCAATGCAAGATTGTATGCAGAGACAAAACTTACTAGGTCTAAAACACTTCGGAATTTTGATGCTTTCTTAGAAGGGCGCTTTGAGGATATTGACAATGACTTAAGTATACCTTCAGGTGACCATATCTTATGAACGCCCTAAATTTTGACAGCAAACATTCCCTTATCATCGGTGAAGTAGCTCAAGCGCACGATGGCAGTTTGGGCATGGCACACGCATACATTGATGCGGTTGCTGCAGCTGGAGCTGATGTAGTTAAGTTTCAGACACACATCGCCTCAGCCGAAAGCACTCTAGAAGAACCTTGGAGAGTGAAATTCAGCCTTCAGGACAATACACGCTATGAATATTGGAAACGAATGGAGTTTACAGCAGAGCAGTGGGCAGGATTGAGACAACATGCACTAGACAAAGGTCTGGAATTCCTGAGTTCTCCTTTTTCTATTGAAGCGGTAGAGTTATTGTTACGCATAGGCGTTTCGGCATGGAAAATCGCTTCCGGTGAGGTGAGCAACACTCCCCTATTGGAACGAATAATCAGTACTAGGCTACCGATCTTTCTATCAAGCGGCATGAGTCGTTTCGAGGAGCTGGACAAAGCGGTCACATTGATTAAGGCACAAAATATTCCCCTGACTGTACTGCAATGTACGACTGCCTATCCATGTCCACCGGAGAAGGTTGGATTGAACATGATTCCAGTTTATAGGGAACGATATCAGTGTGCCGTCGGGCTTTCTGACCATTCTGGCACCATCTACGCTGGCTTAGCAGCCGCAACTATCGGCATTGAAGCGTTGGAAGTCCACATAACATTTAGCCGCGAGATGTTTGGTCCTGATGTGCCCGCTTCCTTGACAACTGCCGAGCTACGTCAATTGGTCGAAGGTGTTCGCTTCATTGAACGAATGAAAGCTTATCCAGTTGACAAAGATGCAGTAGCGCAAGATATGGATTCTCTAAGAAACACATTCGGACAGAGCGTTGTGGTGGTAACTGATCTTCCTGAAGGAACGGTGCTGCGCCGCGAACATTTAGCCACAAAAAAACCGGGCCTTGGAATCAAGGCTGAACACCTGTACGAAACGGTTGGTCGTCGTCTGCGTCGTGATGTCAAAGCAAACCAATTTCTTACTGAAGACCTATTGGAGTAAAGGACTCCCGTAATGAAACGGACAGTCTGTGTTGTCGTTACTGCTAGGCCGAGCTATAGCCGTGTCAAAACCGCGCTACAGGCAATTATGGAACATCCCGATTTGGAACTACAGCTCGTTGCAGCAGCTTCGACTCTACTTGACAGATATGGAAACGCTGTTCAATTCATTGAGAATGATGGTTTTGAAATCGCTGCGCGAGTATACATGGTTCTAGAAGGTGAAAACGTCACCACGATGGCGAAAACCACGGGGTTGGGTCTATTGGAACTGGCAACTGTATTTGACAACTTGAAGCCCGATATAGTTGTAACGATTGCTGACCGCTACGAGACGATTGCGACTGCAATTGCTGCATCATATATGAATATTCCTCTGGCACATATACAGGGAGGTGAAGTTACAGGTTCGGTAGATGAAAAAGTACGTCATGCTGTAACCAAGTTGTCTAACGTGCACTTCGTCTCCACCCCGCGAGCAGCGGAACGTGTAATTTGTATGGGAGAAGAGCAAGACACCGTGCATGTGACTGGCTGTCCTTCAATTGACATCGCAGCGCAGGTCCTTTTGCAACCTAACTTTGACTTTGATCTGTTTGCTAAGTACGGTGGTGTCGGCCCAAATCTTGATTTAGCGCAAGGCTACTTGGTAGTTATGCAACATCCTGTTACTACTGAATACGAAGCCGCACGCTCGCACATTACTGAAACTCTCTATGCTATCAAAGAACTAGACCTTCCAACATTTTGGTTCTGGCCCAACGTTGATGCAGGTTCCGATGGAACATCAAAAGGAATCCGGGCATTTCGGGAACTGGAGAAACCCGCAAATATCCACTTTTTCAAGAACATGGATCCGGTGGATTTTCTCCGTCTGCTCTACAATAGTCGTGGTCTCATCGGCAACTCTAGTGTTGGCATCCGTGAGTGTTCCTTTTTAGGTGTACCCGTTGTCAACATTGGCTCCAGGCAAGCAGGTAGAGAGCGTGGGCAGAATGTGATTGATGTCGGCTATGATCGACATGAAATCATTAAGGCCGTCCGTCACCATCTCCATAATGGACGTTTTCCCAGCGACCATCTCTACGGTGATGGAAATGCAGGTAAGCGTATTGCTAATCTCCTGAGTACTATCGATCTGCGAGTTGAAAAAAAGCTGACGTATTAGAAGATGCGTATACTAGGGCTAATTCCTGCGCGCGGCGGTTCAAAGGGTGTCCACAGAAAAAACGTTCGCCTGCTAGGCGGCAAACCTTTACTTCAGTACAGTGTGGAAGCTGCGTATCAAAGTCGACTCCTCACAAGAACAATTCTGAGCACCGACGATGCTGAAATAGCATCAATTGGCGCAACCCTTGGCATAGATGTTCCTTTTATCAGACCAGCAACCTTGGCCGAGGACCGAACTCCCATGGTTGCTGTGATGTTACATGCGCTCACGGAACTGCATAAGGACAATGATTTGTACGATATAGTTGTCCTGTTACAGCCAACGACACCCTTGAGACTTGCTTCTGATATTGATGAAGCCATTCAGTTGCTTCTTGCTTCTGGCGCGAATTCAGTGGCTTCTGTGACTCTTGTTCCAGAGCATTACCACCCACGATGGCAGTTTGTGATCGAGGATAAATTTCTGAAGCTATACACTGGGGAACCTGTTGAACAGATTGTTACGGCTCGGCAACTTCTGTCGCCAACTTACCGGCGGAATGGTGCAGTTTATGTAGTTCGGAGTGATTTCCTATTGAAGCATAAAACGATCCTTAGCTCTGACTTGCGGGCTTATATTATGCCGGAGAGCCGCTCTGTCAATATCGATAGTGAGTTTGACTTTCAGATAGCTGAACTGATGCTTCGCTTACAGTCCAATGAGTAGATGATAATGCCAAAACAGCCCACTGTGCTGCTTCCATTGAATCGCGGACATTTCATACGTTATATGTTATATAGTGGCGTCATTGAACATCTTGCGGAAATGGGAACGCGCGTCGTAATTCTAGTTCCAAAAGGTAAATTTGCATCGCTTAGTCGTATCGTAACACATAAGAATGTAGTATTCGAGGATCTACCGTTATTTCGTGCACGCATAGCCCAACGTTGGAATCGTGTCTATTTCTATCTCTTTCAGACAATGTTGCCGACTTCATCAAGTCAAGCCCGGTTAGAATGGATAAAACTTACGGATATTAGGCGTTATCAGATCATCACCAAACTAGGCGAAAGAAGATTAAAGTGGTTACGCAAAATGTGGTTGAGCATACGGAGAGTCTTGTTTCCGCCTAATCTATATGCTCCAATCTTCCAGCGTTTCTGCCCGGACCTTGTTGTCGTTGGTACTGCTGGTTTAAACCTTGAGGAGTATTACTTACTGCGTTTCGCAAACCTGCACAATATTCGCTCTTTGTGTGCACTTCAGAGTTGGGATTTGCTGACAACGAAGGGAGACATACTAGAACGTCCTGATAAGTTGCTCGTTTGGAACGAAGAGAATGTTCGTGAAACTATTGATTTATTTGGGTATGATGCCAATAGTGTACGGGCATTAGGAGTTCCACACTTCGACCTATACTTCCGCTCTCAGACTTATGCAGCAAGAGATGATTGGTTGCTTCAACAGGGGTTGGACCCACAACGTCACCTAATTTTTATAACCCCCGCGGCATCTCATATACATAAAAATCTCACTGAGGTTGTCTACGCGTTAGTAGATGGAATAAATCAGGATCGATTTGTTCGACCGATACAGGTTTTGATCCGTCCGCATCCTTCTGTATACCATGGTTTTGTTTCAGGCATCGGCACAGAGACCGATTTGCAGCATTACGAGTCACTTTGCCCATATGTGAAAGGGAATCGTCCGAGTATAGCTCCAGATAGACTTTCCGATAACATGGACCCAGATGAGATGTTCGTATTAGCCAATTGTCTACAACATGCTAGCATTGTCATTGATTTTTATGGAACAGTTGGTATTGAAGCCGCAATTGTAGATACGCCAGTAATATATGCTGATACCAGGGCATCATTTTACCCTAGCAATAGCAAAACCAAGGCAATTGGAATCGACTATACTAAATACACTCATTTACGCGCTGTTTTCAAGCTTGGTGGAGCTCGAACGGCGTTCAACCAACAGGAATTATACAGCCTTATTAATAATTATCTGGAGAATCCAGATTTAGACCAAGAAGGACGTAAGAGGGTTGCCGCAGCATTCTGCGGTACCTTGGATGGACATGCCGCGGAACGTATCGCATATACCATTCATAAGTATGCACAGGGGCATTGGCCAACTGATATAGAATGAGAAACAAGTCATTGGCATGGAGAAACCCTGAGCAGCAAGTATTCGATCGTAGACCGTAACAAACTCTTTATAATATTCTGTTGCGTCAGAGGTCATCCGCATACCACTACATATGAACCATTGTGCCTACTATTAAGAAGTCGCAAATACAGGCGTATAACGAGGCAACTGCTCCTTCACTCCTTGTAGCGCAACGCTATCGGCAACATGAGCATCAGGCACGCTTCGCCCCTTGTATCTTAGAAATCGGGTATGCTGAAGTGAAAAAGCATCCGGTTCGGTACGAGAGACGTGAGGCTGTTTCGCCCCTCAAACCGGTGAGTTTGATTTGTAGATGAGTCCCGCCTCTCGCCACCAACGGCAGCTAGGTTGAACGGTATCGAAAGCCATGAGCTTGCATGAACAAGGTTGACCGTCACGCCGTGTGCTACCGAGCGGATGCCCAGGGTCAGGAGGGAAACGATGACCGCTTATCTGGGGATTGATGTGGGCAAAACCCAATTGGAGGTGGCGCTGCTGCGTCCCGAGCATCCACCGGAAACCGGACAGTTCGAGAATAGTCCGGCAGGCTGGAAGCGCTTGCGTCATTTTCTGAAGAAGCGGCGGCTGGAGGCGGTGCATGTCTGCCTGGAAGCGACGGGGTATTACGGGGATGACGTGGCGCTGGAGTTGCATCAGGCGGGCTACCGGGTGAGTGTGGTCAACCCGGCACGGATTAAGGGCTATGCCGACAGTCGCTTGAGCCGCAACAAAACCGATGCCCTCGACGCGATCTTGATCGCCGATTTCTGTCGCACTCAAAATCCGGAGGAGTGGACCCCACCGCCGCCGGAGCAACGCGAGTTGCAGGCGATGGTGCGGCATTGGCAGCACCTGAGCGCCATCCGCCAGCAAGAAGTCAACCGCCAACAAGCAGGGATCCCTTCGGAAACGGTGCAGCAAACGCTGGCGCAGCATATTGCCTTTCTCGACCAGCAACTCACCGAGTTGCAGCAGCGTATCCGCCAGCATATAGACCAGCATCCGTACCTACGCCAGCAGCGGGAGTTGCTCATCTCGATCCCCGGCATTGGCGACATCACCGCCTTCAAGCTGCTGGCAGAAATTCGTGACATCCGGGTCTTTGACAGTGCGGCACAGTTGGCGGCTTACGCCGGATTGACGCCCCGTCAGCATTGCTCGGGGTCATCGGTACGCGGGCGTCCCCGCTTATCCAAGCGGGGCAGTGCACGCTTGCGAGCGGCACTGTATTTCCCGGCGATTGTGGCGCAGCAGCATAATCCCATCCTGCGGGCATTTGCCCACCGCTTGTTGGCGGCGGGCAAGCCCAAGTTAGCGGTGATTGCCGCGGTGATGCGCAAATTGCTGCATCTGGTTTTTGGCGTCCTCAAATCCGGGATGCCCTTTGACCCTCATTACCTTGATCATCCCGTTGCCATCCCTTGACTTTCGAGACGGTATCTACAAGTTAGTGCTGCCGTTGAATTCGGCATTATAAGCGTCAGCTTAAGTGCTGCAAAGCGTTTCCTTAACATGATTTTTAGGTCTAAACATAGTGACCGGATTTACAAATGAGTTCTGAACAATCGTTTCCCCAGGTCTTGTTTGTAACCTTGAACTATCCACCACCCTTGGTGGGGGGATCTCTTGTTTACCTACACCATTTGCTTACGCATCTGCCTGCGGATCATATTCAAGTACTGACGAGTTCGAAAGGTAAACCTGAAGCAGAAAAAGAATATGATCTGCAATTTCCGTTTCGGGTAACACGGTTGCCTGTGGTATTTATATCACACCAGACTAAAATGAGTAAATTGGAAAAGATGCGGTTGTTACTACACTGGGTATTAGGCCTGTGGAGGCATATTCATCGCTCTCTTACTGATGTTGTAGTTATGCACGATGTATATAACTTAGGTGTGTTTACACGCGTCATTTGCGCTATACGGGGAGTACCCTATTTTGTGATATGTTATGGTGAAGAACTATCACAGGCGCTCATTGTAAATTCTGTTAGGTCTTGGCTTCGAAAACACATTTATCAATGGGTTCTCAATGGGGCGAAAGGTATTATCTCTATCGCTGCGCCAACGACTAAACTGCTACAAAGATTTGGTGTGCCTAATAATAGAGTTACCGAAATTTACCCGCCAACTCCGGTCCCAGAGCAAGAACCATCTCCAGAAGTTGTTGAAAGCTTCCGCCATAAATATAACCTACTAGGCAAGCGAATAGTCGCATCTGGTGGAAGACTAATCTCAAGGAAAGGTCATGACCATCTATTGAAGGCTTTTCCGACAGTAGCCAAAGAGTTTCCCGATGCTGTACTTGTTATCGCTGGGACTGGACCAATGGAGAATTACCTACAGGACCTAGCAGTTCAACTTGGGATATCACAACAGGTTCGGTTCCTAGGATGGGTTGAAAAATGCATATTGGACACGCTCTACGCAACGTGTGAGCTATTCATCATGCCTAATCGTGCTATGGAAGACGGAGATATTGAGGGGTACGGCTTGGTTTTTAACGAGGCTAATTCATTTGGGCGACCAGCTGTAGGCGGAAACTCCGGCGGAACCCCCAACAGCATTATCGATGGATTAAATGGTTTGCTAGTCAACGGTAATGACATCGACGCGATTGCACAAGCAATGATTACCTTGCTGAGAGATAAGGAACTGGCAAGTCGCCTTGGTGAGCAAGGAAAAAACTGGGTTTTAAATGAGCGTTCTCCTGCAAAAGCGGCAGCAGATTTTGCATCTATGTTGACTACAATGGTGCAATAAGATTACCAGCAGAGATGATATCGCAGAGCAAAAAATGTCGACATACACAACAATGTACTCCGGCCATGTTTGGCGTATCCCACGTGGCTCATCAATTCTGGATCGTCTCCTCACGGTGATCTTGGCATTTACAGCATTTTCACTGCCTGTGGAGGGAGTATTACCTAGTTACTTTGGTATACGCTCATTGCCATTCTATCTTATGGCGGTAGCTACAGTATTGGCACTCTTGCGGTTGCCACATATCTTAAGCAATCTTAGACGCGCTCCCGGACTCAAACTCATTATTATTGCATTCATTTGGTCCGGTGTGCTTTATATCTTTAATCCATTAAGATCACATACCGAAGTCCCGCTGATGCTCCAACTTATGGTTTTGGCTACACTGATGCTTCATGTAGCCGATGATGAGCAGAAGCGCCATAAGCTCCTATGGAGTTACTGGGTAGGCTGGTTCATCCTTGTCATTCTTTCATTACTAGAATACCTAAATGGGAATTATGTGATATGGAGCCGTGGGGATGTTATACGCGTAAGGGAGATTCTTGGTTTTCAAGCAAACGAACACGTACACCACATTGGCGTCGGTTTGTTAGTCTCCTTGTCCTTAGCGGCAAGAGTCCGGAAACTGATACCCTTTTTTATTATCGCTATTAGCATGGGTAGCTTGGTTTTCGTGTTTGGAAACAGCAAAAGCGGATCCTTGGCTTTGGGAATCGCACTGGTTGTGTGGCTTTTAGCGGTTATAAGCACTAAAAAAGATCGAACCGCTGCCACTTGGCTAGCCATCGTTCCCTTAGTTCTAGTTGCTAGCTATATCGCTTTTACGCAAACAGAATTGGGAAAACAGTTGTTTCCAAATTTCATGGCAAGGATGCGCTCTACGTTCGAACAGGGGGATTTGTCAAGTCGGGACGAACTACTCAGCGAAGGGATAAAACTCGCCACAAACAATCTCCTAGGCGTCGGTCAAGGCAATTCTTTGGCACTAATGGCACAAACTTCACTGAGAATGCAAATAGATGTCCATAATTACTATCTTCGCCTTCTCATTGAAGGCGGGATACTTGGTATCTTGCTAGTATTAATGGGAATATTGCGTATCCTAAAGCAGGGATGGCAATGGTATATAGTCTCTGGTGAAATATCGTACCTTATAGCATTGTTCTACATTCTAATTGTCGCCGCTGCGGTTCCTGGTTTTCACTATAAGATCACTTGGTTTTTTCTGTCGATGAACTCACTTACACCACTCTCGACTTCTACTTCCACGACTCTGGAGAAAAGTTAACTAGATCCAGCATGCGCCTTCTAGATATTTCCTACTGCTACCCAAGTCAAGATCCCAAAGACATTAGTGGTATCCACGTTCATCGTCAGCTTCGTGGTCTGCGCCAGAAAGATTGGGATATCCGAGTAATCACATCAGAGCCTTTTCTTTACCGTCGTCTACAGCGCACCGCTAATAACTACCCATTCTATCAAATACGTGAGGGGATCTTCATTTGGCGATCACAGCACGTTTACATTCCTCGCTTTTTCACTCATGGTTGGCTCTTTGACCGAATCTATAGTCAAGGCATTATGGCGGCAGCCTGTGCTGCACTCGAAGATTGGAAACCCGATCTTGTTGTGTGTGACTGGATAGTGCCGTGTGGATATGCTGCTCGCGTCATTGCTGATCAGCTAAATATACCTCTCATTGCTAAGGCACATGGTGAAGACGTACGCCTTATAACAGCACAGTCCAAAATACCGAATCAAAAGCGAAATTATCTACTCAAATTCGGCTTGAGGGCACACAGTGTCATCTGTAATGGAGATGGACTCTCGAATGCTTTGGCCAACAGTGGTGTCATTGCTAAAGAGAAAATCTTTACTGTACCTATTGGAGTTGATACCGAACAGTTTTTTCCCCCTACACAGGACGAGAAATTACGTATCAGAGAAAAACTAGGACTTAGAGCTGATGCACTTATATGGCTGTTCGTAGGACGATGGGAGATCGCCAAAGGAAGTGCTGAGTTGACCAACGCTATGATTAAGCTCTTAAATGTCCACCGTGATATCCATTTCGTACAAGTTGGTCCTATTAACGATGCTGAACGCGCTGCCCTCCTAACAAAACTAGGTAGCAATGTTCGTTTTGTTGGACCTGTAGAACCAGACAAGGTCGCGTTGTATACACGCGCCAGTGATGCGTTTGTCTTGCCAAGCCATAAAGAAGGACTCCCAAGCGCGCTGCTCGAGGCTATGGCTTGTGGTCTCGCTCCAGTAGTGACACCTGTCGGTGGAATTCCGTCGGTTATAAACCACGACTATAATGGTATCCTCGTTTCCCCTCAAAATGCCGAATCGCTGTACGAGGCACTTACAAGTTTGACATCGGCACCTATGAAAGTCCGGATGTTAGGGGAAAAAGCATGGCTAACCGTTACTAAAGGTGGTTACGCATTGTTAGATGTGGTCAATCGGCTGCACCAGCTTTATTCTGAGGCGATTGGAATTGTATGAAGGTGCTTTCAGCCAAAGCTATGTGGCGAGTGTTCTATGAGGTTGTTGCCCGCCATCTACCCCGCTCAGATCGGCCGCTAGTAGGGAGATTGTCCAATGCGTTACGAGCACGTTGCGTTCGAGGTTTCGTTGCGCGTTGCGGTCATAATCTACTCATTGGTCCCAACGTTGTGTTGTCTTTTAATTCGGAGATTGGCAATAATGTTACAATCAACGAGAATTGTACGCTTACTGACTGCATAATAGATGATTACGCATTGATTGCGCCCGAGTGTTATGTAATTACACGGAACCACAAATTTCGCGATCCGACTACTCCCATAGTCCTTCAGGGCTACGAAGACCCAATGCCGCTGCATATAGGTAGGGATGTATGGATTGGTGCGCGAGTGATACTTCTTCCAGGAGTCCGAGTCGGGGAAGGATCCATTGTGGCGGCTGGAGCTGTTGTCACAAAAGATGTACCTTCTTATTCGATTGTTGCTGGTGTACCAGCAACAGTAATCGGCAAAAGAGAATGATGAACACTACAGATAGGCTTCGCAAGCATTTTCAGACAACAGAATTTACCTCGTGGGGATGTACCCTGGCATATGCTGGACTCCTCCCCGAGGAGGAGTATGGGTTAGCACAGTCAATCAGTCCTCCATATGACCAACTAACGGTACTGGACCTAGGGACTGGTGGTGGTCGAATTGCCATAGATCTCGCCAAGCGGGGCTTCGGTCAAGTACAAGGTTTTGATTACGTTCCTGAGTTTATTGAGCAAGCAAGGACAAACGCAGATTCTCGTTTTCCTAACCTTAGTTTTGACTTAGGCGATGTCCGCTCTTTACCCGTAGCTTCGAGTAGTGCTGATGTTGTTCTGATGTGGGGACAAGTCTTATCCTGCTTGCCTATGTACGAAGACCGGATGGCAGCTCTAAATGAGGCAAATCGAGTTCTCAGACCGGGTGGTCACTTGCTTGCGAGCTATAACCATTTTCCCAGTCGTAAGATGAACATACTCCTTCAGTACTACGTCCGAGTAATGCGCTTATTCACTAGGGAACGCTTGCCAATTCGTTCGCTTCCCGTCCTCAAACGTAGCAAGAAGTTCTACTTAGGTGCTTTACTTCCATTCCGGAATCAACCACATGTCTATTGGCATTGTGCTGACGAGGCAGCTTTCGAAGTCATCAAGGCAGGTTTTAGTATCACTGGCATTTACTCGTCCTATGGATTGCGAAACCACTGCCTAAATGAGTATGAAGGACTGAGGAAAGGTGTACTCTACATTGCGGCGCGAAAGGAAACTCATGGAAGTAGCTGACTATATTCAGTTCCATAGACAGCTTGGCAAGCGTGTCTTGGTAATTGATGGCATCCCTTTTTCAGAGTATCGGAAGTCATTTTTCTGGAGCCTGCCCCGCTTTCGTCCATATACGACTACCGGAAACATGCTAAATCTGAGTTTATTGGCGCAAGGAGCGCTAGGTGCAATTACTATGACCACGAGTAGTGATGCCACCCTCAAAGCGGCGTTTTGCATATGTCGTGCGTCTAACTTCGATCTTCCATATCTTCAGCCTCGTACTCGCACTAAGGTACGTCGTGGACTCGAGCACTGTGAAGTGCGCATTGTTGACTGGGGAGAGATGAAAGAACGTGGTCTTGCCATTAACCGTGACGCACTGGCTCGCCAAAAACGCCCATCTGTAGGACTTGGCAATGAGAATTGGTGGGCGCGCCAGTGTGATGTCTCGGCTAAATTCGAGGATATCAAAGCTTGGGGAGCATACATTAATGGAGAATTGACATCCTACGTTCACGTGGTCTTTCACGACTACGTGGATTTGACAGGCTCGAAAACGCGAGTAGCGGATATTATTCATTTCATGAGCGACAGTCGCTACTTAAATCACTATCCAAATGAGGCTCTAATCTTTAGTGTTACAAAGGAGCTTTTATCCTCAGAAGGATGTGCCTTCGTTGTGCTTGGAGCAGGCTCCGATGATCCTAACCTGCTTCGCTGGAAACGACATATGGGTTACTCGATCGAAAGCTGCCCTTATTTACTTTATGCCAGTCCATTGCTACAGGTCATCAAGCATTTCTCTCCAAAGTTACGGTTGTGGATGGAAGGAACGATGCTAAAGAGTGACTACGTGAGGCAGGAACAGTGACTTACAAGATTGTCCATATCACCACCGTACACGCTCCATTTGACCAACGTATTTTTCACAGGGAATGTTACTCACTTGCCCAAGCGGGATACCAAGTGACGCTTCTGGCACATGCTGATAATGATACAATAAAGGATAATGTTCGCATCCGCTCGTTAGGAAAACCCTATAGAGGACAAGCGCGACTCCGACTAGGTGATCGTAAGAAGAGGGTAATGAATGCATTATCGGCGGCACTAGAACTGGATGCCGATGTTTATCATATTCACGATCCGGAACTGATAAGCATAGCACTGACGCTGAAACAAAAGTCGAAAGCTCGAGTTATATATGATGCTCATGAGGACAATATTGGGTTCATGTTGCAGAAGCGTCACTTACCAGCTTTGATGCGTCCCATTCTCGCTATGATAGTTGGCTTCTATGAGCTGCGAGCTGCGCGTACACTAGATGCAGTCGTTACAGCTGACGAAGGTGTACGGATTCGTTTTCAGAGACTGGGTGCTGCACAAACAGAGACAATCTACAATTTCCCCCGTCTGGAACTTTTCACAGCCAAGCATGTCCCTACTCAGAAATTTGACTTGGTCTACCACGGAACGGTTCCTCGTTACCATTTGGAAGTGTGTTTCGAAGTAGACCGCATCCTATTAAAACAAGGATACCAACTAAGGTGGCTCTTTTTGGGCAGAATCCTAGATCCAGCTTGGGCAAAACAGCAAATCGAACTCCTAGGCGATTCGGATCGAATTGTATTGGAAGAACAGGTGCCTCACGAAGCAGTGGCGGAAAAAGTGTTGAGGGCCCGAATCGGTATTATTCCGCTTCCGGATTTACCCAAGTTTCATCATAACATTCCAACAAAGCTATTTGAGTATATGGCGCTTGGTATGCCCGTCATTTTAAGCGATCTTCCACCTAGTCGCCCATTTGTCCAGTCGGGGAATTTTGCTATTTCGGTTAGCCCCAATAACCCTTATGAGTATGCACAAGCTATTCGGCAGCTAATTGCTTCTCCTGACTTGCGCAATCAAATGGGTAAAGAAGGTCGGCGTTTGGTAGAAAGCCGTTATAACTGGGACGCTGAAGTTGCAAAACTCCTCTCTTTATACGGAAAACTTCTATGCCAAGACAGCTCATTATAACTGCCGATGATTACGGATTTACACCTGCTATAAACAGGGGAATTGAAGCCTGCGTTCAAGCAGGAACCGTAAAGAGTATCTGCGTAATGACGAACATGCCCCATTGGCGAAGTATTAAGCAGATAAAGAAGTCCCACCCCGATGTTTCTATAGGAATACACTGGACCGTATCACAAGGCAAACCAGTATTATCACGAAACAATGTATCGACCCTTATAACTTCAGACGGGTATTTCCTGCCTCCTACTCAGTTTCGCAACCGGTACAGACAAGGTGAGATCGACTTGTCCGAACTAGAGTCTGAATTAGGGGCACAGCTAGCAATGCTTCGCGAAGAAGTTCAGGACATCGCTTATTGGAATACGCATCAAAACATTCATGTTTCTTTTGGGTGTTTTCATGATTTTGTGAGAATCGCCAGCAAACTGGGAATTCAAGTAATGCGCAACCATTTTCGCTTCGTTGCACATACGCAGAAAGCAAATTGGAAGGTGCTCCTAAGAAATCCTTTATTCGGATTGAAAGGAGTCATCTTATACCGATGGGCGAAATGGGCTCGTAGCAACGGTATGTTCATGCCGGCTGGCATTATCGCCAATATTGGATTTGGCCCTGGACATACGCGTCTCCTAGATACTCTTAGTGTCACAACATGGCAAGGAATTGCAGAAGTTGCAGTGCATCCAGCAGACTCTATCGATGGGTTAGAAGGGGCTACAACTCTCGTAACTTCTAGGATCAAGGAATACCAACTACTTTCATCTGAGAGTTTTGTAGAACAACTGTTGCAACAAGAGATAGAACTAGTCAATTTTTCAGCAGTGTGTCAACAATGAACTTTCCCGATTTAGTGGAGGAACAACTAAGAGGCAGGTATACTGAAATCACGAAACAAAGGGCGATGGTAGCAGAGCACGAGAGCGCTACCGAAGAGTTCAAACGCGAAGAGGACCGGTTAATGGAACTCAGTGGCAAGCCAGTGGGTCAGCTTGCTCGTGACTTGGGGGCACTGACGACAACCTGATTTGTACCATGGGCTGGATGGTACCCCATCTCAGACCATTTCTGTCTAACGGCAGCTTGTCCGAGGTGGAACACGAATCGAAGGGATTGCGGCGTAAAAACGAGTTACTGGAACAGGAGCGCAAGACTCTAGAAATGGCTACGAGCATTGTCAGCCGAAGCCAGCCATGAACTACCAGATCATCAAGGGTAATCGCTAGGCGGGAAGGGACTATACGGTATACGAGGACTCAGTCATGTCGGTGAGTGGTTACTGCGCTTGGCACATGCTAGTACCAGTAGAACGATGAAGCGCTGTCAAAAGCCATTTGAGTAGTGTTTTAGGCATCACGAGGATTGTACGCCAGCCCACATATCCATTCGGCGGTATGCCAACAAGGGGATACGCGCCTCATGCAAGAGGGTGGATTGGTTGATCCGATGGCCCGGACTGCGCTCGCATCACCGTCCGAAACGATAGTTGCGCACCGCCAATAGTTGCCATAATCGTCGGATTACGTCGAATCTGTTGAAGCAAGATTTAAGCGCAGGCGCGCTGGATGAGAAGTGAGAGGGCGACATCGTGGGAATGGGGTATGGATGATGGGATCCGTACCTAGCAATACTGCTGGACATCTATTCACGTCTAGTTGTTGGTAGGTGTTGGTTGGGCAGACAATTCATCAAATGACGAACTTGTTTCAGCACACCGATCTCGACGTCCAGTACCCTTCGCAGTCCTATTTTCCTCTGCTGAAGTAACACGCATTCAGGTCAACATGAATGCCAAAGGCAATCCGTATGATAATGTGAACTAGACGAGACTTAATCTGACACTCTGAGTAAACTCAAGAGGAGAACGAAGTGTCAAGATGACCAATGAACAGAAGATTGTCGCCACCAAACTGGGCTTGCTGAAACTGGCCGAACGACTAGGAAATGTGAGTGAAGCCTGCAAAGTGATGGGTTACTCCCGCGACAGTTTCTACCGGTTCAAAGAACTGTACGACGAACAGGGTGAAGCGGGACTGCAAGAGATCAGTCGCAAGAAACCCAATCCCCAAAACCGGGTGGACGAGGCGGTGGAAGCCGCTGTGGTGAGCATGGCGACGGAATACCCCGCTTATGGGCAAGTTCGAGTATCCAACGAACTGAAGAAACGCGGCGTGTTTGTGTCGCCGGGTGGCGTGCGCTCGATCTGGCTACGCCATCCGTTGGAGACCTTTCGCAAGCGCCAGACCGCGTTGGAGAAGAAGGTGGCTGAAGAGAACCTGATTCTGACGGAGGCACAGGTGGTGGCGTTGGAGAAAAGCAAACAGGAGAAAGAGGCCCAGGGCGAGATTGAAACCGAGCATCCGGGTTACTTAGGCGCACAGGACACCTACTACGTGGGCATCATTAAAGGTGTGGGCCGCATTTACCAGCAGACGTTCATCGACACCTACAGCAAAGTCGTGTTTGCCAAGCTGTATGACCGCAAGAACGCGCTGGTGGCTGCCGACCTGCTCAATGACCGCGTGCTGCCCTTCTTCGAGCAACAAGACGTACCCCTGCTGCGCATTCTCACAGATCGGGGCACGGAATATTGCGGTTCGCTGCAACACCATGAATACCAACTCTACCTGGCGATTGAGAACATCGACCACAGCAAGACCAAAGCGCGTCATCCTCAAACCAAGGGTATCTATGAACGTTTCCACCGCACGGTTCAAGACGAGTTCTATGCCATTGCCTTTCGCAAGAAAATCTATACCACACTGGAGGAATTGCAGACCGATCTAGACGAGTGGATTGAGCAATACAACCGTGAGCGGACTCACACCGGCAAATATTGCTTTGGGCGTACCCCTTTGCAGACCTTCCGTGAGACCAAACATTTGGCACATGCCAAGCAATTGGATACGCTCTTTGAACAGCCAGACCGAGACTTAAGCAATCCCGACGCGGCAGCAGAAAAAGTCGTCGGTTAAGTCGCCAGTGTCAGATGAAATCTTGTCTAATACACTTTACCACCCGGCAGGTTGCCCGAACGACAGTGTTCGAGTTCATTGAAGTGTTTTACAATCGTCAGCGGTTGCATTCGTCCCTGGGCTACCTCAGCCCACTGGCGTTTGAGACCGACCATTTATCCTAAAACTGTCTCCTATTCTCCCTCCACCAAACTGGGGCAAGACCACATTTCTATCAACGAACCCATATAGAAATCCATAGGCAATTTCAAGTTCCTCATGGACACAATCCCTTTTCCAACTGGCACGAAATTGCCGCACATCAGCGGTTCTCATTCTGTTTTCCGAGCGAATGGTAGGATGTACAACCATTTGGACATCCTACCCATGTAGTTGTAGTACCTGTGCTGTCAATCTCGACATAATCTACTTTCAATAGTTGACCACAGGTAGGACACGTAACCGTGACCGGCTGACCCGAGAAATACTCCTGCAAAGCCAAACTGATTGCCCGAAGTTTCGGATATTTTGAAAATAGGCTTTCCGGTATCTCACCAATGTTCCCGTCCATTCGTGTGGCTCCATTTCTTACTTGACTACTCTGCGAGCGAATTGAGAAGATTCTGATAATATTCGATTTCTCTCCGCAGTTGTTCTATCTGGTCGCTCGTTATTCCCCATGAACTCGCAACACTTATCACGTTTTGCTTTGCCTCTATCTCAAGGCCGTATCTTGTTCGAGCGTCTGTAGATGTCAAGCCCTGTGCATGTTGCTGTGCATGAAAATACTCTTCCAACAGAATCGCAAGGTTGTTCAGATACTCTGGACGGATGAAAATCGTATTCTCATCTAGTGTAGACGCATTTACTCTTGATCCTTGTACTTGAGATGCCCAGTCCAAGTAAGCCACTGCATCAGCGTCAGAAAAAACTTCAATTCCCTCCTGTTGAAGTCTCTCGGACAATCTTTCAGCGTTGGTTGCCGCCAGAATGCTCGATCCTGGAATGGGTGTTGATAGAGGTACGTGTTCTCCTCCTAGAACGGGAGTTGACAGCGGAAGGTGTTCAGTCAAACTAGGAACTTCGCTCCCGTCAGGAATAACCTCAGTCCAAGGGGGCGGTATGGATAGCGGTAAACTCTCCGTCTGATCTAGCCTTGGATCATACTCAAGTCCTTGCGGTGGTGTGAAAATATCTTGGATACGCTGTCCAGCCTCCTGGCAAAACTCGACAATCGCCTGATTATTAAAAGCTTGATACGTAATCCAAGCTATGGCGGCTGCGCCAAGGGCTGCACCAGCAGTCACCAGCAGCGTTGCCCCTGCTAATGAGGCGATGCCGCCCCCTATTACAGCCGCACCTAACACAAGGAGTGGCAATAACTTCCCACTGGGATCGGTCCAATTGACCGGATTACCATGCACATAGCTGTAGCCGTTGCGTGACATGACGCGCTGCATCACGCCCTCGAACGGGTCTTTGCTGAGGAACATGCCCATTGTTGGGGACATATACCGGGCGCGGAGATACACTAATCCAGTCGGATCAGTGTATTCCCCTGTGAAACCAAGCGCCGTAGTCAAATCGCCACCAAGCTCTAGTGGCAAGCCATACGGGTCATAGTTCGCCATGTACGCCAACGCGCCTGCGCTGTCGGTCATCTGGCGCACCGACCCCAACCCGTCGTAGCCGAAGTAGCCCCAGCCGCAGCTCTGCTGCTGCCCGATTACATCCAAACCGAGCAGATACCAGGTGTCATCGCCCGGTGCAAACTCGCCCAGCACCTGCGTCAGACTGCGGTTCAGGTCGAGCAGGTAATCGGTCTGCACCCCGTTGACCGTCTGGCGCATCCGGTCTCCCAGCCCGTTGTAGGCATAGCTCGCCGTCATGCCCGTGTCGGCGTTGGTCAGGCTGGTCAAGCGGCTGGCGGCATCATAGGTATAGCTGGTCACACCATCGTCGATCAGATTGCCCGCCGGGTCGTACTGGTACAGGCAGAACCACATCCGGTGTCGGCGTGACCGTTTCGGTGCTCTCGGCAATCG
>Ga0006572J49612_1010076_pt1 | contig 20532 bp, 13 predicted proteins | sample HigsolmetaAR202R_FD_49612 | JGI IMG/M metagenome (IMG submission 49612)
ACAATCAACTATATAATAGTATTATAACTGCGCATGCACTGTTGATGATATTCTTTATGGTTATGCCAGCTTTAATCGGAGGTTTTGGTAAAATCGATATAAATACAATAAAAAGATATTTTAGTATTAAAAAAGAGCCAAAGTTTAATTCAGAATCAGAATTAAGATCAAAAATAGGACCATATCTTGCAGGATTAATTGAAGCAGATGGTTCCATCGCAGTACATAATGAGGATTCTAATGCTAAAAAATATCGTCCTAAAATACTTGTGGTATTTAATTTAGCAGATGAGGCTCTAGCTAAAAAATTAGCTTCTATTACTAATGCTGGAGCTGTTTATAACAAAGAAAATGCAGGATGTGTTATATGGCATATACAAAAAACAGAAGATGTAATTAAAATAATTAATATTATTAATGGTTATATGCGTACACCTAAAATAGAAGTTTTACATCGTGCTATAAATTGGTTAAATAAACATGATAATTGCGGTATTAAATGTTTAGGGTTAGATCAGTCAAGTATTGAGAGTAATGCTTGATTAGCTGGTTTTACTGATGGTGATGGAAATTTTTCTATTACAATAACTAATAGAAAGAAAAAAGGAAATATTACAAGTAAAAGAATACAAACTTTTTTTCGTCTTGAAATAAGACAAACTTACCATCGTGATGTATCAGCGGAATTAGTAGCTTGCGCAGGAAATAGTTATTTCGGAATCTTAAGCAAGATAGCTTCATATTTAGGTGTAAATTTGTTATCTAGAATTAGAGAAGAAAACGATAAAGTATTTTATTCTTTTATGGTTATATCACATAGTCTAGCTAGTCATGAAAAAGTTATAAGTTATTTTAATCGTTTTCCTCTATATTCTTCTAAATATTTAGCATATAAAGATTGATCTTATGTGGTGGAACTAAATAAATTACGTGGTGGTAAAGTTTTAACTAAAGAGGAATTATTGGAGGTTGAAAAAATAAAAGCACAATTTAACAGTAAACGTAAGATATTTGATTTTTCACACTTGGATGAATTAGATAAATAGTATCTTTTTATTGTATTTATAAAAAAGAAATTGCCGTGAGTAATAGTAATATTATTCCTATTACATAACTATATGCGGGGAATTCCTAAAGTCTTTTTATAAGAGTTGTGAAAGCTTTACTTTGTTTAAAGTGTACACAACCTTAAAAAGTAAAAAGAATGAAGTAGTTATATATATAACTACGAAATGGAATATCCGCAGGAAACGAGGAAAATCTTGTTATTTTCTAGGATCCTCAGAGACTATACGTTATGCATCCTTAATTAAGGATGAAGAGATAGTCCAATTATAACCTAACGGTTATAGTAAATTGAATTTCTTATTACCTCTCTTAATCGGTGGACCTGACATGGCATTCCCAAGATTAAATAACATCAGCTTCTGACTGCTTCCACCAAGCTTAATATTATTAGTCTTTGCTGCTTGTGTTGAAGGTGGTGTAGGTACAGGGTGAACTGTTAAAGATAAGCAGTTGCTTTGAGGTAACTCAGAGGCAATAAAACTCTACTCGATGCGTAGAACTCTTGATATTTTAATAAATAGAACTATGTACTACTCGCTATCATTTAGTTTAGCAGTAAGAATGTACAAAGTTTACCTGATTTTGTTTATTGAATCAGGTTCAAGACAATACGCCTGGGATCAAACAATAAGAATGTTTAGTTCCCATCAGAGACTAAACGTAGAGCATCCTAAAATTCATGACCATTCTAAGTGAATCAATAAGTCTAAATATTATGAAAATAAAGATAATTTTCATCAATGATTAGTTGGTTTTACAGATGGTGATGGTACATTTAATATTTATAGATCTAAAGAGGGTAAATGAACTCTTTACTTTAAATTATCTCAAAGTACTTATAATTTAAGAATACTTTATTTTATAAAATCTCAGTTAGGAGTTGGTTCAGTTTATGTGGATTCTGGCAATTCAATGGCTGATTTTAGAGTTAGAGATAGAAGAACCCTAGGTTATGTTATTTTACCTATTTTTAATAAATATCCCTTGTTAACTAGTAAATATTACTCTTACATTAAATTTAAAGAAGCTTATAATATACTTGAAAATGATAATTTAACTACTCAAGAGAAAGATAAATTATTATTGGATTTAACTAGCAAAAAAATGCCAGATAATTATATTTCACCTGCTTGAGAGATAGTTAATAATGAAGTTAATAATACTAATGAAGCTAAATTAGTAATGAGTTTACCTCTAAACTATCCGGGATTCACCAATGACGTTTACTTATTACTAAATAGTAAATTAGAATATATAAAATCTATAATTTCCATTTATTGATTAATAGGTTTTATAGAAGCTAGGGGAAGTTTCAATATATGTTTTGACTCGAAATATGCTTTGGAATTTAAAATTAAGAGTGAATCTACCGTTGCCGGAGATTTTTTAATTTTATATTTTATTAAACGAATATTTCATATACCTAATAAGATAGTAAGAAGTGAGGAGGAGGTTAATAATATTTTTATTTTGTCTACAAGAAATAGATGAGCGATTAAAAATATAATAGCTATGATAATGAAAATTCAGGCTCGTAAGTCAGAGAAGGGTAAGTTAAAAGGAGTTATGTCTCTAATGTTTAAATTATGACGTAGAGCCGAGTTATACCTTGATAACAACCAAAAAAAATTAGCTAAAATATTTAATATTATGACAAAATTAAATTCATTAAACAAAACAGTTGTTCATACGCATAACCTTAAAAATGAAGTAAAACCTTTAATTTCTCGTATGGGTAGTACCCAATTTAATGTCCGTATGTTCTCTTCTTTAGCTACTAGTTCTTCGAACCTTGAAAATTTTAGGTTAGACTCTAATTATATTACTGGTTTTACAGACGGTGAAGGTTATTTCTCAATTAATCTAGCTAAATCAGCAAAAGTTCATCATGGTTGAGCAGTTACTTTACACTTTGGGTTTAATGTTCATATAAAAGATAAACAATTATTAGAGCGAATAAAAGAATTTTTTGGTGTAGGAAATATATCAGTAGGTAATACTGATTGCCAGTATAGAGTTTCTTCTTTAAAAGATTTAAGTATAATAATTAATCATTTTGATAATTATCCTTTAATCTCGCAAAAATATTCTGATTATCAATTATTTAAATTAGCTTTTGAATTAGTAAAAAATAAAGAACATTTAACTGAAAAAGGTTTAATGAAATTAATTAGCATAAAATTTTCAAGTAATAAAGGTTTAAGTGATAAGTTGAAAGATGCTTTCCCGTCAGTTGAACCGGTACCAAGATCTTTGGTTAAAGATCGTGTAATTAAAGATCCTAATTGAATGGTAGGGTTTATAGATGGCGAAGGGTGTTTTAATATTAATATTAGGAAATCTAAATCTTGTAAATCAGGAGGATATCAAGTGGTACCTCGATTTGTTTTAGTTCAACATGTGCGTGATTTAGAATTAATTAACATTATCCGTGACTATTTAGGTTGTGGTACTATTAGTAATTCAAACACTTATGTTAGTTTAACTGTAAGTAAATTGTCTGATATTAATAATAAAATTATCCCTTTATTAATAAAATACCCTCTTCAAGGAGCTAAGAAATCGGATTTTATCTTATTTTGCCGTGTTTTAGATTTGATTAAAGATAAAGCTCACTTAACAACTGAAGGTTTAGCTAAAATACAGGAAATTAAAGGTAAAATGAATAGAGGTAATTTGTATGATAATATAGATTAGTTTCGGGCCCCTAGACGTGGGCTTGAAACAGGGCCGTTTCTTAGTCCGTCGGTCGGCCCCGTATCTAAGTGTTTAGTTTAGTTTAGTTTATTTTCTATGTTTTATATCTTCTCCTTTCTCTTCTTCTTGATCTTTTTAGGTTTAAAGAGGGTCGCTTCTATACAAGTTAAAGCCAGCTTTTAGCTTTTGTAACCATTAGTGTTATTCAATAATGTGGGGTAGAGGAGGGCGGCTATAATATTGATTAGTTGGTTTTACAGAAGCTGAAGGTAGTTTTTATTTAGTAAATAAAACATCTAGTCGTATAGTTCATGCTTTCGAAATAACTCAAAAATTAGACTTTATTGTATTAAAAGCTATTTCTTTAATACTAGGTATTAAGTTAGTTAAGAAAAGCACATATAATACAGTAGTAACTACAAATTCTCGTGCTATAGAAAATATTATATCGTACTTTGAATCCTGTTTTAAAGGTATGAAATCTGTAGAGTATAGAATTTGAGCTAGAAGTTATGTAAAACATAAAGGAAATTATGAAAAATTAAGTAAAATTAGAGAAATTATAAGGAATTTAAGAATTATCAGGTTAAATAAAGTATTAAAAAAACATTAATAAAGATTAATATGAATTTTAGGATGAAGGTATAGTCCAACCCATCATGTGAATGATGGATATAACGATAGTATATTTATTATAATTCGTTTATTATGATTATTTTAGTGCGAAGTGTGACATTAAGCTAAGGTGTCTATACACACACAGAGGGCTTTTTCCTTTCCTTTCCATTTCATTTCATTTAGAAAGGGGGGGGGGCAGTACACTAAAATAAATCTCGGACGCCTGAATAGGCGGCATAAGGTGGCCACCTACATCTTTGTAGGGGCCTCGTAAATAGAATATAATAAATATATGAGGTTATGAATAAAAATGTTATCCACCCCTTGCCGGTGTACAAAGCCACAGTGGACCAAGCGTGGATTTAGCTATATTTGCTTTACATTTATCAGGAATAAGTAGTTTATTAGGATCTATGAACTTAACCTTGTTTGACTTGACACATATTTGTTTTATTAAAAATAAAAGTTTGATAAGTTTTAAACAATCCTTTGGACTGGCGCAGGCGAACTTAAGTCCAGCTCCATTAGTAACAAAGCGTAATTTTAGCAGTAGCGGGTATTTAAACAATAAACCATCTGACCCCAAAAATAAAGATAAATGGAAATATATTTTAGGGAGAAGTGGTGAACATCAATATGTTCATAGATTAGCCTTTGAACAAATAAAATCAGGTAAACCTGTAACGGTAAAAGTACTTAATGATATATTATCTTTTTGTAATATAGAAATAACTGAAGAAATATTAAAAGATCTTATACAAAGAAAAAGATATATTTATCATGATTTAGATAAAGATGAAACAATAGAGAGGCTTAAAGCTGAAATTGGTTCACCATCTAATAAGATTCAAGTCCCAGGAGTATATATATTCAAACATAAAGAAACGGGAGATAAGTATGTTGGTTCTTCTTCACAATTAGCAATTAGATTAAATGGTTATTTGAAAGATAAACATAAAGCAATTGGTCTCTTAATACCGCAACTAAGAGGAAATTTAGATAAATTTACTTTAGAAGTAATACCTTTGTATGACAATTATGAGTTTAGATCGGAGCTAGTATTGGAACAATATTACTTATTAGATCCTTCTTTTAATTTAAATACAGTAAGAGTTATAAATAATCCTAGTGGATCTAATGCTAAACCTATATATATGTATAATAGAGATAAAACTATCTTATATTACTCTTCAATGCAGCAAAAAGATTTTATTACTAATCTTAATATTCATTATGTTACATTTAATAAGCATTTAAATAAGGGTACTTATTATTTAGGAAAATATTTATTTACTAGAGAACCTATATTAAATGCTAAAAAAAGTGATCTGTCTTTAAAAGATTTATCATTAATGTTAGAAAAGGATAGGGTTAAATATAATAGAACTAAGCCTATTTGTTTAAGTAAACCAGTGTTATTAATAAATGAAAAAGATAGTAATAAAACGGAGTTATTTCCTAGTTTAGGGAAGTGTGTTGAATATTTAAGAAGTAAAGGTTTACCTGCTACTCAAGTTACGTTAGTTAAACGTTTAAATACAAATAAAACTTATTATGGTTACAAATGCAAATACGCATAAAACAAATATTTTTGGTATGGGGTTCATATAAAAAATCTAACTGTATGCTGGAACAGCTTAGTGTCTATAAGTACGTTGTTATATCAACATAAACACGTGAAAATCTTATAGGCTATGCTCAATCAGCAGGAAACCTAAATAAAAAAAAATATTTTTTTTTATTAGGGATCCTCAGAGACTATACGTTAGACACCGTATCGTAAAATACGATACGCTGAAGAGATAGTCCACACATCATCTTCCTCAGAGACTATACTAAATTGTGGAGGATGATGGTGTCATTACTACAGTAATAAATATGAGAACACCAGGTATAAGATTACATGAAGACAGACGGTAGTTTTACCGTCTATTTGTGTATAAGAACCAAACTCCGGAGACACCCTAAAGCTCTAGTAACCAAAGATATAAGAGAAATCTTATATCTGGCCTGATTAATGCCTCAGGGTATGGTAATATCATTAGAGATGAAGGAAAACTGAAATGGGTTATCGCGGATCTAAATCAGTAGGAATTGATATAAATCCTACTGTAAAAGAGCAACGAGTAGACGGTTCTTCAGAAGTTTGTAAGGTCAAATCCTTCTTCTGTAAGGTGTACTCTAGTCGCCGGGAAACCGGTTCTGAGGGTGAAACTATATACTAGGATTATTGATTTAATAACTTACTGTTAGGTTTAAAGATCTATTCCTATATATATAGGCAATCAACCTCTCTGACTTATATATACTAATAATATTTTTAATATTGATTGTAACTTAAAATTAATCATATATTTCAATCTGTAAAAAAAAAAATTATTATTAGTCTATATAAGGAATAAACCGAAATATACTACTAGTAATAATAAATTAAACCCCTATTATGTCACAGGGTTTTGTGACGCTGAATCTTGTTTTAATATAACTATTAGTAAAAACCCTAAACATACTTTAGGTTGAAGTGTAAAATTAGTTTTTAATATACATTTACACAGTAAGGATTCAGATAGTTTATATCTAATCCAACGCTTCTTTGGAGTAGGTAGTGTAACTCTACATGGAAAAACAGCTATGTACCAAGTAGTAAGATTAAGTGATTTAGCTTGTATAATTGAACACTTTAGTAATTATCCACTAAAGACTAAAAAATTTGCAGATTTTTTATTATTTAAAAAAGCTTTTGATATTGTAAAAACTAAGGAACATCTTACTAAAGAAGGTTTAATAAATCTTATCAATATAAGAGCTTCTTTAAATAAAGGTTTATCTAAAAGATTAAAATCTGCTTTTAGTAATGTTATACCTGTTGAAAGACCCCAAGTTCCAAAAGCTGTTTTAGATTCAAACAATCCAGATATTAAACACTGAATAGCAGGATTTGTATCAGGTGAAGGCTGTTTTTTTATTAAAACAAGCAAATCTAAAACACATAAATTAGGTACAAGTGTTACTCTTAATTTCTTGGTAAGTCAAAATATACGAGATGCCGATTTATTAGAAAGCTTTTCGCAAGTTTTTGGTTGTGGTTCTTTTTCTATTAAAGAAAAGACTGCTATATGTACATTTGCTGTTACAAACTTTAACAATATAGTAGACAAGATTATTCCTTTTTTTGAGGAGTATCCTATATTGGGGGCAAAAGCTAAAGAGTTTAAAGAATTTAAAGAAGCATCTGTACTTATTCAATCTAAAGTACATCTAACTAAAGAGGGGTTAGATAAAATTCTCTTAATTAAATCAAGAATGAATTTTTCAAGAGAATTATAATAAGTAGTATAGAATTTTTATACCTAGGGACTTATATTTGAATTCTTTTGTGATTATATTTAAATAAACATAAAAAAAATATGTTTATAATTGAATTACAAAAGAAAAAAAAGATAGGCAAGTCCTTACGTGCTAGGAGGGTTGAGAATAACCTTAGATTAAAGTTACCACATTTATATAAATAGTTGTCAATAAAGTATTAATAATGTATTGTACTGTACTGTATTGTACTGTACATTTGACAAACGTTTATTATTTTGTGGAACGAAACTAGCTTTATTTGGATGAGCTGTAGTTATAACTGCAGTATTATTATTATTATCTTTACCTGTTTTAGCTGGTAGAATTCTGCCAGCTTTAAATTTGGCTATATGCTGGGAAGAGTTATGAATATTTATTATAACTTTATCAGCAGGAAACTCAACGGGCTTGAACCCGTTGGGGATCCTCAGAGACTATATGCCAAAGCTCTCTGGCTATAAAAATCAAAAATATATGCACACTCATAATAATTATAAAATAAATAAAAACTTTGCTTCTTATTTAGCCGGTTTAATTGAGGGAGATGGGTCTATAATAGTACCTAAAACAGAAAGATCGCCTAAAGGTAGATTAAATTATCCTGCTATAAAAATAGCATTTGATTTAAGAGATTTTCCGTTAGCTCAAATGATCCAAAAGACATTAGGCCACGGGTCTTTATCAAGAATGAAAGGTATAAATGCTTATCTTTTAACTATAAATAACTATGAAGGTGTTTTATTATTGATTCATTTACTAAATGGAAATATGAGAACTCATAAAATAGAATATCTTTACAGTTTAATTGATTTTTATAACAAAAAATATGATTTAAATATATTAAAGGCTCCTTTAGATGAGAGCCCTCTAGATTCAAACAGTTGATTGTCTGGTTTTATTGAAGCAGATGGTTCTTTTTCTTTATTTATTAATAAAAAATCGATTAGACTTAGATTTAGTTTAACACAAACTAAAGTGACAGAGAATAATATATCTAATGAAAAAGTAATGAATTCATTAGCTAAGTTTTTAAATGTAAAAATGTATGCGGTTGAAAATAAAAAGAGTAAAAATCTTGAATTAACGGTTAAAACACAAAGTATAATAAATAATAAAATTCTTATAGAATATTTAAAATTATACCCTCTTTGATCCGGTAAATACTTAAATTTTAAAGACTGAGAAAAAGCATTAGAAATTTTTATTAGCGTATCAGGTATGAAAAATAAACCTGAAAAAATTTATAAAGATTTATTTGAGATAAAAAACGGTATGAATAACAATAGGACAATATATAATTGAGATCATTTACTTGATTTTTATAGTCTAAAAGAGTAAGAGATAGTCCAACACCATAGTGATATGGTGAGTATCTACCCTTAATAATAATATTATTATATTATTATTATTGAATAGGATAATAATGTATATATATATCCTAGGACGGGTCTTGTAAATTTGTATGAAGTATGTTTTTACCTAAGATTATTTTCTGGCGCAAGTTTTTCGTGTGCAAGCTACCCACCTTCTCTGCGTAGCCTTGAAGAGAAGGGGGGTGCTACGCATAAAAATAATGATTTTAATTCATCTTTTGCTTCTTATTTAGCTGGGTTAATAGAAGGAGATGGTACCATAATAGTACCTAAAACAGAAAGATCAATTAAAGGTAAATTAAATTACCCCTCAATACAAATAGCGTTTGATTTAAGAGACCTTCCATTAGCTTTAATAATACAATCAAAAATAAATCATGGTAGTATAACTAGAAAAAAAGGAGCTAATGCTTATATATTAACCATAAATAATTTTGAAGGTTTAATTCTTATAGCTAATTTAATAAACGGTTATATGAGAACACCAAAAATTAATGCTTTACATAGATTAATTGATTGATTAAATATGAGATTTGATTTAAATATAGAAAAAAAAGATAAAGATACTAGTAGTTTAGATTCTAATAGTTGATTAGCTGGATTTATAGATGCTGATGGACATTTTTCAGTAAGAACTACTACTGTTTCAAAATATCCTAAAGTAGAATGTAAATTTGAATTATGTCAAAGACAAAATGATCATAATAATGAAAATAATTATGAATTTTTAAATTTAATTGCAGAATTTTTATTAACTACTGTAAAAAAAATTAGAATGGATAGACCTAATCCTGAATACAGAGTAAGAACAACTAGTTTAAGGGGTAATCTAGTATTAGTTAATTATTTAGAAAATTATCCATTATTTTCAAGTAAATACTTAAATTATCAGGATTGAAGAAAAGTTTTAGTATTTTTTGAAAATAAAAATCATACTAACCCAGAATCTATAAAAACTATAATTGAATTAAAATCAAAAATGAATAACAAAAGAACAGAATTTAATTGAAATCATTTAGGTAAATTTTATAACTTATACAAGTAAGATGTAGTCCAAACAATATAGTGATATATTGTGTATCTACCCTAAATAATTTAATTTAGGAGACAATTTTTGTCATGAGACCTAGTCTAGTAGATCAATTTAAAATGGGAATTACTATGTTATTAACTGATAGAAACTTCAATACATCATTCTATGAAGTTGCAGGAGGGGGTGATCCTATATTATTCCAACATCTTTTCTTAAGAGATATCTTAATATTTATATGTATAGTTTCTATCATTATTCTTTCTTTATGTCGTGATTTTAACAAATCTTATAATTCTTCATTAAATTATAATTATAGCACTGTAACAGAAAATTTCCAATTTTCTAACTTTTATGATAAATTTTCTTTATATTTACCCGATTTAACTCCTCCATCTAATGATTTCTTAAGTTGATTTATAGGATTTACTGAGGGTGAAGGATCTTTTATTGTAAATAATAGAGGTGATCTTGTCTTTGTTGTTACACAAGGTAATATTGATATTAAAGTATTAGAATACATAAAAGAAACATTAGGGTTTGGTAAAGTAATACCACAATCTGCTAATACTAGTAGATATGTTATACAAAATAAAAAGGAAATGGAATTAATCATCCATTTATTCAATGGTAATCTTATTTTACCTAGTAGAAAGTCAAAATTTGAAAACTTTGTTAAAGGATTTAATAATTGAGCTACTCAAGGTAAAATAAGATTAGATCCTGTAGAATTTAAAAATAGAGAGATTTTACCTAGTTTAAATGATAGTTGATTAGCGGGATTTACAGATGCTGAAGGTTGTTTTACTTGTTCCATTGGAAAAGATAGAGGGTTTAGTTATAATTTCAATATAGCTCAAAAATGAGAAGAAAATATTGGAGTATTACAACATTTGTGCATTTTATTTAATGGAGGAATTGTATCTAACCATTCAGTAGATAATGTATATGAATATAGAATAGGAGGAGTAAAAAATTGTCAAAACATATTTCCTTATTTTGATAATCATAGATTACGTTCTAAAAAAGCAATTTCCTATAATTTATGAAAAGAAATGCATAATGATTTGTTAAATAAACGACATTTAGATCCCACTCGTAGAGTGGAAATGATAGAAAAAGCCAGATTAATAAATAAATATGATTAAGATATTAGGGAAAACAAGTTAAGGTTTAAACGTAAGTTATGAAGCTCTTAAGACAGATATAAAAAGATATAAGATCTAAAAGAGCAAATATTCACCTAGAATATACCTTAAACTTAGTTAATATATAATTACGGCTTTTTGCAACTCTTAAGTTCAATGGTATATCCCGTATGGGATGCACCGTTGTTCATATTAACTTAAAATAATTTAGATTAGAGTTAATATAAGGAAAAAAAGCTTATATATATATTAGCAACACTAGTGTTAACGGTCAATAAATTTTCTCGTTTAGAGACCGTCGGTTATTTAAGTGACCGCTACAGACTGGTTCACTGGTGGGTAGCTGAAATGCTGCTTAATGTACAGTCGGTTTCTCCAACGTATGTTTAATCTGGGACGTACGTTCACAAGCCCATATATATATATATATTATGGTACCTGGATTTAACAAGAGAACATCCATAAGGATGATAAGTTAAATTTGGAGAAAATGGATTCTTTGGTCAAATAAAAAAATGGCCCTATTATGATGTAAATCATAATTTGTATTACGCTATATGCTGGAACTTCCTTCGTATTATCACTACTATATATGTAAGCGGTTTATTTTTATATTTAAGCAAACCCCTTTATAGTCAAAATGTGAAATATATTTCTGTGGGTATCAGGAGTTTTATATACTCTAATACTCGTATGCAGAGATTAGCCTCTTTAGGCCGGGAAGAATCAGCAGGTAACCAACGACTTAAAAATGTTAAAAATATTCGAACATTTACAAGTCAAGTAGGAACCTCAGAGACTACACGCGTAACAACTAATTTAAAAAAGTCTGATGATGAAAGATTTTATGAGTGATTAGCCGGAGTTATTGACGGTGATGGGTGTTTTTTACTAAGTCAAAAAGGATATGCAAGTCTTGAAATAACTATGGGTTTAGAGGATTTACCGTTATTGCGTTATATTCAAAATAAATTAGGTGGAAGTATAAAACAACGAAGTGGAGCTAAAGCTTATCGTTATCGTTTACATACTCGAGATAGTGTTTTTGAAGTTCTATGCAAAGTTAATGGAAATATCCGTAATAGTGTAAGAATGTTACAATTTCATCGTCTTTGTTTACACTTTAATATACCTGTGCAAGAACCTGTAAAATTAACTAATGAAAATTATTGATTTGCGGGATTCTTTGACGCTGACGGTTCAATAGGGTTAACTTATAAGGATAAAGAACGGGTTTCTTTACGTGTACGGGTTGTAAATAAGTATCTTGTTGATGTTATAATGTATAAAGAAATTTTTGGTGGTACAATTCATTTTAATAGTGCATCTAATGGGAGTTATTGTTGAACTGCTGAAGCTCGTGAAGATCTCCTTAGAATTCTACCCTATTTTAAAGGTAAATGCCATAGTTATAAATCACGTCGGTTTTTTTTAATGGACGAGTATTTTACTTTGCATAACCTTAAGGCTTATAAAAAAACTAGTGAATACCATAAAGCTTGAGAAGCTTTTTTAAAAAAATGAGATTAGTTGAAGATATAGTCCATCATTGTAATTATAACAATGAAGCATCCAGAAGTTAAATATATAGGCTTCTTAACGTTGCTATATGCTGGGACAACTTCGCTAGTTAGTTTTAACTACTCCATCTTAAATGATAAAGTAAAAATGTTAAAACAATGAAGTTTATCAGCAGGTAACCCTAAACTATGTTTAGGCGGAACCTCAGAGACTTTACGCAACGGAATTGTATCTAATACGGAAAATGTAAAACCTATCTCTGTACATAATACTAGACATTTAAAGCCTATGAGTGATAATCAATTTGGGCATTATTTAGCTGGTTTAATAGATGGTGATGGTCATTTTAGTTCTCAACAACTAGTTATTGCATTTGATTCATCTGATGTTTCTTTGGCTTATTATATAAGGACTCGATTAGGTTTCGGGTCAGTAAAGGAAGTAAAATCTAAAAAAATTATTTTACTAATTATAACAAAACGTGCAGGATTAGAAAAAGTATTGAATTTAATTAATGGTAAACTTAGAACACAAATCCAATATGATGCTGTTAAGAATTATATATTAAATGGACCTAATTTTTCTCTAAAAATAGATTTTAAATTAAATGATTCAAATTGTTTAAATAATCATTGATTAGCAGGATTTTCGGATGTGAGTGCTACTTTTCAAATAATAAATTTGAAAACTAGAATAAAACTAGCTTTACTTATAAACAAAGATAATAAGGAGCTTCTTATCTTAATAAAAAATTTTTGAGGAGGGAACCTTTCTTATAATAAAGCCAATGATAGTTATACATATGATTCATCTAGTTATGGTTCAGCTAGAAAAATTATAAAATATTTTGATAAATTTCATTTACAATCTAGTAAATATATTAAGTATTTAAAATGAAGAAAAGTCTATGTATTAGTACAGAATAAAGATCATTTAACGGATCAAGGTATAAAACAAATCATAAAATTAAAAAATTCAATAAGTAACTTAAATAATGATACAATTCAAGATAAAGTCCTAACAAAGATGTAAAAGTCTTTGAGTATTAATTTGAATAGATTATGATAAATAACTATTCGATTAATCAAAGTTATTGTTATATTCTAATTATACCAGCTTTTGGAATAATAAGTACTACAATTTCCGCTTTCTCTAATAAATCTGTATTTGGTCAATATGGCTCTTTATTCAGATCTATCGTCTGAATAATGCAGCAATCTATATGCAGGGAAGCCATAAATTGTTATATCAATTTAATATTACTGGGTACTAAGGTAATGTGAAATTACATAATTTCATTCTTAGTAAAAATTCTGGTAATAGTGGCCAATCCGCAAATAACCAAAGCACGTAGTTTTTTTGAAAACTACAAACCCGGGATAACAAACTTTCTTGGGTTAAGCATGCTAGTAGGAATTTCAGAGGCCATACGATTGCTGCCAACGGTTTTAATTTGATTTTGATTTTTGATTAATCAAAAATTGGGTAAAAATTTCTTAATTGTATTATTACAATACTCTATAAAATTAGAAAATGGAATATTTTTTATGAAAAACTTAAAAAATAGTGCTTTAACAATCGACTCTTCAGAAAATAATTCAGCAGAAAATACTTTTAATAAAAATAGTTTTTCTGCGACTGCGAAGGGGCCCTCTGTAATATTACATCCTCAGCCTAAAGGAGGTATTAAAGAAAAAGAGGATAGATTTAAAGAGTGAGTGGCTGGAATTATCGATGGAGATGGTTGTTTTCTAGTATCTAAAAAAGGTTATGCAAGTCTAGAAATAATTACACAACTAAGGGATAGACGTATTTTATACGCAATAAAACAAAAATATGGCGGATCAGTGAAGCTTAGAGGTGGTGATAATTTCTTAAGATATAGATTACATCATAAAGCTGGTTTATTAAAGTTAATAAACGATGTTAATGGTTTAATTCGAAATCCTATAAGAATCCTTCAATTAGGAAAAATTTGTGAAATATATGACATAAAGTTAAAAGATCCTGAACCATTGACATATTATAGTGGATGATTAGCCGGATTTTTTGATACCGATGGAAGTATCTATTTAAATGAGAAGGCAGGTCAAATTTTGATAACTGCTTCTCAAAAAAATAGATATATTTTAGATGCCTTGGTTCAATTATATGGTGGTACTATCTATCCTTTGGTAAAACAAGATGCATTTAAATGAATCTGTTTTAAAAAAAAAGAAGTTTTATCCCTAGTTAATGATTATTTTAGAGTTAATCCTTGTAGATCTGAAAAATTAACAAGATTAAATATGGTTAATAGATTCTATGAACTTCGAGGATTACGTGCTCATTCAGCTTCACCTAATTCAGATTTAGGTAAAGCTTGAAAACATTATTTGGTTAAGTGAAATAGTTTCTTAGACAAGGATATAGTGACTCCGCCTTTAGAGGATAATGATAGCGATGAAGAGTAAATCTTCAAAGTTATAGAGTATTATATATATATTTCGTACGTTGGCAAAGAGATGGTCCAATCCCATCCTAAGGATGGGAAGTATATTGGTATAAAATTTTTATATTACTGTTATAATATTTTTTATTTTATTGCTTTATCGACAGGATTATTAAATGTTACTCAGGGGTTTAAACACCCCGGTCGTCTGATATGCGGCGTTTCTCGGACGACCGCCGGGTGCGAAGCTGGCCCTGCGAAGCGGGCTAGCTTGCGCACGAAATATTTCTTTAGTACGCAGCCGCAAACTCAATTTAATGATTTCTATTCTGCACATAAATATATAGATCCTGATTGATTAACATGGTTTATTGGGTTTACTGAAGGAGATGGAGGGCTACATACTTATAATAAAAATTGTTTTTTTGGTATAACTCAAAAAGAAGAAGATATTTTACTAGAAATTCAATCTACATTAGGTTTTGGTAGGGTTTATTTTGATTCTTCTTCTAATGCTTACAGATACCGTGTTACTTCTAAAGAGGATATTTTAAAATTAGCTATTTTATTTAACGGTAAATTTGCTACTAAAAATAAAATAAATCAATTAAAATCATGAATAGATGTTTTAAATGCGGATTCAGTAAAGCTGATCTTTAATCCTAATCCTTTTAGACCTACTTTAAATGATAGTTGATTATCTGGTTTTATTACAGCTGAAGGTTGTTTTATGGTAGGAGTTGTAAATCAGAAGACTAAAAAAAATATTATCGATAGCGAAGGGAATATAGGATTAAAAGAAGTCATACAGCAATTAGTTCGTGTTCGTTTTACTATAGAGCAAAAGGATGAATCAATCCTATTATATATTAAAAACCTTTTTGGTGTAGGTAGTATTCAAAAAACTCCAGATATAGGTATGTTTAGATTAACTATTGGATCTATTAAGTCAAATGCTGTGGTAGTAGATTACCTTTTAGCTTATCCACCTAAAGGGAAAAAATTATCCGCATTTATTAAGTGAAAATCTATTCGTGATATGCTATTAGAAAAAAAACATTTAAATGAAGGTGGAATAGAATTAATTAAAGAGTTAGCTAAATCTATAAATAATTAATCTTAGTAATTTACGATTAAGGCTAAGGCGGAGCTTAGATATTTAGTGTTACTAACTAATATAATAAAGTATACCTAGTATTTGTATCTTTATACGTACTTATTAGTCCTGAGTGTTTAGCAAAAAAAAATAAAAATATTATACAGTAATCATCGGCCAGTGTGTACCGTAGGTGCGAATCCTACTTAATTGCTATTATACTTAATTTAACGACTTAACGGAATTACAAGTTTATTGTTACTATAATAATCTTCAATTAATTTAAAGCCTTTGAAGAAGGCATAAATATTATAGTTAACAGTAAATAGCAATTGGACATGGTGAAAACGGTTAACGACTACTTGGTTGAAGACCGTCGGTGGTTAAGTACATCGCTACAGACTGGTTCACCTACGTAGAGCTGAAACGCTCGCGAATGTACAGTCGGAACTTAGAATAACCATTAAAGGTTATTAGTGTGAAAGTCCCAAATGGGGCGCAAGGCTCCCTTGGGTAGGTACTGCCGGGTACTAAGAAACACTTGCAGAGCAAGTCTGCTTCAGATAACTAAGTTTGGGTTTACGCCATGATGTCTATTGGAATTTTAGGATTTATCGTGTGAAGTCATTAATATCCTGATTTGGTGCTGTGGGTTAAAATCCCACCTAGTTATTATTATTCGTGGGCAACTTCCCGGAGGAACACGATGCATAACATATTTATCAATATGTTATAAATAATAACCGGACATGGTGAAAACGGTTAACAATGCCCTTGGTTGAAGACCGTCGGTGACTGGGATCATCGCTACAGACTGGTTCACCTACGTAGAGCTGAAACGCTCGCGAATGTACAGTCGGAACTTAGTAATTCATTAATTAATAATGGATTGGTGAAAAGGGATTGATATAATTCATTACGACTTATATCTAAATGATCAGGACATTAAAAAAGCGCCTAGGTGTATTAAATTTTTTTTTTTTAAAGCAGCATACTTGCATATTTTTTTGAGCTAGCTTATCCTGCTGATTAAGCCAAGCTCATGGTTTCATTTCGTATGAAGTATGAAAACTAATAAGATATATATTATAGCTTTAAAAAAAAAAATCAGATATAAACACCTATCTAAGTTTGCACATGTATACTGTAGGTCTGGACGTGGATAAACTTGTGTTCACGGAAAAAATCTTGCTATATGCTGGGAATCCCTTAATAAGTAATCCACTCGTTTTATTTACGATCGGAAAAATTTACTTATTGAATAAAGAGGGGAGATCAGCAGGAAACTTTGGTTTTAGTACAAAAGCTACGGCTAGTACTGAGAATACTTATAATAAATATACTAGTTTATCAAAACTATCTGAACATATCCGGAAGGTCAATAAATATCTTAATCAGGATGAATTAGGTTATTTTTTAGCCGGTTTAATTGAAGGTGATGGTTGATTCGGTAAAAATGAATTACATATCATCTTTGCTGAAAGTGATATATCTTTGGCTTATTATATTAAAAAACAAATTGGTTACGGTAATGTATACAAAATTAAGAATAAAAAAGCAGTAAGATATGTTTGTAAAAATAAAACAGGTTTATCAATTATATTATCTTTAATAAATGGTAAATTTGTAAGTAATTCTAAATATGATCAATTGATTAAACATAACTATGCTGAAGAATTTAATTTAAATATTTTACCTCCTAGTTATACATTATCTTTAGATAATTATTGATTGGCTGGGTTTACTCAAGCTGATGGTTGTTTTCATATAAGTATTGTCAAAAGTAAAACACATAAAACAGGTTATAGTGTTAGACTAGAATATTCTTTAAAACAGAATGACGATATACCTTTAAAACTATTATATAATAACTTAAAAATGGGGAATCTTTCTCAATATAGTTCAGGAATATGATGTTATAAAAGTACAGGGTTTAAAACAGCATTCCATATAATTAATTACTTTGATAATTATAGACTATTTGGAGGTAAATATGTAGATTACCTAAAATTTAGAAAAGTTTATATTATGATAACAGAAGGTAAACATTTAGAAAACGAAGGTATAAAGAAAATTAAAAGTATTGCAACCAAAGGATCCTCAGAGACTAATACGCAAGAAATATAATGTAGTACATTTACTATGTTATATTAAGATATAGTCCAAAATATAAATATAAATTATAATTGAATATTATAATTTATTATTTATATCATATTCTATGACAAGAGCATACTTTACAGCTGCCACATTAATCATTGCAGTACCTACAGGTATTAAAATATTTAGCTGGTTGTCGGTCTCCTTTAGTAAGAGACATATGACCAAATACAATAATAAAGGTAATTTTCCTGTTACCTTTACCCGTTTCATCAAGGGTAATCTAAACAATAGTAGTTCTAAAGACCTTCTTAATACTCGAAATAAGAGAGCTTTAGTATTATCTCCTGAATTTAAACTTATACTTCAACCCAGATTCAATACCATGTTCGCGCAAGCTGCTAGGATCGAAGGAGGAACAAATTTTAGCCTCTTGGTCGGCGCTGCTGCTGCAAAGCAGCAGAGGGTGTCTTTCGTCCAGGGGACTCGAAATTATACTACAGGTTACAGCCAAGTAGATCTAGACTGGGTAACTAAGGTAGTAAATGAGTATGACTTTGATTGTTTTTTTATTTCAATTTATAAAAGTAATAAGCATAAATTGGGTGAAGGTGTAACTTTAGGTTTTTATATTAGTTCAAAAGATGAAAAACTAATAGAAAGGTTATATCTAGCTTTAGGTGGTTGTGGACAAACATTAAAAAGAAATGATTCCTTTATCTTTAGAGTGCAAGACTTCTTAAGTATTAATGAGAAAATCATTCCTTTTTTTAATAAATGTTGTTTGCAAGGAAGAAAGCTTGCAGTTTTTGAATCTTGAAAAAGAGTAGCATATTTAAAAAGCCAGGGTGCTGACTTGACTCTTGAAGGATTGAATGAAATAAAAGAAATTAAACGAAATATAAGTAACGCGGCAGCGTTTACCCCTCAGGAGGTGCAACGAGAAAAGCTTAGTTTAGTATTATACGGTTCAAACCTTTCTTCAACTGTAAGATCTAGACTAACTTCTATTGAACGAGCTTCAATAAGAATACCTGTAAATAAAATGTCTGTATTTATAGGTATTCTTCTTTCGGATGCTTCTCTTCAAAAAGGAAAAGGGGATGCTAGATTGCAATTTAAACAAAAATACAGTCAATTTGAATATTTTTATTCCGTTTTTTTTCAATTAAGTCATTATTGTTCTAAAGGTCCTTATGTAACCAAGACTGTTCTACATAAAAAGGTACATTATGGTTTAGCTTTTACTACCAGAAGTCTACCATGTATAACAGAATTATATAATTTATTTTATGTTGAAGGAAAAAAAGTTGTCCCTAAAAATTTATTTCATTTATTAACATGAGAAGCTTTAGTTCATTGGATCTGTGGAGATGGTACTTATAATTCAGGAATAACATTGCAAACTCAATGTTTTACAATAGAAGAATTAGTATTCATTGTTAATATATTAATTATTAAATTCGGTTTAGAATGTAACATTCATAAACAAGATAATTATTCTGTTATATATATTAGAAGTAAATCTATTAAAAAGAATTTACACAATATGCTACCTTACATTCATCCTACCATGCTTTATAAGTTTTTGGGTCCTAAGTATAAGTTAAAATCTAAGTATACTACTATTGGATAGATATTATTGTTGATATGGCAAACTCGAGGGACATCTCGAATTAAGAATAGTAATTAATTTGAGATTATCGTCGAACTAAGTGGTTATACGAAAGTATAATTCAATATATTAAAAGTATATTGAGCAAAATAAACAATTTATTATAACTAACTTGTTTATTTTGTCTAAAAGCGTAGAGGCTAGACGCCATACTATTTCTAAGTAATAAAATCAGTAGATTTTATTATATGAAATATGAAGGAATAGTCCGGGTCGCTAGAGATAGAGAGTGCCTTAAACAAGCATTTAAGTAAAAAACATATAGATTAGTATCTATCCCTGTTTTTTATGAGACACTAAAGCCAACTAGACCTGAAATGGTCGAAGGCCTTACCCTGAGCTACTTGTTACGGAGGTTCTATTATATTAACTCCTTCTATGTTATTTGCTATAGGTTTTGTATTTATGTTCACAATTGGAGGGTTAA
>Ga0006572J49612_1012505_pt1 | contig 15600 bp, 29 predicted proteins | sample HigsolmetaAR202R_FD_49612 | JGI IMG/M metagenome (IMG submission 49612)
GCCTGATTGCCCCCATCGCCATGGAAGAAGGTCTGCGCTTCGCCATCCGTGAAGGCGGCCGTACCGTCGGCGCTGGCGTCGTCAGCAACATCATCGAGTAAACTCAGTCGCTTGCACGCGTCGGGCCTGGCCCGACGCTCTGCCGCGCACATTTCGTTCTTTAGGAATCTTCATGAAAAAGCAGAAAATCCGCATCCGTCTGAAGGCGTTCGATTACAAGCTGATCGACCAGTCGGCTTCGGAAATCGTCGACACGGCCAAGCGTACCGGTGCGGTCGTGCGTGGCCCTGTGCCCCTGCCTACCCGTATCCGTCGTTTCGACGTCCTGCGTTCGCCGCACGTCAACAAGACGTCGCGCGATCAGTTCGAGATCCGTACGCACCAGCGCCTGATGGATATCGTCGATCCCACCGACAAGACCGTCGACGCGTTGATGCGGCTGGATCTTCCCGCGGGCGTTGACGTCGAAATCGCCCTTCAGTAAGCCGCTTCCAGGCTGCTGAGAAAGGGAAACGGGGCGCATGGTGAATCCGCGTGCCCTTGAAAACGACGGCGAGCGCGAGTTTCGCCGTCGTTGCTTGTATCCGGTAGTTTCCTCTTAGGAAGCGTCCTTTCGGACGCGCTCGGCACCCGGTACCATCGGGCCCGCCGCACCCTGCGCAGTACACGGCACTCCGTACTGAAGCGGCTGGCCATGCAAGGCTGCCGTCAGCCTCGAATGCCTTGACGCTCTCCCCTGTTTCATGATTGCAACTTGCCGGGCGGGGGTGTTTTATGCTATCTTACTTAGCTTGCCATTTTTGGCATGTGTGCGCCTATTTGCCCAAGCAATGGCAAGTTTGCGCGCAGCATGTGTTATGCGCCTATTAAGTTTTCCCTGATGGGCCTTGGTGCTTGGTAGCCAACGGCAGTGCGGTTCGTGCTGTGGGCTTGTCGGGGAGCAGGCGGCAACGCAGCTGGCTCGCGTTGCTTGTCGTGGTGCACAAAGTTGTCGGCGTATCCGCACTCGTTGCTTGTCTGTCGCCGCACGTCGTCAGTAGTTTCCCGTCCTGCCAAGTTTCCACGCTGCTACTGGGTTACGGCCCGGCCACAGTACGAACTCCTGGCTGGCGTGGTCGGCGTGAAGTTTCAGGCAAGCTTCGGTCAGATAAGCCGTTTTTCCGGTTATATCCGTTCATCGGTCTATACCCGTATCGTGTAGCCCCGGCCAATCGTAGCCGGGATTGGAGAAAATAATGTCGAATTCGACTCCCGCGCCCGCCTTGGACAGGCTGGGCCTGGTTGGTCGCAAGGTTGGCATGACCCGCATCTTCACCGAGGAAGGCGAAAGCGTCCCGGTTACGGTGCTGGATGTGTCCAACAATCGAGTGGCCCAGCTCAAGACCCCCGAAGTCGACGGCTACGCAGCCGTTCAGGTGGCCTTTGGCACGCGCCGCCCGTCGCGGGTAACCAAGCCCCTCGCCGGCCATTACGCGAAAGCCGGCCTCGAGGCTGGCGCTGTCCTCAAGGAATTTCCCACTACCCCCGAAAGGCTTGCCCAGCTGCAGCCGGGTCAGGCTTTGCCTGTTGACAGCATCTTCGCCGAAGGGCAGAAGGTCGACGTCACCGGCACCACTATTGGTAAGGGTTTCGCCGGTACCATCAAGCGCCACGGCTTTGGCGCGCAACGTGCCTCCCACGGTAACTCGCGTTCGCACCGCGTGCCCGGCTCCATCGGTCAGGCGCAAGACCCCGGTCGCGTCTTTCCCGGCAAGCGCATGTCCGGTCACATGGGTGCCGTTCAGCGTACGGTTCAGAACCTTGACATCGTCCGTGTAGACGCCGAGCGCGGCTTGTTGCTGGTGCGCGGTGCGGTTCCGGGTCACGCCGGTGCCAGCATCATCGTGCGTCCCGCAATCAAGGGCTTGTCGAAGGCAGCAACGGCGAAGGGGGCGTAATGGAAATCAAAGTACTCAACGACCAGGGTCAGCCGGCAGCCACTATCGACGCGTCCGATGCGATCTTCGGCCGCGAGTTCAACGAGGCGCTGGTGCACCAGATTGTGGTGGCCTACCGCGCCAATGCTCGCGCCGGTACGCGCGCCCAGAAAGACCGTTCTGCGGTCAAGCATTCCACGCGCAAGCCGTGGCGCCAGAAGGGTACCGGCCGTGCACGTGCGGGTATGTCGTCCTCACCGCTGTGGCGTGGGGGTGGTCGCATTTTCCCGAGTTCGCCTGACGAGAACTTCTCGCAGAAGGTGAACAAGAAGATGTACCGCGCCGGCATCAAGTCGATTCTTTCGCAGCTCGTGCGCGAAGACCGTCTGGCTGTCGTCGACAACTTCTCGCTCGATACCCCGAAGACCAAGCAGGCAGCCGACAGGCTCAAGGCCATGGGCCTGGGCACCGCGCCCGCTTCGTCGGTGCTCATCATCACCGAGAACGTCGACGAAAATCTGTACCTGGCCACGCGGAACCTCCCGCATGTGGCTGTCATCGAGCCGCGTTATGCCGATCCGCTTTCGCTGATCCACTTCAACAAGGTGCTGATCACGCGTCCGGCTATCGCTCAACTCGAGGAGATGCTGGGATGAACGGCAACGTAACAACCAAGTTTTCCAACGAGCGCCTGTTGCAGGTGCTGCTTGCGCCGGTCGTGACCGAAAAGGCCACGTTCATCGCCGACAAGTACCAGCAGGTCGCCTTTCGAGTGGCACCGGACGCGACCAAGCCCGAGATCAAGGCCGCGGTCGAGCTTCTGTTCAAGGCGGAAGTCGAGTCGGTCCGGGTGCTCAACACCAAGGGCAAGGTGAAGCGCTTCGGCCGCTACGTTGGTCGGCGCCGTAACGAGCGCAAGGCCTATGTCGCCCTCAAGGAAGGCCAGGAAATCGACTTCGCGCAGGAGGTGAAGTAAATGGCGCTCGTTAAAATGAAACCGACGTCGCCCGGTCGCCGCGCGATGGTGAAGGTGGTTCACCCCGAGCTGCACCGTGGTGAGCCCTATGCGCCGCTGCTCGAGAAGCAGACTCGCAAGTCCGGACGTAACAACCAGGGTCACATCACGACCCGTCATCGTGGTGGTGGTCACAAGAAGCACTACCGCGTCATCGATTTTCGCCGCACGAAAGACGGCATTCCGTGCAAGGTCGAACGGCTCGAGTACGATCCCAACCGCACCGCGCACATTGCGCTGGTGTGCTATGCGGACGGCGAGCGTCGTTACATCATCGCCCCGCGCGGCCTGGAAGTCGGCGCCACGCTGGTTTCCGGTAGTGAAGCCCCGATCCGGATCGGCAATACGCTGCCCATTCGCAACATCCCGGTCGGTACCACTATTCATTGCGTCGAAATGATCCCCGGCAAGGGTGCTCAGCTGGCACGTTCCGCCGGTACCTCCGCCGTGTTGCTGGCGCGTGAGGGCACGTACGCCCAGGTGCGACTGCGTTCCGGTGAAGTGCGCCGCGTCCATATCGACTGCCGCGCCACCATTGGTGAAGTCAGCAACGAAGACCACTCGTTGCGCCAGATTGGCAAGGCAGGTGCAAACCGCTGGCGTGGCATTCGTCCCACCGTCCGTGGGGTTGCCATGAACCCGATCGACCACCCGCACGGTGGTGGTGAGGGCCGTACCGGTGAAGCTCGCGAACCGGTCAGCCCGTGGGGTACTCCTACCAAGGGTTACAAGACTCGTCGTAACAAGCGGACCGATCACATGATCGTCCAGCGACGCAAGCGCAAGTAAGAGGCGAACCATGTCACGTTCGATCAAGAAAGGTCCGTTTGTCGACGCCCATCTTCTCAAGAAGGTGGAAGCGGCTACAGGCGGCAAGGAAAAGCGACCCATCAAGACCTGGTCGCGTCGTTCTACGATTCTGCCCGAGTTCATCGGGCTTACCTTCGCGGTTCACAATGGCCGTCAACACGTGCCGGTGTACGTCACCGAGAACATGGTAGGGCACAAGCTCGGAGAGTTTGCGCCTACCCGCACGTTCAAGGGTCATGCCGCTGACAAGAAGGCACGGAGGTAACGAACATGCCAAACGGAAATGAAACCGTAGCGGTCGCACGCGGCGTGCGCGTATCGGCGCAGAAGGCGCGTCTGGTCGCTGATCTGATCCGCGGCAAGCCCGTTGCCCAAGCCCTGAACATTCTGGCGTTCACGCCGAAGAAGTCAGCGGGCATCATCCGCAAGGTCGTGGAGTCGGCCATCGCCAATGCCGAGCATAACGATGGCGCCGATATCGACGAGCTCAAGATCAAAACCATTTACGTCGACAAGGGTCAGTCCATGAAGCGCTTCGCTGCGCGTGCCAAGGGCCGCGGCGTGAAGATCGAGAAACAGACCTGCCACATCGTGGTCAAGGTCGGACCCTAAGGAGCCACGATGGGACAGAAAATTCATCCAACCGGCTTCCGCCTTGCCGTCACTCGCAACTGGTCTTCCCGTTGGTTCGCTGACGACAAGTCGTACGCGAAGATGCTCCTCCAGGACGTTCAGGTCCGTGAGTATCTCAAGAAGAGACTGAAGAACGCCGCTGTCGGCCGCGTGGTCATCGAGCGTCCTGCCAAGAATGCCCGCATCACCGTCTACTCGGCCCGGCCGGGTGTGGTCATCGGCAAGAAGGGTGAGGACATCGAAAGCCTGAAGGTCGATCTGCAGCGCCTGCTGGGCGTGCCCGTGCACGTCAACATCGAGGAAATCCGCAAGCCGGAGCTCGATGCCCAGCTGATCGCTGACTCGATCGCCCAGCAGCTTGAGCGCCGGATCATGTTCCGTCGCGCCATGAAGCGCGCGATGCAGAACGCAATGCGCCTGGGTGCGCAAGGCATCAAGATCATGAGCTCGGGTCGCCTGAATGGCATCGAGATTGCCCGTACCGAGTGGTACCGTGAAGGCCGTGTGCCCCTGCACACCCTGCGTGCCAACATCGAGTACGGATTTGCCGAGGCGCACACCACGTACGGGATCATCGGCATCAAGGTATGGGTTTACAAGGGTGACAGCGTAGGTGGCGTGGAAGTGCCCGCCGCCGAAGCCCCGCGCGAGGACGAACGTCGTCCGCGCCGCGCTCCTCGTGGCGAACGTGCCGGACGCCCGGGCGGCCGTGGTCGTGGTGCACGCCGAACCGAAGGCAAGGCAGCTCAACAGGCTGCTGCAGCTGCCGATCTGGCGGCTGACGGTAGCGCCGCTGCGTCAGACGGAGAATAAACGATGCTCCAACCGAAGCGTAAGAAATATCGCAAAGAGCAGAAGGGCCGTAACTACGGGCTGGCTACACGCGGCACCAATGTGTCGTTCGGCGAGTTCGGCCTGAAGGCTGTTACCCGCGGGCGCCTGACCGCACGCCAGATCGAAGCTGCCCGTCGTGCCATCAACCGTCACATTCGTCGGGGTGGCCGCATCTGGATCCGTGTCTTTCCGGACAAGCCGATCAGCGAGAAGCCCGCTGAAGTTCGGATGGGTAGCGGTAAGGGTAGTCCCGAGTACTGGGTCGCCGAGATTCAGCCCGGTAAGGTGTTGTACGAAATGGAAGGCGTCAGCGAAGAAATGGCGCGTGAGGCGTTCCGCCTTGCGGCGGCCAAGCTTCCCGTTGCGACCGTCTTCGTGACTCGCCAACCCAGTGCGTGATGGCGACCAGAGGATCGAATATGAAAGCCAGCGAACTTCGCAACAAGGACGTGGGCGAGCTCAAGAACGAGCTCGAGAGCCTGCTGAAGGCTCAGTTCAGCCTGCGTATGCAGTTAGCCACACAGCAGCTGTCCAATACCAGCCAACTCGGTAAGGTGCGGCGCGACATCGCGCGTGTACGCACGGTGCTGCGCGAGAAGCAGGCAGGGGGTCAATGATGAATACCGCAACCGAACAAGCTAACGCCCCGGTCAAGCGTGGCCGTACTTTGGTGGGTAAGGTCGTCAGCAACAAGATGGACAAGACCGTCGTGGTGCGTGTCGACCGTCGAGTCAAGCATCCCTTGCTTGGCAAGACCATTCTGCGCTCGAAGAAGTACAAGGCGCACGATGAGGCCAACCAGTGCAACGAGGGCGACACGGTGGAAATCGCCGAGTGCCGTCCTATTTCGCGCTCGAAGGCCTGGACCGTGGTGCGGCTGGTTGAAGCCGCCCGCGAATTCTAAGGTCGCGCCGAACTGACAGCAGTTCTAACCCGCGGCAGGCTGTTGCAGTCTGCCGCGTTTCTTTCGGTTCCGCAGGGAACGAAGTGAAGCTCACCGCCCGAAGGGTCAGCTGTTGACCCGGTCACGATTGGCAAGAATCAGGCAATACCGTCCAGTACGCGGGTGGGAGCAAGGAGAAAGGGCAGCATCGTTGTCGGATGTTGCACAAAATCCAAGCACGCGTGTTGCACACGCGGTTGCTTCACGATAGAATATCTGGCTTTCCCTTATTGGCAGCATTTCTTGGTTTTTGGCTTGCGCACGTTTCTGGCAGGCCTGTTGTTGGTGTCAGTTCGTTTGCTCTCTTGCCAATCAGGGGCTCAACGCAAGATTTCTTCCCAGGCACCGGGTGGTTTTCGAACCTTCCGCGTGTCAGACGGGGCCAAAACTGATCGGTTCGACGGCGTTGCCCGGCAACTCTGTCAAACGACTCAAGTTGGATAAGGTTAAATCATGATTCAAATGCAGACCACGCTCGACGTGGCCGACAACACGGGTGCACGTCGTGTCATGTGCATCAAGGTGCTGGGCGGCTCGAAGCGTCGCTACGCCTCCGTTGGCGACATCATCAAGGTGAGCGTCAAAGAAGCGGCTCCTCGCGGGCGCGTGAAAAAGGGCGAAATTTACAACGCCGTGGTGGTGCGTACCGCCAAGGGTGTCCGTCGCAAGGACGGTTCGCTCATCCGCTTCGGCGGTAACGCAGCCGTGCTGTTGAACGCCAAGTTCGAACCTATCGGTACTCGTATTTTCGGGCCCGTCACGCGCGAACTTCGCACCGAGCGCTTCATGAAGATCGTTTCACTTGCGCCTGAAGTGCTGTAAGGAGATCGCCATGAGCAAAATCAAGAAGGGCGACGAAGTCATCGTCCTGGCCGGCAAAGACAAGAAGCGTCGCGGCGTCGTGCTGCGCCGTGTTGGCCCCGAGCACGTGGTGGTCGAAGGCGTCAACGTGGTGAAGAAGCACGTCAAGCCCAATCCGCTGCGCGGTGAGCCTGGCGGCATCGTCGAGAAGACAATGCCCATTCACGTTTCGAACGTTGCCATCTTCAATCCCGAGACCGGCAAGGGCGATCGGGTAGGCTTCAAGTTCGAGGACGGCAAGAAGGTGCGCATCTTCCGTTCCACCGGCAAGGTCATCGGCGCGAAGGCGTAGGGGGTTATCAATGGCTCGTTTTCAAGAGTTGTATCGCACCAAGATCGTGCCGGAGCTGATGGAAAAGTTCGGCTACAAGAGCGTGATGCAGGTGCCCCGTATCACGAAGATCACCCTGAACATGGGTGTGTCCGAAGCCGTGGCCGACCGCAAGGTCATCGAGCATGCTGCCGAAGACCTCACCCGCATCGCGGGCCAACGTGCCGTCATCACCCGCACCCGCAAGTCGATCGCCGGTTTCAAGATTCGTGAGAACTACCCGATCGGCTGCATGGTCACCCTGCGTGGCCAACGCATGTACGAATTCCTCGATCGCCTCATTTCGATCGCGCTGCCGCGTGTCCGCGACTTCCGCGGTATCTCGGGCAAGGCGTTCGACGGACGCGGCAACTTCAACTTCGGCGTAAGAGAGCAGATCATCTTCCCCGAGATCGAGTACGACAAGATCGATGCGCTGCGTGGTCTGAACATCAGCATCACCACCACCGCACGTACCGATGAAGAAGCTCGGGCGCTCCTCGATGCGTTCAAGTTTCCGTTTCGTAATTAAGGGGCGTTGACGTGGCAAAACTCGCACTGATCAATCGTGAAAGCAAGCGCGCGAAACTGGTTGCCAAGTATGCTGCCAAGCGCGCCGCCTTGAAGGCAATCATCAACGACACGTCGAAATCCGACGAAGAACGCTACGAAGCGCGCCTGAAGCTGCAGCAGCTGCCGCGAAATGCGAATCCCACTCGCGCGCGCAACCGTTGCGCCATCACTGGTCGTCCTCGTGGCGTGTTCCGCAAGTTTGGTATCAGCCGCAACAAGCTGCGTGAAATGGCGATGCGCGGCGAAGTGCCGGGCATGACCAAGGCAAGCTGGTAGGAGAAAACACATGAGCATGAGCGATCCCATCGCCGATATGCTGACGCGCATCCGCAACGCGCAACAAGTGGCCAAGGCTACTGTCAGCATGCCCTCCTCCAAGCTCAAGGTGGCCATTGCCACGGTGCTGAAGGACGAAGGCTATATCGAAGGTTTCACCGTTCATCAGAACGGTGCCAAGCCGGTACTTGAGATTGCCCTGAAGTACTACGCTGGCCGCCCGGTCATCGAGCGCATCGAGCGCGTATCGCGCCCCGGTTTGCGCATCTACAAGGGCCGGGACGCCATTCCTCAGGTCATGAACGGCCTGGGTGTGGCCATCCTGTCCACCTCGCGTGGCGTGATGACCGACCGCCATGCCCGCGCTGCAGGCGTGGGTGGCGAGGTTCTCTGCTACGTGGCCTAAGGGGAAGCATATGTCACGTATTGGAAAGTATCCCGTCGTACTGCCCAAGGGTGTTGAGATCAGTCTCGGTGCCGAAGAAATCACCGTGCGCGGGCCGCTGGGCACACTGACGCAGCGTCTGACCGATGCCGTCAAGGTCAGCCAGCAGGATGACAAGCTGGTGTTTGAAGCTGCGAACGACTCGCGTCACGCCCGCGCCATGATGGGTACCACGCGCTCGCTGGTCGCCAACATGGTCACGGGCGTTACCAAGGGTTTCGAGCGCAAGCTGAACCTGGTCGGGGTTGGATTCCGCGCTCAGGCACAGGGCAACGCCGTCAAGCTGCAACTGGGTTTTTCTCACGACATCGTGCATCCGATGCCTCCCGGCATCAAAGTGGAATGCCCCAGCCAGACCGAAATCGTTATCCGTGGTAGCGATAAGCAGGTCGTTGGTCAGGTGGCCGCTGTCATCCGGGGCTATCGTCCGCCCGAGCCCTACAAGGGCAAAGGTGTTCGTTATGCCGACGAGCAGGTCATCCTCAAAGAGACCAAGAAGAAGTAGGGCAAGGACGAATCATGGACAAGAAACAATCCCGTTTGCGTCGTGCGTTGGCCACGCGCCGCAAGATCGCGGAACAGCGCGTTCATCGGCTGTGCGTTTTCCGCTCGAATCAGCACATTTACGCAAACATCATCGGACCGGAAGGCGACCGTGTACTGGTCAGCGCTTCCACCCTGGAACCCGAGATGCGTCAGCAACTCGCCACCCAGTCCGGACGCGGTGGCAACGTCGCCGCGGCTGCCCTGGTTGGCAAGCGCATCGCCGAGAAGGCCCGTGCCGCTGGCATCGAGAAGGTGGCGTTCGATCGTTCCGGTTTTCGCTATCACGGTCGGGTGAAGGCGCTGGCGGAAGCCGCGCGTGAAGCCGGTCTGCAGTTCTAAGACGAGGATCACAATGGCCAAGATGCAAGGCAGAACGAGCAGCGCCGAGGATCGCGAAGACGGTCTGCGCGAACGCATGATCGCGGTCAACCGCGTCAGCAAGGTCGTGAAGGGCGGTCGTACCATGAGCTTCGCCGCTCTGAGCGTGGTTGGCGACGGCGATGGCCGTATTGGCATGGGCAAGGGAAAGGCACGCGAAGTGCCCGTGGCGGTTCAGAAGGCCATGGAGCAGGCGCGTCGCAACCTTTTCAAGGTGCCCCTCAAAGACGGCACGCTGTATCACACGGTCGTGGGCAAGCATGGCGCTTCCGAAGTGATGATCTCGCCCGCTCCCGAAGGTACAGGGGTTATCGCGGGTGGTCCGATGCGCGCCATTTTCGACGTGATGGGTGTACGCAACGTCGTGGCAAAAAGCTTCGGTTCCACCAACCCGTACAACTTGGTGCGTGCTACTCTTAACGGTTTGCGTGCATGCACTACGCCAGCGGAAGTTGCTGCCAAGCGCGGCAAGACCGTTGAAGAGATACTGGGGTAAGGCATGTCGACTGAAAAGCAACTCAAAGTCACGCTGGTGCGCTCGCCCATCGGTACTCCGAAATCACACCGTGATACGGTGCGGGGTCTGGGCCTGCGTCGCCTGAACAGCACGCGTGTGCTCAAGGACACGCCGGAAGTACGTGGCATGATCCGGAAGGTGGCCTACCTGGTCACCGTCTCGGAAGCGTGAAGGAATAGCGATGGAACAGGTTCAACTGAACACGCTCTCACCGGCTGAGGGCTCCAAGCGCGCACGGCGTCGTGTCGGACGCGGCATTGGTTCCGGTCTGGGCAAGACCGCCGGCCGCGGTCACAAGGGTCAGAAGTCGCGCTCAGGTGGTTTTCACAAGGTGGGCTTCGAAGGCGGTCAAATGCCGCTGTATCGGCGCCTGCCGAAGCGCGGGTTCACGGCGCCCAACGGGCACCTGTACGCCCAGATCCGGCTCTCCGACCTCCAGGCCCTGCCCGTCGACGAGATCGACGTGCAAGTGCTGAAGCAGGCCGGTGTTGTCGGTCAGCGCGTGCGTTACGTGAAGGTGATCAAGTCGGGTGAGCTCTCTCGCCGCGTGGTGCTCAATGGCATCAATGCAACGGCCGGAGCGAAGGCAGCCATCGAGGCTGCTGGCGGAACCTTGAACGCGGCGACAGCCGAATAAGGCAGGTTTACCTTGGCTACTGCGAATACGTTGGGCAAGGCCGGTGGTCGCTACAGCGACCTGCAGCGACGCCTGATCTTTCTGGTGCTCGCTCTGGTCGTCTACCGGCTTGGTACACACATTCCGGTGCCGGGTATCAACCCTGAGCAGCTGGCCTTGCTGTTCCAGCAGAATCAGGGCGGCATACTCGGTTTGTTCAACATGTTCTCGGGCGGCGCCTTGTCCCGCTTCTCGATCTTCGCGCTGGGAATCATGCCGTACATTTCGGCATCGATCATCATGCAACTGATGACGTCCATTGTTCCCTCGCTCGAAGCTCTCAAGAAGGAAGGCGAGGCCGGTCGGCACAAGATTTCGCAGTACACCCGCTACGGAACGCTGGGCCTGGCGTTTTTCCAGGCCATTGGCATTTCTGTGGCGCTCGAGTCGCAGGCCGGGCTGGTGATTGAGCCGGGCATGCTGTTCCGCATCACCACGGTCATCTCGCTCGTCACCGGCACCATGTTCCTCATGTGGCTTGGCGAGCAGATTACCGAACGGGGGCTGGGCAACGGCATCTCGATCATCATCTTTGCCGGTATCGTGGCCGGTCTTCCGGCAGCGTTGGCGGGGCTGTTCGAACTCGTCAACACCGGTGCCATGTCCATTCTTTCGGCGCTGATCATCGCCGTTCTCGTGGTCGTGGTTACCGGGTTCGTGGTCTTCATCGAACGCGGCCAACGCCGCATCACGGTGAATTACGCGAAGCGTCAGGTGGGCAATCGCATCTATGGCGGGCAAAGCTCGCACCTGCCGTTGAAGCTGAACATGGCAGGCGTGATTCCGCCCATTTTCGCGTCGTCCATCATTCTTTTTCCGGCAACTCTCACCAGCTGGTTCGCCACGGGCGAAAGCCTGACCTGGCTGCGTGACATTGCCGCTGCGTTGTCTCCCGGGCAACCGCTGTACATCGTGCTGTATGCTCTGGCGATCATCTTTTTCGCCTTCTTCTATACCGCGCTGGTGTTCAACAGCCGTGAAACGGCCGACAACCTGAAGAAGAGCGGTGCGTTCATTCCGGGCATTCGCCCTGGTGAGCAGACGGCGCGGTACATCGACCGGATTCTTTCGCGTCTCACACTGGCGGGCGCGATCTACATCACGTTGGTGTGCCTCCTGCCAGAATTTCTGGTGTTGCGCTGGAATGTTCCGTTCTATTTCGGCGGAACCTCGCTGTTGATCATTGTGGTCGTCACAATGGATTTCATGGCGCAAGTTCAAGCGTACATCATGTCGCATCAGTACGATTCGCTGTTGAAGAAAGCGAATTTCAAGGGAATGAACTTGCCGGTGCGCTAGAACCATGGCGAAAGACGACGTCATTCAAATGCAGGGGGAGGTCATCGAAAACCTCCCGAACGCCACGTTTCGTGTCAGGCTTGAAAATGGCCATGTAGTGCTGGGCCATATTTCCGGCAAGATGCGAATGAACTACATCCGGATACTTCCGGGCGACAAGGTCACGGTGGAACTCACACCCTACGACCTTACTCGCGCACGAATCGTGTTTCGATCGAAATAGAACGTGCGGATTACCAGGAGTCAACCATGAAAGTTTTGGCATCTGTGAAGCGCATTTGCCGTAATTGCAAGATCATCAAGCGCCATGGGGTGGTGCGGGTGATTTGTTCCGACCCTCGCCACAAGCAGCGCCAGGGTTGATTCACGACCAGACGAAATAAGGAATAGTTATGGCTCGTATCGCCGGCATCAACATCCCGCCGCATCAGCACACCGAGATCGGGCTGACGGCGATCTATGGCATTGGGCGCAGCCGCGCTCGCAAGATCTGCGACGCTGCTGGCGTTCCGTATAGCAAGAAGGTCAAGGACCTGGACGACGCCGAAATCGAACGGATTCGTGAACAGGTCGCGCAGTACACCATCGAAGGTGACCTGCGTCGTGAGGTCCAGCTTTCGATCAAGCGTCTCATCGATCTCGGCACGTACCGGGGATTGCGTCACCGCCGTGGTCTCCCTGTACGGGGTCAGCGTACTCGTACCAACGCCCGTACCCGCAAGGGTCCGCGCCGCGCTGGGGTTGCGCTGAAGAAATAATCAGGAACTGAACTATGGCAAGAGCTCAAAGCAGCGCAGCACAGCGTGCGCGCAGGAAAGTCAAGAAGAACGTGTCCGACGGCATCGCCCACGTGCACGCCTCCTTCAACAACACGATCATCACCATCACCGATCGTCAGGGCAACACTCTGGCGTGGGCAACGTCGGGTTCGGCCGGTTTCCGCGGTTCGCGCAAATCGACGCCGTTCGCCGCCCAGGTTGCTGCCGAGAACGCGGGCCGTATCGCTCAGGAATACGGTATCAAGAACCTCGAAGTTCGCATCAAAGGCCCCGGCCCCGGCCGCGAGTCTTCCGTGCGTGCGCTGAACGCGCTGGGTATCAAGATCGTCAGCATCTCTGACGTTACCCCGCTGCCGCACAACGGCTGCCGGCCGCCCAAGCGTCGTCGAATCTAAGAGGTAGATACCGTGGCACGTTATATTGGTCCCAAGTGCAAACTCTCGCGTCGCGAGGGTACTGATCTGTTCCTGAAGAGCGCACGTCGTTCGCTCGACTCGAAGTGCAAACTCGACAGCAAGCCCGGCCAGCATGGTCGTACCTCCGGTGCGCGTCAGTCGGTGTATGGTCTGCAGCTGCGCGAGAAGCAGAAGCTCAAGCGCATGTACGGCCTGATGGAGAAGCAGTTCCGCCGCTACTTCGAGGAAGCCGAGCGTCGTCGTGGCAACACGGGTGAAACGCTCATCCAGCTGCTGGAGTCGCGTCTGGATAACGTGGTATATCGCATGGGGTTCGGTTCCACCCGCGCCGAGGCGCGTCAGCTGGTGAACCACCGCGCGATTGCCCTGAACGGTCACACGGCTGACATCCCTTCGATCATCCTGAAGCCGGGCGATGTGGTTTCCGTGCGCGAGAAAGCCAAGAAGCAGGCTCGCATCAAGGAAGCGCTCGAGCTGGCTACCCAGATCGGCCTGCCCCAATGGGTTGAGGTGGACGCCAACAAACTGGAAGGCGTGTTCAAGCACGCTCCGGATCGCGCCGACGTGGCGCGCGACATCAACGAATCGATGATCGTTGAGTTGTATTCGCGTTAATTTCTGATTATCGCGCTAACGCCGACAACTGCACGCTGCCGTTGTCGGTTCACCATCCATCAGCCTTATCGGTGTAACGAGCCGAGGGTATTGAATAGGAATGTGTTAAATGGCAAACGCGCCTTTTCTGAAACCGCGCAGTATTGAAGTCGAGTCGGTCGGCCCGCATCACGCGCGCGTCATCATGGAGCCGTTCGAGCGGGGTTACGGCCATACGCTCGGCAATGCTCTGCGCCGCATCCTGCTGTCGTCGATGTCGGGTTTTGCACCCACCGAAGTACAGATCACCGGGGTGCTGCACGAGTATTCGACCATTGACGGCGTGCGCGAAGATGTCGTCGATCTGCTGCTCAACCTGAAGGGTGTGGTGTTCAAGCTGCACAGCCGCGATGAAGTCACGCTGACCCTCCGGAAATCGGGCGAGGGTGTGGTTACAGCGGCTGACATCGAGCTGCCGCACGATGTCGAAATTATCAATCCGGATCACGTCATTGCCAACTTGGTCGAGGGTGGCAAGCTCGAGATGCAGATCAAGGTGGAAAAGGGGCGCGGGTATGTGCCCGGCAACATGCGCAAGTACACCGACGATCACACCACGCGTACCATCGGTCGCATCGTGCTGGATGCCTCGTACAGCCCTGTGAAGCGGGTCAGCTACACCGTCGAGAGTGCGCGGGTTGAACAGCGCACCGACCTCGACAAGCTCGTGCTCGACATCGAAACCAACGGGGTGCTCTCGCCCGAGGAAGCGGTTCGCCAGGCGGCGCGCATTCTGATGGACCAGCTGTCCATCTTCGCGGCGCTGGAAGGCTCGTCGGAAGTGGCCGACATGCCCAGCCGGGGTGCTCCGCAGATCGACCCCATCCTGTTGCGTCCGGTCGACGATCTCGAACTCACCGTGCGCTCGGCCAACTGTCTGAAGGCCGAGAACATTTATTACATCGGCGACCTCATCCAGCGTACCGAGAACGAACTTCTCAAGACGCCGAACCTGGGTCGCAAGTCGCTCAACGAAATCAAGGAAGTGCTGGCCGCGCGCGGCCTGACGTTGGGCATGAAGCTCGAGAACTGGCCGCCTCTGGGCCTGGAGCGTCCGTAAGTTTCGAGGGTGCCGCCAGCACGCGCGGCGGCAGCCCTTTGCAGTCGCTGTGGAAGCCCGCAGCAACCAGTACGTACCGAAGCCCATGCTCCCGGGCCGCCGGACGGGCGTCGGTCTGTTTTTCTGATATACAATCCTTCACTTTACCGGCCCGCGGGCCTTGCGCGTTGCGCGAAGTCCGATAGAAGAGCTGGAGCGCGGCACTTTCTGCCGCACGAAGATTCACGTACAAGGAACCTATCATGCGTCATCGTCACGGCCTTCGCAAACTCAACCGCACCAGCAGCCATCGTTTGGCCATGTTCCGCAACATGGCGGTCTCGCTGATCAAGCACGAAGCAATCAAGACCACCCTGCCCAAGGCGAAGGAACTGCGTCGGGTCATCGAACCCCTCATCACGCTGGCGAAAGAACCGACCGTCCACAATCGCCGTCTGGCATTTGCCCGGCTGCGCGATCGCGACGCCGTCGTGAAGCTTTTCAACGAACTGGGTCCGCGTTATCAGAACCGCAATGGCGGCTACACCCGCGTGCTGCGCATGGGTTTCCGTCAGGGCGACAACGCTCCCATGGCTTTCATGGAGCTGGTCGATCGTCCCGAGCCGGTGGCTGCCCAGGAAGGAGGCGGCGAAGAGTAAGTTCGGCAAGTCAACCGGAAA
>Ga0006572J49612_1015409_pt1 | contig 15380 bp, 10 predicted proteins | sample HigsolmetaAR202R_FD_49612 | JGI IMG/M metagenome (IMG submission 49612)
GCCTCCTTCGATCTCCGGCTGGCGCGGGATCACGATCTGGGCCTTGCAAACGGCGCTCGCCGGATTGCTGCTGCTGATGCTGTGGCAGCCCGCCCTTAGCGTTGCAAGCCTGAAGCCGCGGCAGAATGTGGTAGCTGTGCTCATCGACGATTCGCGGAGCATGGGAATTGTGGAAGACGGATCGTCCCGGACCGAGAAGGCGATCCAGACTCTAAAGGGCGGCGTACTGGAGCAGCTCCAGCAGAAGTTTCAGGTGCGAACCTACCGGCTGGGCGAAGCCCTCCAGCGTGTGGACAAGCTGGACGCGTTCAACTCATCCGCCACAGCGACGCGCATCGCCGACAGCCTGAAGATGGCCATGGCAGAGGCATCGAGCCTTCCGATCGGAGCCGTACTTCTATTAAGCGATGGGGCGGAAAACGCAGGCGGTATTGACCTGGAAACAATCTCCGAGATCCGGCAGAGGCGCATTCCCGTACATACGATCGGCTTTGGCCGGGAGAGCTTTGCGCGGGATCTGGAAATAGCGGACGTCAAGCTGCCGGTGCGTGTGCTCGCTGACTCGCGAGTGAGCGCCGAAGTGTCGATTCGCCACTCGGGTTTGGACAAGTCGAAGGTCAAGCTGTCCGTTAAGGACGGCAACAACACGCTAGCGACGCGCACGATCGAGCTGAAGGGAGACGGCGTTCAGCAAACCGAGACCGTACTTTTTGACGCCGGAATCGCGGGAGCGAAAGCTCTCTCGATCAGCGTTGAGCCGGTCAACGGCGAGCAGAACGTCAACAACAACCACGTCACCCGGCTTGTAAACGTGGACGCACGGAAACCCCGGATCCTGTATCTCGAAGGAGAGCCGCGGTGGGAGTTCAAGTTCATACGGCGCGCAATCGAGGAGGATCGGAGCCTTGAACTCGTCACCATGCTGCGCACGACACAGAATAAGGTGTACCGGCAGGGCATTGCCGATCCTAAGGAGCTCGAACAGGGATTTCCCGCCTCCGCAGAAGAGCTGTTTCAGTACGACGGGATTATCATCGGAACCGTCGAAGTGGGATATCTCACTGCCGCCCAGCAGGATCTTATTAAAGCCTTCGCCGACCGGCGCGGGGGCGGCGTTTTGTTCCTGGGCGGCCGCGCAGCCCTCGCTGATGGGGGCTACGCGAACTCGACGCTGGCCGAAATTCTCCCTGTCACCCTGCCTAAGAGTAGGAACACTTTCCGAAGAGATCGGGCTTCTGTAGAATTAACCACTCCCGGACGCGATAGTTTGATCTGCCGACTCGTCGAAGATCCGGTGGCGAATGTGGAAAGGTGGAAGAAGCTGCCTCAGCTCGCTGATTTTCAGGATCCGGGGGCGGCGAAACCCGGAGCGCTTGTGCTTGCAGAGAGCGTCGTAGACGGGAGACGATATCCGCTGCTGGTAACCCAGAATTACGGCCGGGGCAGGGTGGCGGTTTTTGCGTCGGGCGGAAGCTGGCGCTGGCAGATGCAGCAGGAACTTGAGGACAAGTCGCACGAGATGTTCTGGCAGCAGTTGTTGCGCTGGCTGGTCGATGGAAGCAGGGGCCAGGTGCTCGCCTCGACGCCGAAGCAGCTTCTCGCGGACGAATCGAAGGTTGTGCTCCGGGCGGAGATCCGCGATAAGACCCATCAGCCTGTTTCGGATGCCACCGTGGAGGCCAGACTCAGCGGACCGGACGGAAGCGCGGAAGTGGTCGAGCTCACGCCCGATCCCCTTGCTCAAGGCGTCTACCAGGTGGATTGGACTGCTGTGAAGCCGGGCTCCTATCTTGCCGAGGTCGTCGCGCGCCGCGGGCAGGAAGAGCTTGGCCACGATGTCCTGACCTTCCGCCGGGAAGACGGCGTCGCCGAAAACTTCCGCGCGGAGCAGAACCGGGAACTTCTCGAGAAGCTTTCAGCCGCGACGGGCGGGCGCTACTGGAAGCCCTCCGACCTGAAGGATCTTAGTGAGGAAATCTCCTACTCGGAGGCAGGCATCACGGTTCGCGAGACGAAAGACTTGTGGGATATGCCAATCCTCTTCCTGATTGCTCTGGGTCTGCGGTCGGCCGAATGGTTGCTGCGGCGAAAGTGGGGGGTGGTATGAGACTGCTCCTTCTCTTCGCGGCCCTCGCCGCGGCGGCGCCCGCGGCAACGTACTACGTAACCATCGCCGGGATTGGCGGCGAAGCGGAGTTTGAGCAGAGATTTACCGGAATCGCCGGGGAAATCGACAAGCTGCTGAAGGACAACAAAGAGCCGCAGGTGGTGACTCTGCGGGGGAGCGACGCCAGTAAAGCGAAGATCCAGTCCGTACTCGCCGACATCGCCAGGAGGGCGTCCGCTTCGGACAGCCTGGTCGTGATGCTGATCGGCCACGGCGGCTTTGACGGCGTCAACTATAAGTTCGCGATCCCCGGACCGGACCTGACGGCTTCCGAGCTTGCCGGGTTGTTGGATCGCATTCCGGCGTCGCGGCAGCTCGTGGTCAACATGACCAGCGCAAGCGGCGCCTCGATGACGGCATTGAGCAAGCAGAATCGCGTGGTGATAACTGCAACCCGCACCGGCACGGAAAAAAATGCCGTCGTCTTTTCCCGCTACTGGGCGGAGGCGCTACGGGACGGCGCGGCTGACACGGACAAGAACGGCGCCATTTCCGCGCTCGAGGCATACCGTTACGCGGATCAGAAGACGGTACGCTTTTACGAATCGCAGAAGCGCCTGGCGACGGAGCACGCTCTGCTCGACGATACTGGAAAGGGCGAAGGTGTTCGGGCTCCCGGTCCGGAGAACGGCCAGGGATTGCTGGCGGCGCAGATGGCGGTGATGCGAGTCGGCCAGACCCAGATTGCGGCGCAGTCGGGCGAGAAGCAGCAGCTTTTCGCGAAGAAGGAAAAGATCGAGCAGGAGATTGAACGCCTCAAGTACCAGAAAGCCGCGATGCCGGTGAACGAGTATCGGAAGAAGCTTTCGGCGCTTCTTCTCGATCTGGCGCGAACACAAGAGGAGTTGGAGAAATGAAACCGGCTCTCCTGGCGTTGGCGGCGGCGCTGACCGTCGGAGCGGTTGCAGCTTCGGCACAATCCCTGGAAACGTGCGCCGGCCATCGCCAGAGAGGGCGTTTCAGCGAAGCGCGAGCCTGTTACAACAGGCTCGCCGGGAGTCCCGATCCTTACATACGGGCGGAGGCGTTGTGGGCGTTGCGTCAATACCGCGAAGCCAATGACGAGTTCCGCCAGGCCGTCAAGGCGCAGCCTGCAAACCCTCACTACCGGGTCCGCTGGGGGCGCCTCTTTCTGGATCACTTTCAAAAAGGGGATGCCGTAAAGCTCTTTGAGGAGGCGCTGGAGATTCGCAAGGACTACGCTCCGGCGATTGTGGGGCTGGCGCTCGCTGCCTCCGAAGGATTCGACAGGAAGGCGGTCGAGCTGGCCGAGGAAGCAATTAAGCTGGATCCGAAGCTGGTGGAGGCGCGTGAACTGCTCGCGACTCTCGCTCTCGAGGATGGCGACACGGAGAAGGCGAAAAAGCAGGCAGACCAGGCGCTATCGATTGACGGCGAGCGGCTTCCTGCGATGGCCGTGCTCGCAGCCATCGACTGGCTGGCTCTTCCCGATCCCACGCCGCAGGCTCCGAATGCCTGGCTCGACCGCATCCTTGCCATCAATCCCAGGTACGGCGAGGCGTTTGCCACGGCTGCGCGATTTCTTGTGCTCAACCGGCGCTATGAGGAAGGCATTGCCTTCTACCGGAAAGCGATCGAGCTCAATCCGGAGCTATGGGAGGCGCACTCGGAACTCGGCATCAATCTGATGCGCCTCGGCAAGGACGAAGAGGCGCGCCATCACCTTGAACTCTCCTTCCGGAACGGCCACAACAGCCCCGCTACGGTCAATACGCTGAACCTGCTTGACAGTTACAAAAACTTTGTCACTTACCGTACGAGCAAGTCCGTCGTCAGGCTGCATAAGAAGGAACACGAACTTCTGCGGGCATACATCGAGCCCGAGCTCTTACGCGCGATCGATCTTTACGAGAAGAAATACAAAGTAAAGCTTTCCGAACCTGTCCGGCTGGAGGTTTACCCGGACCATGAGGACTTTGCTGTCCGCGCGCTTGGAATGCCCGGACTTGGCGCGCTTGGGGTAACGTTCGGGACGGTTGTGGCGATGGACAGCCCGTCGGGCAGGAAGCCGGGGAGCTTCCACTGGGCAAGCACGCTTTGGCACGAGCTGAGCCACGTCTTTGTGCTCACGGCGACGAAGCATAAGGTTCCGCGGTGGTTCACAGAGGGTGTAGCGGTCCATGAGGAAACAGCGATCGATCCCGAGTGGGGCGACCGCCTGAGTCCGGACATTATCATGGCGTTGCGCAAGAAGCTGCTGCTGCCGGTGGCGGAGCTCGATCGCGGCTTCATCCGCCCGTCCTATCCCGGGCAGGTCATCGTGTCGTATTTTCAGGCGGGCCGCATTTGCGACTACATCGCGGGCAAATGGGGATTCCAGAAGCTTCTCGACATGATGCATTCCTTCGGCCAGTCAAAATCGACGCCGGAAGTCATCCGCGAGCATCTCGGAATGGAGCCCGAGGCCTTTGACAAGGAATTTCTGGCCTGGGTAACCGAACAGACAAAGCGAAGCGTCGATGGCTATGAGGACTGGCGGAAGCGTTACCGACTCCTCGTTGAAAACGCGAAGCTGAAGATGCACGACGAGGTCATTCGCGAAGGCAACGCAATCCGCGACATTTACCCTGATTACGTGGAAGCGGGGAGCGTCTACGAGTTACTGGCGGATGCGTATCTCGCCAAGGGCGATAAGAAGTCGGCGCTGGCGGAGCTTGACCGATATGCTCGGGCGGGAGGCCGCAGTCCGGAGCGTCTGAAGCAGCTGGCTTCGCTCCATGAGGAATTCGGCAACCAGAAAGAGGCGGCAAAGGCGCTGCAGCGGCTCAACTATATTTATCCTGTGCAGGACGAGGAACTGCACCGGAAGCTGGGCGACCTGTGGATGCAGCTGGGCAACCTCGATTCTGCGATCGTGGAGTATCAGGCTGCTGTCGCGTCGAAACCGCTGGATCCCGCGGCGGCACATTTCCGTCTGGCCCAGGCTTTGCACAAGGCGAACCGGCGTGAGCAGGCCGAGGAGCACCTGCTTCTTGCCCTCGAAGCCGCGCCCGGCTACCGTCCCGCGCAAAAGATGCTGCTTGAGCTGAACGGCAAGCCGCAACCGGTACCTACCAAAAAGAGAGAACAATGACGACACCCGTCACCGCAACCCAACTTGATTCGACAGAGCTCCAGGCGCGTATCGAGCGCTTCCAGCAGGTTCACGACGCAATCGTGGAGCAGGTCCGCCGCGTGATCGTCGGCCAGGAGGAGGTCCTCGAACAGGTCATGATCGCGCTGTTCGTGGGCGGCCATTGCTTGATTACCGGCTTGCCAGGGACTGCCAAGACGCTCCTGGTGCGCACCATGGCGCAAACCCTCGGGCTGGAGTTCAAGCGCATCCAGTTCACCCCGGATCTGATGCCTTCGGATATTACCGGGACCGATATCATCGAGGAAGATCCCACGACGGGGCGCCGGACGTGGACCTTCGTCCCCGGGCCGATCTTCTGTAACGTGTTGCTGGCCGACGAGGTCAACCGGACGCCTCCGAAGACGCAATCAGCGCTGCTTGAGGCCATGCAGGAGCTCTCATGCACGGTGCGCGGAAATCACTACAAGCTGCCTTCGCCGTTCTTCGTTCTGGCGACGCAGAATCCGATCGAGCTCGAAGGAACCTATCCGCTGCCTGAGGCCCAGCTCGACCGGTTCCTCTTCAATACCGTCCTCGACTATCTGTCCGCTGAGGATGAGCTGCGCGTCATTTCGATGACCACGACCACGCACGTCGCCAAACCGGAAGCGGTGACGAACGCCGAGGAGATTCTCGGTTTCCAGCAGTTGGTCCGAATGGTTCCCATCGCGGACTCCGTCGCTCGCTACGCCGTCAGCCTCGTGCGTGCGACCCGCTATACCGATCCCTCCGCACCGGACTTCGTAAAGAAGTATGTCAACTTTGGCGCTAGCGTCCGAGGTATTCAGTTCCTCGTGCTTGCGGCCAAGGCGCGCGCTTTGATGCGGCATCGGTACCATGTCACCTACGAAGACATCACCGCGCTTCTGGTTCCAATTCTGCGGCACCGCATTCTTCTCAATTTTCATGCCGAGTCTGAGCGGCTGACGCAGGACGACATTCTGAAGAAGCTCCTCGCCCAAATGCCTCCTCCAAAGGATTAGGCTTAGGAACTGGTTGTTATGGAACAGCGTTTCCTGAATCCGTCCGTTCTCGCCGCAATTTCCGGACTGGAATTGGTTGCGAAAACTGTGGTCGACGGATTCATCTCCGGGCTTCATCGCTCCCCGGACTTCGGGTTCAGTCAGGAGTTCGCCGAATACCGCGCCTATGCTCCTGGCGATGACCTGCGCCACGTGGACTGGAACGTATTTGCCCGGACGGAGCGCGCCTATTTGAAACGTTACCGGGGCGAGACCAATACGCTCGTGACGGTGCTGCTGGACGCCAGCAGGTCCATGGCCTTTTCCTCGCACAGCGTTCCCAAGATCGACTATGCGCGCTATATCGCGGCTTCGCTGACCTACCTGGCTCATCATCAACGGGACGCGATTGGAGTCGTGGTCTTCGATGACGAGGTCCGGGATTATGTTCCCCCGAGCGGACGGCAGGGGCAGATGGCGAGGATCCTGCATGCGATCGAGCGCGCGGAACCGGGAACGCGGACAGATTTCGCGAAGCCTTTTGTGCTGTGCCAGGATCTTCTCAGGCGCAGGGGAATTGTGGTTGTTGTCTCAGACTTCTGGGAGTCGCCGGAGACTGTGATTCGGACGACGGAGCCGCTGCGTTTCCGGGGCAACGAGCTGGTGCTCTTGCACGTCCTTGATCCCGAGGAGATCCGCCCATCGTTGCGAGAGCCACGGATCCTGCTTGACATGGAGACGGGAGATTCTCTTCAGGTGACTCCGGAGTATGCGCGGCATGAGTATCCGGCGCGAATGGAGGCGCATATTGCCGGCTTGCGCTCGAAGGCCCAGGCTGCGGGCATTGGCTACTTCCTCGCTGTCACGAACCGGGCGCTCGACGAGTGCCTGCGTGAGTATCTGAGCATTCGCCAGGGGAGGATGTAGGTGGGATTTTTATCGCCCTGGTTTCTTGCCGGATTCGCCGCTGTGGGCATTCCGTTGTGGGTGCACCTTCTGCGGCGTCATCGCAGTGAGCCGCTGCAGTTCAGTTCGCTGATGTTCTTCGAGCAGCGGACGCAAAGCTCCATCAAACACCGCCGCCTGAGATACCTCCTGCTGATGGCTGCACGCATCGCGGTCGTGGTTCTTCTTACTCTGGCGTTCGCGAGTCCCTTTGTTACGCGAAGCGTTCCTCCGGGGGAGGGAACCGGCAGCCTGCTTGTAATGGTCCTCGACCGCTCCTTCAGCATGCGGGAAGGCAATCGTCTTGCGGCAGCAAAGACGGAGGCGGCAAGCTTGCTGAACTCGTGGCGTCCGGCCAGCTACGGGCAAGTCCTTGCACTCGACTCGCAGGTTCACCTGCTGACACAAAGAACAAACTCCGTCGACGAGCTGCGGGCTGCGATTAACTCGGTCGAAGCAGGCGATGGACGCAGTTCTTTCGGCGAACTTGCGCGAGCGCTGCGGTCTCTTTCGGAGTCAGAGAAGCTTCCGCTCGAAGTTCACCTCTTCAGCGACATGCAGCGGACGTCCATGCCTTCCGGATTCGCGGATCTTGCGCTCTCCTCCGATACACGTCTTGTGCTGCATAACGTCGGGTCCGAGAAGCCGAACTGGGCAGTGGAATCCGTGACAGCGCCGCGGGTGGTGAACGACCCCAAGAAAGTCCGCATTCTTGCCACGGTCGCCGGGTACGCGACCCCGGCGGCATCACGGAATGTCTCGCTGGTCGTCAATGGCAAGACGGTTTCTACCAAGACAGTAGATGTCCCTGAGAACGGCCGCGCGACAGTCGAGTTCTTAACCCTGGATGCGCCCCATGGATGGAACCGGGCGGAGGTTCGTATCGATTCGGCTGACACGCTTCCGGCTGACGATTCCTTTCTGTTTGCTGTCGAGCGGTCGGACCCGAGGCGGGTTCTCTTCGTCCACGAAGGACGGCAGCGCCGCGGATTGCTCTACTACAAGGCCGCGCTGGAATCCACCGCTGACGGAGCCTTCCAGGTGGAGGCCGTGTCCGCCGACAGCGTAGCGAACGTTGCTCCCGAAAAATTCGCGTTTACGGTGATCTCCGACGTCGCGTCGCTGCCGCCCTCTTTCGAGCGGGCGCTGGTGCAGAGCATCAAGAGCGGCGGCTCTGCCATGATTGCGATCGGTCCCGCTGCCGCAGCGCGTGCCATGGTTCCAATCCTGGAGTCGAAGATAGCGCAGTCGAAGTACGCTGCCCGGTCCGGCGAGCGCTTCCTGGCGCTCGGGAAGGCCGACGAAGCGCATCCCGCGCTGCAAAGGACGAACCGCTGGGAGAACGTCAAGTTCTATCAGGCGTTCGACGTCGACCCCGGTGATGCTCGCGTGGTGGCGAGGCTGACGGACCAGACGCCGATCCTGCTGGAGAAGCGCGTGGGTCAAGGCCGGGTAGTCGTGTTTACCTCGACCTTCGACAACATTTCGAACGATTTTCCGTTGCGGCCAGCGTTTGTTCCCTTTGTCGAACGGCTCGCGCGATATCTGAGCGGCTTCGAAGAGAATTCGGTGGGGTACGCGGTGGGCTCTTATCTGGAGCTGCGGCGGGAAGGATCGGCATCCCGGGCATTAGAGGTGCTCGGGCCTGACGGCAAAAGGGCACTATCATTAAGCGAGGCTGCTACCACACAGAATTTGCAGCTCACCAGGCCGGGGTACTACGAAGTCCGGCGCGAGAACGGGCGGCACGAACTCGTGGCTGTGAACCCCGACAGGCGGGAGTCGGATTTGCGGACGATCCCTGAGGAGACATTGAATTTGTGGCAGGGCGCGCCGCAAGGCGAATCGGCGGCGGCTGCAACGCCAAACGAGCCGCGAGAGGAGCGCCACAATCTGGCGTGGTATTTTCTGCTGGCTCTTCTGGCTGCCTCGGTCGTTGAGTCTTTGATCGCGAGTCGGTATCTTTCCACTTCCAAGGAGACGGCATGAGCTCTTTCGATCGCTTGAACGGCTACCTCCGCCAGTTGGAGCAGCGGCTTCGCTGGAGCGCGGTTGGCCGCGGCGCTGCCCTCTTGTCTGTGGCTGCGTTGCTCGTCACGGTCCTGCTGGTCCTGATCGTAAATTCCTTTGCCTTCTCTCCGGGGAGCCTGCTTTGGGCGAGGATGGCGCTGTTTGTCGCCGTCGCGCTGGCACTGGCCTTCGGTATCGTGCTGCCGCTGCTGCGACTGAACCGGAATTTTGCCGCCAAACGTGCCGAGAGCAAGTTTCCAGAATTCGAGCAGCGTCTGGTGACCGTCGCGGAGCGAATGGAGGGGGACGGCGCTTCTGACCCGTTTGTGCAATTGCTTGCTGCGGACACGGTACGCATCGCGGAGCGGGCTGCGCCAGAGCAGGTAGCTGGAAAGGCGTGGGTGGTTGGCGGGCTCTCCGCCGCCGCGGCGGGAATCGGCGGACTCCTTTGGCTGATCCTTGCCGGTCCAGGCTTCCTGGGCCATGGAGCCTCCTTGCTCTGGGGCGGCACGCCGAAGTCGGGCGCCGCTTCTTTCTACAGCATCCTGGTCCAGCCGGGGGACCAGAAGGTGCGGAGAGGGTCTGATCAGTTGGTCTCTGCGAGTTTGGTCGGCTTCCAGGCTCGCGGAGCGCGGCTCTATGCCCGATACGAGGGCACGTCGAAGTGGGAAGAGGTTCAGATGGAGCCCCAGCCGGGAGGCTCCGCGTTCGAGTTTCTGTTCGCCGGCTTGAGCCAGACCGTGGAATATTACGTCGAGGCCGGCTCGGTTCGATCTGAAAAGCACACGCTGACGGTCGTCGATCTGCCCGCTGTAAGGAAGATCCGCGTGACCTACAACTTCCCGAAGTGGACAGGGTTGAAGAACGTCGTCGAGGACCCCGGCGGGGACTTGCGTGCTGTGGAGGGTACCGAGGCGGAGGTCGAGATCGAGACGGACAAGGAGCTGCCCAAGGGTGTGCTTGTGATCGACGGGGAAACCCGCATTCCGCTTGAGCGGAAGCAGGATAGCTGGGTGGTCGGCCGGATCAAGATTGAAAAATCCGGCATGTATCACATCGCAGCAATTGAGGGTGACGAGACGGTTCGAATCTCGGAGGATTTCTTTATCGAGGCTCGCCCTGAATCCGGTCCTTCTGTGAAGATCCGGCGTCCGGGCCGTGACGCTCGCGTGCTTCCCGTTGAGGAGGTGACGATTGAAGTGGAGGCCGAGGACGACTTCGGCCTGGAGGAAGTCACCCTGAAATACTCCGTCAACGGCGGCGAGGAGAAGTCGGTCCCGCTGCTGAAGGGCAGGGGCGCGAAGGAGAGTTTCGGAGAGGCCGTGATCGCGCTCGAAGACTATAAGCTCTCGCCCGGAGATGTCGTCAGCTTCTACGCGATTGCCCGCGACGCCCGCACAACCTCCCGCACGGACATGTACTTCATTGAGGCGCAACCGTACGAGCGCGAAGTGACGCAGTCGCAGCAGATGGGAGGCGGCGCGGGGGGCGGCATGAGCGCCCCGGAACGGATCTCTGACCGGCAGAAGGAAATCATTGCTGCAACGTTCAACCAGTTGCGGAACGGAGCTAGGAAGAACCAAGGCGCCGAAGAGGACGCCAAGTTCCTCGCCGATGTGCAGGGCAAGCTGCGGGATCAGGCCAAATCCCTGGCGCAACGCATGCGCAGCCGTGAGCTCTCGCGCGAGAACCAGGAGTTCCAGCAGTTCTCGAAGTCCATGGAAGCGGCGGCCGAGGCGATGGGAGAGGCGGTAGAGCAGTTGCGCGGAATTCGCTGGAAGGACGCGCTGCCTCCTGAACAGCGGGCGCTTCAGCACCTGCTCCGCGCAGAAGCAACGTTCCGCCAGATCCAGGTGGCGTTTGGCGCTAGAGGCGGCGGAGGGGGCGGCGGCGGAGCTGGCCGCGATCTGGAGAGCCTCTTCGACCTGGAGCTCGATACGGAAAAGAATCAGTACGAGACAGGACAGTCCGTGCAGTCGGCAAGCCAGCAGGCGCGCGAGGTGGACGAAGCCTTAAAGCGGCTCGAAGAATTGGCACGCCGGCAGCAGCAGTTGAGCTCGGCGCAGAACCGCCCGCAGCAGAGCTTCCAGCAGCGCTGGCAGCAGGAAATGCTGCGCCGTGAGGCGGAAGAGCTGAGGCGGCGCATGGAGCAGTTGGCCCGCGGCGACACACAGGGCCAGCAATCGGGGCAGCAGGGACAGAGCGGGCAGCAGTCGGGACAATCCGGCCAGCAGGCGCAGGGCCGGCCTGACACACAGCGCCGCTTGGGCGCGATGAGTGGCCGTGGTGCAATCGATCCCCGAGTGGAGAAGGCGATCGAACGGCTCCGGCAGGCGACGGAAGATATGCGGCGCGCGACACAGCCCGATGGAGCGAATACCGCTGAAGGCCGTCGAGCCGCTGAGAGGCTCCAGGAGGCTCGGGAGCTCTTGAGCGGGCTACGCCAGCAGGAAGCAAAAGACCGAGTCGAGGACTTGAAGCAGCGGGCGGAGAGCCTTGCCAATCAGCAGCGTGACTTCGAGCAGCGGCTCCGCCAGACTTACGGCGGCCAGCGCGGGCAAGGCATGACCCTTGGGCAGACTCGGCGTGACGTGGAAAAGCTCGCCGCCGAAAAACAGCAGATGCTCCAGGAACTCCAGCGTCTCGAACGGGACCTTCAATCCGCGGCCCGGGAGATGCAGGGATCGCAACGGGAGGCGGCGGCAAAGCTCCGGGATGCGTTGAGCGAGCTGCAGGAGAACGAGCTGCCCTTGCGGATGAAGTTCGGAGCTGAGTGGATCCGGCGCGGCTATGCCGCAGCAATTCTGGATCGAGAGACGCCGGTGACCCAGGGGCTCGAACGGGTTGCTGAGCAGGTGCGCCAGGCCCAGGGAGCCATGGGCAACCAGAGCGGCAAGAGCGGGCAGACGGAGAGCGCGCTGGAGCGGGTCGAGAGATTGCGCAACCAGCTGCAGCAGATGGCGGATGCCAGCCGGCGCGGTCAGGAGCGCGGGCAGGGCCAGCAGTCTGGCCAAGGGCAGCAGGGACAGCAGCAGGGCCGGGAAGGCGCTCAAGGGCAGCAGAGCGGGCACGGACAGCAGGGCTCCCCCGGACAACAGCCCGGGCAAGACGCGAACGGCCAAGGCGGCATCAACTGGAACGGTGGCGGCAGAGCCGGAGGCGGCAGCTACGCCGCAATGAACACGGGAGACCGCCAATATAACGGCCTAATCCGGGCTCCTCGCGCCGCTACAGCGGAGGAAGTGGAGCGCGCGTGGCGTGAAGGCATGCGGGAACTCTCCGGCCTGCGTCAGTCTCTGGCTGACAATCCGGAGGCGGCGGAGGACGTGCAGGATCTGATTCGTCAGATGCAGCGGCTCGACCCGAAGCGCTTCCCCGGCAATCCCGAGCTGGTCCAGCGCCTGATCTCGCAGATCCTTCCGTCGCTCGAGCAGTTGGAGCTGCAGCTTCGGCGGCAGGCCGAGAACGGGCAATCGGGTCAGGTGCGCAGCGGTCTGGTTGATCGGGTTCCAACCGGGTACGCCGACGCGGTCGCGGAGTATTTCCGTCGCTTGAGTAAAGGACAAAATTAAGGGATGGCGACATTAGGATTGGTGGAGTACGAAGACGCGAGCCCTGAGGTGCGTGCCGTTTACGACGACATCATGGCTACGCGGAAGACCGACCGGATCAACAACTTCTGGAAGGCTCTTGCGTGCCACCCGGAGACGTTGAAAAGGACGTGGGAAAGCGTCAAACAGGTAATGGCTCCCGGCGCTCTCGATCCTCTGACGAAGGAGTTGCTGTACCTCGCCGTGAGCGTCACCAATCAATGCGGCTACTGCATCGCCTCTCATACCGCCGCTGCACGGAAAGCAGGGATGACAGACGAAATGTTTGCGGAACTGATGGCAGTGGTGGGCATGGCCAACGAGACGAACCGGCTCGCCACCGGCTATCAGATCGAAATTGACGAGCAGTTTCGAAACGTCTCCAGCGCCTCCGGCAAATAGGCCAAGCTTTTCCTCCTGTGTAACCGGTTTCTGCGAGATCGCCCAGCGCAGCCGGCTGGGCGATACCGCAGGCGCTCAATCACTTCTGCTTCGCCCTTCCTCTTAAAAATTTGAGGGAAGCGTTACTCCCGCACCGATCGTCTTCCAATTGGGAGATGTCGGGGGATGGGTTGTGGACTGTATAGCCCAATCGCTGCACGGACATCGTTTCGGGATTCGACATCCAAGCAATGGAGGACTTGCAATGGCTGTAACGACTGCAACATCGGATGAAGCTATCTACGACGCAGTATTATCCGAACTCAAATGGGATCCTAAGATTACTTCGAACGATATTGCGGTGAGAGTGAAAGATGGTGTAGTGACTCTAACCGGTTACGTACACAGCTATTGGGAGAAGGATGCCGCTGAGAAGGCTGCGAAGCGCGTATACGGGGTCAGTGCGGTCGCAAACGACATCGAAGTCAAGCTACTGTCGGAGCGCACGGATCCGGAGATCGCCAGGGACGTCGTCAACGAGCTGGAGAGCCACGTCAGCATACCGTCAGACAAGATCAAAGCGACTGTTAAGAACGGCTGGGTGACGCTGGAGGGCACGGTTGATTGGCAATTCGAGAAAAGCCTGGCCGAATCAGCGGTGAAGAAGCTGAAGGGAGTCGTTGGCATCACCAACAACATCGAGGTCAAGCCAAGGGTGAATGTGGCGGAAGTCAGGCGAAAGATTGAAGAAGCTCTCAAACGCAACGCCCAGCTCGACGCCAGGCGGATTACGGTCGACGTCGAGAACAGCACCGTAAAACTCTACGGCAGTGTGAGTTCGTGGGCCGAAAAGAGGGAAGCGGAACACGCCGCCTGGTCTGCTCCTGGAACCTCACGCGTCGAAAGTCACCTTACCGTCCTCCCGTAGCATCCGCGTCGGCTTGCCTTCCGGCAACGCTGCGATTCTTTCTTGCGCCGCTCGGAAGGGGGAGGCGACGCCCGCTTGGCTCGACTCCCCTTCCGATCCATACCGCGAGACTCCTATCATCGCCACTCAGAGCCGTTCTGCTTCCGGATGGTCGTCATCTTTCCCGCCTAGCCGTATAGCTGTAGGTCCCCGCAGCCAGCAACCGCCATTCGAGCCAATGCATCTGTTTTGACAGAAAGAGTGAACCATTTAAGTCGATGGGGATGTATAAATCGCACAACGACGTACGGGAAGGGAAATCGGAGAAGTCTGCCCGGAAGGGGCGGCCGTGGAGCTCACCCGGGGACAGCAGCGTAGTCTGTCCCAACTGCAAATGTGCACTCCCCGCCTCCGTCGAGCAGGCACAGCGCCTTGCTGAGGGCGAGACGGCTTGGCTGTTCTGTCCCCAGTGCAGGCAGATTGTCTCGGGGCGGCTACTGTCCGTTTAGAGCATCGCCAAATTCGTGAGATTGGAGAAGTTGAGTAGGGGGTGCTAATATTTTGTGAAGGAACGGGTGTAACCGGACTCTTCTTTCGTGCGTCCAAACGGGACAGGAGTGGGATCTTATGCTCGCTCGTGTTCTGAGCGCTTTCGAACAGTTGGGCCGAGCGTGGTGCAAGGTGATGCATCCCGACCCAACGTGGCCGGTAAACGGCTATTACCGGTGCCCGAGGTGCCATCGCAAGTATCGGGTTCCCTGGGAACCCCTTCGTGTGACACCGGGTGCATTTTCCGGTGGCGAGCGCCAGCAGGCTGCGCCTAAGCAGACCGAGACCGTGCCAGCGGCGGGGCGACCGCCGGCTGGCGCAAGTCCGGCGGTGCAGGGCAGCTTGGCCTTGCAGCCGCATGCTTGAGGGGAGGGCCGTTCTGGTCCTCCGGGGAGCAAACGCAGAGGGCGCACCAGTCCGGTTTCGACCTGCTTTCCCGAAGCTGTCGTGTTGAGGACAGCCGAGGCTGGTTGCAATGAGAGGCAACCGGCGTCTCTAACGTCTGTAATCTGGGGCATTCGATTGTGTTGAAAGGCGGCTTTTCAACAAGTCATTGTCGCGGTGGCCATAGGCCAGTGCTTGAACACGAATTTCGTGAAGATCAAAAAGGAAAACACTGGGCGCCACGACGAAGTTGCGTGCGACGGCGAAGGAGAAGCAGAAGGCGGTTGGCGCCGCCGGAGATTCTGCCGAGCTATGTCCTGCCGCTGCCCATCGTACTTCTTGTCCTGCG
>Ga0006572J49612_1007233_pt1 | contig 14767 bp, 13 predicted proteins | sample HigsolmetaAR202R_FD_49612 | JGI IMG/M metagenome (IMG submission 49612)
GTTGCGGTACTCTTCATCACATTAATAAGCAAATATAGAAATAATTGGGCTCTACTTATATAACATATTATTTTTGTCTCAAAATGTTTTATAAATTGTTAACGAGTATATTTGTAGAATATGCATAAGATTCTATTTTTATATGCTGAGTTGAACCCATATAATATCCCCGTTTTAAAAGAACTGGTTAGAAACGATTTTTCTATTTATATAATTCATTGGGATCATAAAAAACTTACCCCATATATACCTCCTATATTAGAAGGAGTAAAATATTTTAAAAGATCTAAATATGATGGGGAGAAAATTCTAAGTTTAATTGAGCAGGTAAAACCTTCTGTTATCTGCACTTCCGGATGGATGGATCCGGTCTACAATGCAGTGGCAAGGCAGGTTAGAAAAAGCAGTAAAATTCCTGTGATTGCCATGACTGATACCCAATGGCGGGGGGGAGGCAGTGGTTAAACGTATTGTTATCTCGTTTTAGACATAAGAGCTAGTTTTCACATTTGCTGGTAGCCGGACAGAGACAATACTACTATGGTAAAATGTTAGGTTTTAAAAATCACCAAATTATAAGTCCTTCCCTTTCGGCCGATCTAGAGTTGTTTAGTACTTGTTCTTTGGATGGGAAAAAAGAGCAATACCCAAGGCAATTCATATATATAGGCAGATTATCTGAGGAAAAAGGCCTTAAAGAACTAATAGAGGTGTGGAAAGAACTGTATTCGGAAATTCCGGAATGGAAGTTATTGCTCGTGGGGGATGGGCCAATGAGAATGGAAATAGAGACATTAATAAAAGCGATACCTTCTGTGACTTTATCATCTTATCAACCTCAGGATCGATTGGTTGAGATGTTAGAGAACTCAGGTTGTTTTATACTACCTTCTCGCTATGAACCTTGGGCATTAGTTATTCATGAAGCCGCATGTGCCGGGCTTCCTATAATATGTACGAATGTATGTGGGGCCGTGGATCATTTTTTTAATTAATGGATATAATGGCTACATATGCGAGGTGAGTAAGGATGCATTAAAAAAAGCAATGAAGAGGATTGCAGTATTAGATTCTTCCGAGTTACTCAAGTTTTCATTGAGAAGCAAACAGTTATCTAAAGGAATTGCTCCTCATCTAATTGCACATTCTATTTTAAGTGTTATGAAATAGAAGATGGTTTTTATTAATTGTATATTAAAGTGAATTGTTGAAGATATATGTTAGAGGTGTATAAAGTTACTATTAAAATTCCTGCTAATCAGAAAGCCGAGTTTATTTAGAATGAAGATTCTGCATTTAAAATAAAATATCCATCCTTGGAGGTTGTCTTGGCTAAGATAGCATTTATAATTTAGCAGAGGATGTGAATTTTCTTAAATATGTGAACAGTAATAAATTAAAGTATTATCATGATAAATATATATTGTGTGAGTCGCTAATTATGGAAAATTATTATATGGGCAAGCTTTAGAAAATGGTATATCTATTTTGATGAAGCTAAAATATAATAATGTTAATATTAATATTATTATATTTTAGCACTTTTTCCTTAAAGTGCAGAAAAGTGGATAAATGAGAAGAATTATATGAAGAAGATAAAGAGATTGTTCTATATAGTAGTATTGAAGAGTTGGTTGAAAAAATAAAATGCTATATCCAGAACTAAGACAAGTTAAATGAAATTGCTGTTATTGGGAGAAACAAAGCTATAGCCCGATACACTTGGGATGTCAAGGAGTAGCAAATTTTATCACTTTTGAAGAGAAAAAAAATAAAAATGAAGTTATTTCGTTTTTTTATTCACCTACTAAATGAGTGTCGTAATTTAATTTTATCTATAGTGTACTATAGGTCTCTTTCATTTTATTTTTCGAATCATTTTACAATTGGTATTAAGGAGTTAATTAGAAAAAAATGCCGTTTCCCTCACCCCGTTGGGGTAGTTATAGGAGAGAAAGTTAAACTCGGCCATAATTGTACTATTTATCAGAATGTAACAATTGGTGTTCATGCTTCGCATAAAGGTCCTGAGGAATGGAAGTATCCAGAAATTCAGGATAATGTGACGATTTATCCTAATTCAGTAGTTGTAGGAGATATCGTAATAGGCAAAAACTCAATAATTGGGGCATGTTCTTTTGTTAATAAAAGTTTTCCTCCCAATTCAATAATTGTAGGTAATCCTGCTAGAAATATAGCAAACGAGAAATCGGGAAGCAAATAAGCATTAGTTTGCTTTCTGCAATCTTATGGTAATAGCTAATATTTTCCTAAGATGAGTAGTATATTTTTTTTATATGCAGAATTGAATCCATATAATGTACCAGTTTTTAGGGCATTGACGAAAATGGGTTATTGTCTTTATGTTATTCACTGGGATCACAAGAAGTTAACTCCCTATATCCCGCCGCACATTGATGGGGTTAATTTTTTGAATAGATCTGAATATGATAGCAAGGAAAAGATTTTGGGTTTAGTTGAGCAAATACAACCTTGCATTGTTTGTACCTCAGGCTGGATGGATCCGGTTTACAATGCAGTGGCAAAACAGATTAGAAAGCGGACTGAGATACCTGTAATTGCTATGATTGATACGCAATGGAAGGGGGGGAAGCAGTGGCTAAATGTGATTTTCTCACGTTTCAGACATAGGAAGTGGTTTTCTCATATACTTGTTGCTGGTCTTAGGCAGTATAATTATGCAAAGAAGTTAGGGTTTAGCAATCAGGATATATTAAACCCTTCTCTTTCTGCTGATGTTGAGTTGTTTAGTACTTGTTCTTTGGATGGGAAAAAAGAGCAATACCCAAGGCAATTCATATATATAGGCAGATTATCTGAGGAAAAAGGCCTTAAAGAACTAATAGAGGTGTGGAAAGAACTGTATTCGGAAATTCCGGAATGGAAGTTATTGCTCGTGGGGGATGGGCCAATGAGAATGGAAATAGAGACATTAATAAAAGCGATACCTTCTGTGACTTTATCATCTTATCAACCTCAGGATCGATTGGTTGAGATGTTAGAGAACTCAGGTTGTTTTATACTACCTTCTCGCTATGAACCCTGGGCATTAGTTATTCATGAAGCCGCATGTGCCGGGCTTCCAATAGTTTGTACTGATGTTTGTGGTGCAGTAGATCACTTTCTAATTAATGGGTATAATGGGTATAAATGTCCAGTGGGGAAAGAGGGGCTTAAAACAGCCATGAAAAAAATCGCTGTTTTAAATTCCTCGGAATTATTAAATTTTTCATACAGGAGCCGGGAATTGTCTCAAAGAATTTCACCAAGTATTGTAGCGAGTGCTATTTTAAGTGTTATAAAGTGAGTATCCTAGTCCGCATCAAAGATGTATTGAAATTTATTGATCGTAATTCTGAGGAAGTAATTGAAATGGACTCTAATTTCGGATTTCAGAAAACAAGCTATCTTGTCATCCCATTATAGGATAAGACATATGAGTAATCAGATTAAAGTTTTAGTAGTAGGTGATTATTTATTTTCACTATATGAAGAAGCTCTGGTAAAGGCTTTCAGACGTCTGGGCTTGCAGGTAGAGGAGTTTAAAGTATGTAATTATTTAGATTATACTACATTTCTTTCTAGAAAGATAACCAATTTACAGTTAAATTGGCTTATAGGACCTATAATACACAAAGCTAACAAAGACCTAGAAAGAAAACTTGACGAAGGTAAATATGATTTTGTATTTTTTTATAGACCAAGGATTTTTAAACCTTCTGTAATTGAGCAAGGGGCACATAAATCTATTTTAATGTGCTATAATAATGATGATCCCTTCGGTAAATTATACACTTCCAGATATTGGAAATATTATATAGAGGGATTGCCTTATTATCATCATATTTTTTACTATCGTCACAAAAATAAAAAGGATTACGAGGCGCTAAATATAGTAGGCAATACTTCTTTACTGCGATCTTATTACATTGCGGATCAAAACTTCCCAATACCTACTCCCAAGGAGTATGATGTTATTTTTATAGGACACTTTGAAGATGATGGCCGGGATGAATACATAAAATATTTGTTGGAAAATGGTGTATCTTTTAAGTTATTTGGCACTGGCTGGCATAAAAGCAAGTACTTCAACTATTTTGAAAGTGTGATGGGGAAAATTCGCCCGGTACGAAAGGAGTATAACGAAACGATCAATAAAGCCAAAATAGCCCTCGTATTTTTATCCACTTTAAATTCCGATACTTATACAAGACGCTGTTTTGAGATCCCAGCTACAAAGACCCTGATGTTAGCGAAATATACGGATGACTTGAATTCGATGTTTCAGGAAGGAGTGGAAGCGGATTATTTTAGAGATAAAGAAGAATTGTTGAATAAAGTTCGATATTATTTGGCTAATGAAGAGAAGTGCAGGAAAGTAGGCGAGTTGGGATATGCTCGCTTAATAAAAGACGGGCATGAGATTACGGATCGTGCAAGAGATATTATAGAAATTTATAAAAAAATCGATGAATCTCGGAAAAACCATTATCATTAATACTGCAAATCTTCAAAAAGGCGGCGCTTTACAGGTTGCTGCTTCATTTGTAGATGAAGCAGCGCGAGTACCTTCTGTCCATTTTGTAGTAATATTGGGTAAGGCATCATCCCAAACAATTATACCTGAACATTATATTCATTTCAAGCAACTTAAGTTTTATAGGGTGAATTTACATCCGACACAGTCTCCTGTGCATTATATACGATTTAGTAGGACCTTATCCCGAATAGAGCAGGAAGTAAATCCTGATGCAGTAATAACAGTCTTTGGTCCTTGTTATTGGAGGCCGAAATCGCGACATATTATGGGATTTGCTAATGGTTATTTATTGTATGACGATACTTATTTTTTTAGAATATGGGATGGATGGCGCAGCTGGAAGTTTAACTTAAAAAAGAAATTTCATCAATATCTTTTAAAAAGGGAAGCTGATCTATTATGGACAGAAACAGAGGATAGTAGAAAAAGACTCGCGAAGTTTCTCGGTATCCCCCTGCAGAGAATTGTTGTGGCAAGTAATAATTGTAGCAATTTTTTCAGAAACAAATCTAAAGAAATCTTTAGTAGTTTGCCGGAAAGTAAGGCAACAAGATTATTGTATGTTTCCAGTTACTATCCTCATAAAGGATTTGAATTAATCCCTCCTGTTTTGGAAATACTGAAACAGAGAGCTATTGATGTGGAGTTAATACTAACGATTAGAAACGACGATTATCAGCGGATTTTTGCGGGATTGGATAATGTTATGAACTTGGGGCCTGTTAACCCTAAATATTGTCCCCATCTTTACCAGCAATCTGACATTATATTTGCTCCTACTTTATTGGAAACTTTTACCGCTGTTTATCCTGAGGCAATGTATTCTCAAAAACCTATTGTCACGACCGACCTCCCTTTTGCAAGGGATATATGCCGGGATGCAGCCTTATATTTCGACCCAGCATCCCCAGCTGATGCAGCCGATAAAATTCAGCAACTTGTTGAGGATGAAAATTTGAGAAATAGATTGATTCATAATGGTTTAAAAAGGATTGAGGATTTCGATTTACCTGAGGCTAGATTTCAAAAAGTTCTAAAAGCCGTTTTGTGCGAAAAATGAAGAATGCTTCTTTACCCTTGTTATAATAAAGTGATACATTTGCACCCAATTGTAGCAGAGTAAATTAAATCTTATAGTATGAAAATTCAAGGGAAAACCCTCCTCATTACGGGCGGAACTGGTTCCTTCGGGAATGCTGTAATGCATCGTTTTTTGAATACCGATCATTTTAAAGAAATACGCATATTCAGCCGGGATGAGAAAAAGCAGGATGATATGCGTAAGCGCTATAATAATCGAAAGATTAAATTTTATCTGGGCGATGTAAGGGATCGTACTAGTGTAGAAACGGTAGTGAAGGGGGTGGATTATATATTTCACGCTGCAGCGTTAAAGCAGGTACCTTCCTGCGAATTTTTTCCATTGGAGGCTGTAAAAACCAATATCTTGGGCACCGACAATGTATTATATGCTGCCGAAAAATACGAAGTGAAGAGGGTAGTGGTGCTCAGTACCGATAAAGCGGCTTATCCTATCAATGCTATGGGGATGTCCAAGGCACTGATGGAAAAAGTAACCGTTGCGCGTTCCCGTAATCTTGACGATTCTAAAACCGTTTTCTGCTGTACACGTTACGGCAATGTAATGGCTTCCCGAGGATCTGTAATTCCTTTGTTTATCGATCAAATTAAATCAGGCAAGCCCCTTACCATTACCGATCCTGGGATGACGCGCTTTATGATGACACTGGAAGATGCGGTAGATCTCGTGCTATATGCTTTTGAAAATGCGCGTCAAGGCGATCTTTTCGTACAAAAAGCTCCTGCCGCTACCATCGAAACTTTAGCTAAAGCATTATTGGAACTTTATAATGCCAAAAACGAAATTAAAATCATCGGCACCCGCCATGGAGAAAAAGTATATGAAACCCTCGTAAATAGGGAAGATATGGTGAAGGCAGAAGATTTGGGAGGCTATTATCGCATTCCTGCCGATACACGCGATTTGAACTATGAGCAATATTTCTCCGAAGGAAATCCTGAGGAGTCAAAGGTTGAAGAATATCACTCACATAATACTTATCGTCTCAACGTGGAAGAGATGAAAGAGCTGCTTAAGAAATTGCCAGTCATCCGTGAAGATATTTTAGGAGAAAAAAATGTAGTTCACTATCCCGTATAAGCCATATGCAACCTACGATTATTCTGGGAGGCCGTCATAGTGATGAAAGAGGAACATTGAGGTTCAATAATGATTTTAATGCCATACCGGTAAAGCGGTTATATGTTATCCATAACAGTGAGGTACGACCTATTCGTGGCTGGCAGGGACACAAAGTTGAGCAGCGTTGGTTTATGGCAGTGGAAGGTGATTATGAAATCAGCGTAATTAAAGTTGATAATTGGGAACAGCCATCTCCCCATCTTCCTGCACAAAAGTTTCGGCTTAGTCAAGAAAAGGCGGATGTATTGCACGTTCCTGCAGGATACATTACGGCCATCCACGCACTAACTTCCGCAAATGCCTTACTTGTAATGAGCGATTATAGGTTGGGTGAAGTGCAAGATGAGTATCGGTTCCCATTAGATTATTTTAAAGATATATTTTAGTCATTATGAGAAAAGTAGGAATCACTGGTCAGGCTGGCTTTGTAGGTAGTCATCTGTACAATACACTGCAGTTATATAAAGATGAGTTTGAGTTAGTCCCTTTTGAAAGAAATTATTTTGAAAATAAGGAACAGTTGGATGCTTTCGTGAGCCAATGCGACACCATCGTGCATCTTGCAGCAATGAATAGGCATCCTGATGCAAATGTAATCTATGAAACCAATGTTGGATTGGTACAAACTCTTTTAGACTCGTTGCGTCGAACAGGGGCTAAGCCTCATACTATTTTTTCTTCTTCTACGCAGGAAGAACGAGATAATCTATATGGGAAATCGAAGAAAGAGGGTAGAGCGTTTCTTGCTACTTGGTCGCAGGATACTGGGGCACCTGTTACGGGAATGGTAATCCCTAACGTATTTGGGCCTTTCGGAAAGCCTTTTTATAATTCAGTGGTGGCAACTTTTTGTACACAGGTAGCGAGGGGTGAGGAGCCTGAAATTCATGTAGACGGTGACCTGAAGTTGATTTACGTAGGTGAACTGGTTCAGGAAATCATAAATGTAATTCGCAAAAGAACGTCGGAGCCGAATTATATAGTTGCTCATACTGCCGAAGCGAAAGTATCAGAAATACTGGCTTTGCTAAAGAACTTTAAGACCGTATATCAGGATAAAGGGGAAATACCGGTATTGGCCAATAATTTCGAACTGAATTTGTTCAATACCTATCGGTGCTACATGGATATAGCCAACCATTTCCCGGTAAAGTTTACACAACATGTCGATCCACGCGGAGCTTTTGTCGAAGTCATTCGTTTGGGGATGGGAGGTCAGGTCTCATTTTCTACTACAGTACCAGGAGTAACGCGAGGTAATCATTTTCACACCCGGAAAATAGAGCGTTTTGCGGTAATAAAGGGTAAGGCCTTGATTCAACTTCGAAGAATAGGCACTCAAGAAGTGCTGAACTTTGAACTGTCCGGTGAGGAACCTGCCTATGTGGATATGCCAATATGGTATACCCATAATATCAAAAATATAGGGGAGGAAGACCTGTATACAATTTTCTGGATTAACGAAAAATATAATCCCGATGATCCGGATACTTATTTTGAGAACGTATAGCAGGCGAACATGGAATTTTATTGTTTAAAAACATTTATCAACACCATATATGACACCATTAAAAGTGATGACGGTAGTGGGTACCCGTCCCGAGATTATCAGATTGTCGAGAGTAATTGCAGCCTTGGATAAATCGGAAGCAATTGAGCATACATTGGTACACACTGGACAGAATTACGATTACGAACTGAACGAAATATTTTTTTCAGATCTGGGTATCAGAAAGCCAGATCATTTTCTGAACGCAGCCGGAACCACAGCTACAGAAACCATAGGTAATATTTTGATTAAAATAGATCCTTTATTGGAGCAAATAAAACCCGATGCTTTTCTGGTACTGGGCGATACCAACAGTTGTTTATGTGCCATTCCTGCCAAGAAAAGACAAATTCCCATTTTCCATATGGAGGCGGGAAACCGCTGCTTCGATCAGCGTGTACCGGAGGAGACCAATAGACGTATTGTAGATCACATTGCCGATATCAATCTTACTTATAGTGATATTGCCCGGGAATACCTACTTAAGGAAGGCTTCCCGTCGGATCGCATTATTAAAACCGGCTCGCCGATGTATGAAGTGCTGATGCACTATTTGCCACAGATTGAAAGTTCGGATGTATTACAGCGCTTGAATTTGGAAAGAGGGAAGTACTTTGTAGTTTCTTCCCATCGCGAGGAGAACATCAATTCAGAAAAAAACTTCAACGGCCTTATCAATTCTCTCAATGCCATAGCAGAGCATTACGGCTATCCCATTATTGTGTCAACCCATCCGCGCACTCGAAATATGATAGAGAAAAAGCAAGTGCAGGTAAGACCTGAAGTGCAGTTTCTGAAACCCTTGGGCTTTCACGATTATAATGCACTACAGATGAATGCATGTGCAGTATTGTCGGATTCGGGTACTATTTCGGAGGAATCCTCTATTCTTAATTTCCGTGCTTTGAATATTCGTGAGGCACATGAAAGACCCGAGGCCATGGAGGAAGCCTCTGTGATGATGGTAGGTTTGTCGCCAGAAAGAATTATGCAAGGATTAGTACAACTGCAGTATCAACAAACAGGAAAAGATCGGAACTTTCGTTTGGTAGCAGACTATTCCATGCCTAATGTTTCTGAAAAAGTAGTAAGAATTATTATTTCATATACTGATTATATAAAACTGAATGTTTGGAAAAGTAATAGGTAAATGAAACAATAATTTTCGTTGATATCCGCGTTTTTATGTGGGTTTTGAAATTGTGATAAGGAATATGTAACCGTAATTGCAGTTAAGACTTGTCAGAAGTATGATGTTAACATACTTACGCCCTTACGGAGTATGAAGATATAGTCACGTTTAAATGATAAGGGGGAGAGAGTATTTTATTGAAAACAAGCCCACTTTCTGCGGCGATTCGGTATGGTGGAATTTTTTTAGTAGTATAGGCATAAAAACGTTTATCTGATTGCTTTTGAAAAGCAAAGTTGTCTAAAAATAATCGTTTCAGAGAAGTAGTTATACGAGCTCTTGTCGGTAATAATTGGGAGATTTTAAAATATTTATTAGGCTTGAAAGGTGGAAATATTTTCTACATAGTGTAGTAAAGAAGACTTTTTAATTATAAATTCATTAGGCTAGTATAGAAGAGAGATAATCTCAGAGAAGATGAGCTGTTGGATTTATTTTAGATATATACTTTTGTAAAAAGTGGTTCAAACCCCTAACTTTGCGTTCAATTTCTTATGAAAAATTCAAAAACTGTAGCGATAGTTGGCCTAGGCTATGTGGGACTGCCTTTGGCTGTCGAGTTCGGTAAGAAGCGACCTACCATTGGTTTCGATATAAACTCAGACCGAATTAATGAGTTAAAAGCTCATAAAGATAGAACGCTAGAGGTTACCTCTGCCGATTTACAGCAAGCGGTACATTTAACTTATTCCTCGGAAATCGAAGCTTTAAAAGAAGCGCAAATTTATATTATCACAGTTCCAACACCTGTAGATAAATACAATAATCCGGATTTAACACCTATCAGAAAAGCCACTGAAACGGTTGCTACTGTATTAAAGAAAGGAGATATTGTTATTTATGAATCTACCGTTTATCCAGGCGTTACGGAAGATATCTGTGTTCCAATTTTGGAAGAAAAGTCAGGCTTAAAGTATAATAACGACTTTTTCTGTGGTTATTCGCCGGAACGTATCAATCCAGGTGACAAAGAACATACTGTAACTAAGATTAGAAAAGTTACGTCGGGTTCTACACCTGAGATCGCTGAGGAGGTAGATCAATTGTATGCGTCCATAATTACTGCCGGTACATTTAAAGCCTCATCTATAAAAGTGGCAGAAGCGGCTAAGGTTATAGAAAATGCACAACGCGATATTAATATAGCTTTTGTAAACGAGCTGGCTAAAATTTTCAATCTTCTAAATATTGACACTTTAGAAGTTTTGGAAGCGGCAGGAACTAAATGGAATTTTCTCCCCTTTAGACCTGGATTGGTAGGAGGCCACTGTATTGGTGTTGATCCATTTTATATTGCACAAAAAGCTAAAGAAGTTGGATATCATCCCGAAATAATATTAGCAGGTCGCAGGCTTAACGATAGTATGGGTGCTTATGTAGCAAACGAGTTTATTAAGCTACTTATTAGAAACGATGTTAAGATTAAAGGTGCCGAAGTTTTAATTCTGGGTATAACTTTTAAAGAAAATTGCCCGGATATTCGCAACAGTCGCGTTATTGATATTATCAATGAGCTTAATTCATTTGGTTTAAAAGTAGATGTATACGATCCTTGGGCAAGTGCAGATGAGGTTTGGCATGAATATGGGATAAAAATATTGACTAATATTGAGGGGCTTAATAAATATGAAGGTGTAATAGCCGCCGTAGGACATAAAGAGTTTTTAGATCTCAAAATTGAAGAGGCTAAAGTTTTTTATGATGTAAAAGGCATTTTCCCAAAAGAAAAAGTGAGTGCAAGGTTATAATAAATTGTATATGAATTTTAGTAAGTATCATTCTACGGTTGACATAAATAACAGTACTTTCTTAGTTACAGGCGGTGCCGGATTTATCGGCTCCCACTTAGTAGAATATCTGGTGCAATATCAGGCAAAGAGGATAGTTATATTTGATAATTTATCTACCGGTTATAAAGAAAATATATCGGATTTCCTCTCTCTCTCAAATGTTGTTTTTATCGAAAAGGATATAAGGAATTACGATGCGGTGATGGAGGCTGTTCAAGGAGTAGACTATGTATTACATCAGGCTGCGTTAGGTTCTGTTCCGCGTTCTATCAAAGATCCTTTAACCTCAAATGAGGTGAATGTTAATGGGTTTCTGAATGTCTTAAACGCAGCAAAGGAGCATCAAGTACAACGTATGGTATATGCGGCCTCTTCATCTACATATGGAGATAGCCCTACATTACCTAAAGTAGAGGATAAAATTGGTAAACCCTTATCTCCTTATGCGGTTACTAAATATGTGAATGAATTATATGCAGAGGTTTTTTCGCGTGTATATAATTTTCATTCTATTGGCCTGCGCTATTTTAACGTGTTCGGTCCGAAGCAAAACATTAATGGTCCTTATGCTGCCGTAATCCCATTGTTTATTACCCAAATCCTTAATAATGTCTCGCCAACTATTAATGGCGATGGGGAGACCTCCCGAGATTTTACGTTTGTGTCTAATGTTGTACAAGCCAATATTAAAGCACTGGAGGCTTCGATTGAAAAAAGCGAGGTGTTCAATTGCGCTTGTAATGAAAGAATAACATTGAACCAATTAGTGCATGAAATAAAGGCTTATTTGAATTCTGATGTAGAAGTCGTGTATGGTAATGAAAGACCTGGAGATGTGCGGCATAGTCAGGCTGATATTACAAAAGCGGTTCAGATGCTGGGGTATCAGCCCGAAGTGCGATTTAGAGAAGGGCTATTGCATACAATAGACTATTTTAAAAATCGACTTAAATGAAATATTTAGATAGTTTCACTAAAAACCTGCAATGTTGAACAGATATAGATTCTAGGTAAATTATTTATAATAAAGTCCCACTTAGATACGAAAAGTTGTTTTGAGTGGGGCTTTGCTTTTATAGAAACAGTATTTTATAAGCTGGTATGCGTTCGAGCTGTTTATCAATTCTTTTTGATTTATTAGTGATTAAAACTTACTTCGCATAGACAAAGTTATTCGTAGTAGCTAAGATTCTGTTGTGATGCTAGTGAACTTGATAAACAGCGCAGTTTTTGCTTAATGTGAGACTCTTTATTTCTAAATATTTCAAAAAAAAATTATTTTAAGTTAAGTCAACTATATTAACCGTGTAGTTTGGTCTAAAAATATTTAAAACGATCATGGGGAAACAGAGAATATGGCTTGTTTCGGAAGTTTTCTATCCAGATACTGATATTGCTACTGCCAATATTGCTACAGAAATCGCTTTGAAGTTTAGAGAAAACTTTGAAGTGCATGTTATCTGTGGACCGCAGGATTACGAAAGAAAAAATCAGGAGATAAAATCAGAAGCTCTAAAGGATATACATCTACATCGATGGAAATACTTTAACTATGATAAAAACCATAAGTTTAAACGACTTATAAGGGTAATAGGTATTTCATTAGGATTGTTTTTAAAAGGACTTAAAATTAAAAAGCACGATAAAGTATTCGTTATCTCAAATCCGGCTTTTATCACGCCTTTATACGCCTTGTTAAGACTAATAAAGGGCTTTCGTTTTACGTTACTGATGCATGATGTGTTTCCTGAGAATTTGATAGTCGGTGGTTATACTAGAGAAACGAATATTTTTTATCGATTGACAAAAGCGCTTTTTGTTAAATGTAGACGGGCTGCGGAAAAAATTATTGTATTGGGGAGAGATATGAAAACCCTATTGTTGGAGCATTTCCCCATAAGCAGAAAGGATGATATTATAATCGTTCCTAATTGGGCTGATATTGAATCAGTATACCCTTTAGAGGATAAACAAACGCCATTATTAAAACAACTGCAATTTCAAGATAAGGTGGTGATTCTGTTTGCTGGGAATCACGGAGTGTTACAAAATCTGCTTGCATTTATTAAAATAATTGAAAAAGCCCGCAACCCCCATGTGCATTGTATTTTTGCCGGAGGAGGCGCTACTAAAAAAGAGTTGGAAGCCTATGTAGAAGCTCATCAAATTCCTAATATCACTTTTTTACCACCTTTCCCTAGGTCTGAGATGAATCAAATGCTCAATAGTTGTCATATTGGGCTGGTTAGCCTAAGTGATGCTGTATATGGAGTAGGAGTGCCTTCAAAATCGTATAACATTTTGTCAGCGGGAAAACCTATTCTTTTTTTAGGGAATACTGATAGTGAAATCGCTCAGTACGTAATTGAAAACAATTTAGGGTGGGCCTTTGCTTATAGGGATGAGGAGCAAATTAGAGATTTTTTATTAAGCCTCGATACATCAAAATTAGAAGAAATAAGAAATAAAGGGCTGGCCGGTAGAAATAACGTAGTACAATGCTATAGTAAAGAGGCAATTTTGGAACGTTTGATGCAGGTTATGTTGTAGCATATTTACATTCTCTTTATATCTTTCCTCTTAAAGTCGTATTTTACCGATAAATTTTCATTATCGGTATGCTTGCCTCCTCGGGATTTCTTATCGCATTAGCATTAGTGGCCGGTATCGGCTTGATCATTTTTTTAAGCACACGGTACCGAGTGCACCCATTCTTTTCCTTGTCTTTGGCCTGTTTTCTTACTGGTATATTAGGTGGTATGGATGTGGCCGCCGTTTTATCAAGTATGAAAGAGGGCTTCGGGAAAATTATGAGCTCTTTGGGGTACATCATTATTGTGGGAACAGCGTTGGGGATGGTTTTGCAGGCAAACGGCGCAACTACAGCTATGGCCAATGCCATCATCAAATGGGTAGGTGAGCGAAGGTCTGTGCTGGCGATGAGTCTTACGGGGTTTGTGGTGGGGCTCCCCATCTTTTGCGATTCAGGATATATTGTGCTGAATGGACTTAGCAAGTCCATGGTTCGTAAAACTGGGGTTTCAGTTGTAGTCATGAGTACAGTAGTGGCTACGGCATTATATTCCGTGCATTGTTTAGTACCGCCTCATCCCGGCATTACAGCCGCTACTGGCAATATGCAGGCTGATTTAGGGAAAACCATATTATGGGGATCTTTAGTAGCTATTCCTGCAATGCTTACAGGATATATTTGGGCACTGATGAGAGGCAGAAAACTTGCTGGATGTCTTCCTGTAGAAACAATAGAATTAGAGGAAGAATCGAAAAAGTATTTGCCACCAGCCTCAAGAGCGTTTATACCGGTAATCGTGCCGATATTACTCATTGCAGTTCGGGCTATTCTCCAAAGTCTTTATCCTGACACGGCAGCAGCTATGGCACATTGGTTGATTATCGGCGATCCTGCCTTGGCACTCACCATTGGATTGGG
>Ga0006572J49612_1005068_pt1 | contig 14755 bp, 9 predicted proteins | sample HigsolmetaAR202R_FD_49612 | JGI IMG/M metagenome (IMG submission 49612)
CGGGGAACCGCAGTGGGAGAAGACAATCGACGACCTGATGGCGGCGGTGGACAACTACGTGCCGCTGCCGGAGCGAGCGGTAGATAAGCCGTTCCTGATGCCGATCGAGGACATTTTCTCGATTCAGGGGCGCGGCACGGTGGTGACGGGCCGAGTGGAGCGCGGAGTAGTGAAGGTCGGCGACGAGATGGAGATCGTCGGGTTCCGCGAGACGCGCAAGACGGTCGTGACGGGCGTGGAGATGTTCAAGAAGCTCCTGGACGAGGGGCGGGCTGGAGACAACGTGGGCCTGCTGCTGCGCGGAGTGGAGAAGGACGAAGTGGAGCGCGGGCAGGTGATTGCGAAGCCGGGGTCGATCACGCCGCACAAGAGGTTCAAGGGAGAGGTGTACGTGCTGTCGAAGGAAGAAGGCGGACGGCACACACCGTTCTTCAAGGGGTACCGGCCGCAGTTTTACTTCCGGACGACGGACGTGACGGGAGTGGCGACGTTGCCGGAAGGGACGGAGATGGTGATGCCCGGCGACAACGTGTCGCTGGAGGTGGAACTGATCACCCCGGTGGCGATGGACAAGGGCTTGCGCTTTGCGATTCGCGAAGGCGGCCGTACCGTCGGCGCCGGCACCGTTACCGAAATCTTGGAGTAGGACACGAAGATGCCGCGTGAAATCATCACATTTCAGTGCACTGAGTGCAAGCGGAGAAATTACACGAATACGAAGAACAAGAAGACGACAACGGAACGGCTCGAGTTCAAGAAGTTCTGCCCGTTCTGCCGTAAGCACCAGCTTCACAGGGAAACCAAGTAGCGGCGGGCGAGTCCATGAGTTCCGGAAGTGTTCCGGCGCTATGGACTTTTGCGCTCGTGTTGGAATTAGAATAGAAAAAGCTATTTGACATGCGGGTTTCAGAGGGGCGTAGGTTTAACGGTAGACCAGCGGTCTCCAAAACCGCGAGTGGGGGTTCGAATCCCTCCGCCCCTGCCACTCCGTCTCCACGGGTCTGCCGGTGATGTGGGCTCCTGTGTTTCACGCTACAGCTAACCCGGTTGTCGGTGAGGCCGGATGCGTCCGAATGGTGGGGATGCCCTTGAGTGGGCGAAGTGATCGATATGGCAGAAGTTAAGACGATGTCGGAGAGCCCGGAGATCAGCCGGAAGATTGCCGATTGGCCGGGGCGGGTGAAGGGATACATCGAGGAAGTGCGGGCTGAAATGCGCCGCGTGACGTGGCCCAGCTGGAAGCAGGTCCGGGCTACCACGGCCGTGGTCATCGTCGCGGTTTTCCTCTTCGCCGCCTACTTTGCCCTCGTCGATCAGGTCCTAGGACGGGGTATCAATACAATTTTTGAAGCGTTTACTAAGAGGTAGGGCGGCCAAATGGAAGACCAGGACAGGGTGAACTGGCCGGACTCCGAAGGCGAATCTGGCGGATCGGCTGAGGACCAGGGGGTTGAGGCGGCTCCTCAGGGAGAGGGGCGCGCGGAACCTGCCGAGGCTCAAGAGGGGGGTGAGCGTCCCGCTGGAGGGATCCCTCAAGTTGAGGAAGATTCCTCCATGAGATGGTTCATCATTCACACCTACTCCGGTTTTGAACAAAAAGTTGCTGAGTCCCTCCGCAGCCGCGCGGAGGCGTTTGGTTTTGCCCATCGAATCGGCCAGATCCTGATTCCAACGGAAGAAGTGGTCGAGCTGCGCGGGGGCAAGAAGGTGACCAGCAAGCGTCTCCTGTATCCCGGTTACGTCCTGGTTCAAATGGAAATGGACGACGAGCTTTGGCACGCCGTTAAAGCGACGCCCCGCGTCACTGGTTTCGTTGGAGGCGGCAACACTCCGGTGCCGCTGACGTCCGACGAAGTCAACCAGATTCTGTACCGCCAGGCGACGTCGGCGGAGCGTCCGCGGCCCAAACTCACGTTTGAGAAGAGCGAGATGGTGCGGATCATCGATGGTCCATTCGCCAACTTCTCCGGGCGGGTCGACGAAGTCAATGCAGAGCGGAACACCCTGCGGGTTCTGGTGACGATCTTTGGACGCAATACGCCCGTTGAGCTCGATTTTCTCCAAGTAGAAAAGATTTGATGGTTTAAGCCACAGGGTGGCGGCAGAGAGACGGGAGGCGACACTCCCAGGAAATCGGTATGGCAAAGAAGGTTACTGCACAGGTTAAGTTGCAAATCCCTGCGGGCAAGGCGACGCCCGCTCCCCCGGTGGGTACAGCTCTTGGTCCACAGGGCGTGAACATCATGGAGTTCTGCAAGGCTTTCAACGCCAAGACCTCCGGAAAGGATCAGGAGGGGCTGATCATTCCCGTCGTCATTACGATTTACAATGATCGCTCTTTCACCTTCGTCACCAAGACTCCGCCGGTGCCCGTTCTGATCAAGCGTGCGGTGAACATTGCAAAAGGATCGGCCGAGCCGAATAAGAATAAGGTTGGCAGGATCACCATGGCGCAAGTGGAAGAAATCGCCAAGCTGAAGATGCCGGACCTGAATTGTTTCGATCTCCAGGCTGCGATCAGATCGGTCAAAGGTACCGCCCAAAGCATGGGCGTCGAGGTGGTGTAACGACGCTGCCAGGAATTGCAGCTAGCTTGAAGCAGTGGTAAAATAAGAGATTCGTCCGCAGAGAGACGCCTTCAGTTGGGAGGCTCACGCCCTTCGAGGCGGAGCCGTTAGCACCAGTGAGGATTCATGGCCAGAAAAAAAGGAAAGAAGTACCAGTCTGCCGCAGCACAGGTAGAGAACCGTCCCTACCAGCTTGAAGAGGCAATCCCCCTCGTTAAGAAGATCAAGTTTGCAAATTTTGACGAGACGGTTGAGGTGCACATGCGCCTCGGCGTAGACCCCAAGCATGCCGACCAGATGGTGAGAGGAACGGTAGTGCTCCCCAACGGACTGGGCAAATCGATGCGTGTGCTGGTGATCGCTGGCGGCGACAAACAGCGCGAAGCTGCCGAGGCGGGCGCCGACTACGTGGGAGGGGAGGACATCGTCAACCGGATCATGTCCGAGAACTGGTTGGATTATGACGCTGTCATCGCCACTCCTGACATGATGCGATCCGTCGGTAAGCTGGGTAAGATTTTGGGTCCCCGAGGTCTGATGCCGAACCCGAAGACCGGTACCGTGACCGTTGACGTAGCGAAAGCGGTGCAAGAGGTGAAAGCGGGTAAGGTTGAGTTTCGCGTCGACAAGAGCGGGGTCATCCACGCGCCTGTCGGCAAGACGAGTTTCGCAACAGAAAAGCTCATTGAGAATGCAAGCACTCTCATCCAGGCAGTGATCAAGGCGAAGCCGTCTGCGGCGAAGGGTAAGTACGTGCGCAGCGCAACCGTTTGCTCGACGATGGGGCCTGGCGTCCCGGTGGACGTGAGTACCTTCAACGTCAAAGCCGTATAGTCCTGGGAGGGAGAACAAGTGAAGGGTCGCGAACAAAAACGTAAGGATTTCGAGCATCTGCGGGCGGAACTTGAGAAGACGCCGCACGTCTTCGTCGCCGGCTTCGAAAAGCTCACTGTCTCTCAGGACTTTGAGCTGCGGAAGGCAGTCCGGGAAGCCGGGGGACAGTACAAGGTTGTAAAGAACAATATTGCGGAAAAGGCATCGCAGGGAACGCCGGCGGAGCAGTTGTTGCAGGGGTTGCGGGGGATGTCATCCGTAGCCTACACCTCCTCCGATCCGGTTGCCTTGGCCAAGGCCCTCACCGCATATGCGAAGGCGAACCCGACGTTCACGTTCAAGGCGGGAATGGTCGAGGGCCGTGTGATCGACGTAAAGGCGATCAACGACCTGGCGAACATGCCGTCGAAGGAGCACTTGATTGGACAGGTCATGTTCCTTCTGAACTCGTCGGCTCAGCGCCTGGCCGTGGCGTTGAACGGAGTGGCCCGAAACTTGGCTGTCGTCCTCAACGAAGCAGTAAAGGAGAACAAGTTTCGCAGCTAGTTTGTGAGGGGGCCGCAGCAGTCACTGCCGGCGCGCTCGCGACAGACGGAGTCAACTGGAAATTTTTTAGAGGAAGATTAAGATGGCGGACGTAAACGGAATTCTGGAACAGATCAAGGGCTTGACGCTGCTCGAAGCGGCCGAGCTCGTGAAGGGCATTGAGGAGGCATTTGGCGTATCGGCGGCGGCTGCTGCTGTGGCAGCGGCTCCGGCCGCGGGCCCCGCTGCAACGGCTGCACCGGCAGCTGAGGAGAAGACGGAGTTCACTGTCATTCTGACCTCTGCGGGTGCAAACAAGATTAACGTCATTAAAGCTGTCCGTGAGGTCACCAGCCTCGGATTGAAGGAAGCGAAGGACCTCGTTGACGGTGCTCCGAAGCCAATCAAAGAGGGCGTGAGCAAGGAAGAAGCCGAGGCGATCAAGAAGAAGTTCACCGACGCGGGCGCAACTGTCGAAGTAAAGTAAACTTTGGCCAACCCTGCAAGCTTTGCGGCAGAGCCAGTCTCTGCCGCCATGCCCTGAGGGAACTTGCCTAAGCGGGGCTGGTGAGTGTAATTGACGTCAATATCCGGGCTCTGTTACACTGAGAAGGATTTCTACCGGAGTAGAATCCGGAACTATTGCGCTTGTGATTCTTCCATCCTGCGTCTTTGCCTGCAGTTGCTCTGAAGCTGCAACAGGCGTCGCCTTGCGCACGTTCTCACTGCTTAACGTGTATTCATCGAATCCTGGAACACTCCGGCCACCGAATTCATCGCTCAACCGGACACCAGTAGGGCGGGGTCCGGTTCCGAATCCGCAACCACGATATCACTTCTCATCATTACCGTGCCGCGCCAGCGGTCCTTCAGCGGCGAAGGATCTGCGGTGGGGCGCCGTTTGGTATTTGGGGCTTCTAGCCTGACTTTATTGCCGTCGCCGTCCGGCAAATTGGGAGTTGGAACATGGAAAATCCGGCAAATACAGCCACGCTCGAGCGAGTCGATTTCTCCAAGATCAAAACGTCAATCCCCATTCCGAATCTGATCGAGGTGCAGAAGCGCTCGTATGAGCGGTTCTTGCAGATGGATCTGCGGCCTGACGAGAGGGATGACATCGGACTTCAGAGCGTCTTCAAGTCTGTCTTCCCGATCTCCGACTTTCGCGGCCTCAGCGAGCTTGCATTTGTCGACTACTCGATTGGCAACTGGGAGTGCAAGTGCGGCGCCCTGAAGGGCCTGGACCACTTGCGGACCGTCTGCCGGAACCCCAGTTGCGGCGCCACAATCCGTACGGATCCGTTCCACGCCGGGGACGTGCTGTGTGAGCACTGCGGAACCTTCAACAAGAACATCGTGACGTTCTGCAACCGTTGCGGCGACCCGGTCGGGCTGCAACTGAAGTACGACGTCGCTGAGTGCGAGGAGCGCGGGATGACTTATGCCGCTCCGCTCAAAGTGACGATCCGTCTCACCGTCTACGACAAGGATTCTGAGACGGGGAACAAGAGCGTCCGCGACATCAAGGAGCAGGAAGTTTTCTTCGGGGAGATTCCGCTGATGACGGAGAACGGCACCTTCATCATCAACGGAACGGAGCGCGTGATTGTCAGCCAGCTGCATCGCTCGCCCGGTGTTTTCTTCGAGCGCGTTCCTGCGCAGGGCTACTATCTCGGCAAGATCATTCCGTACCGCGGAAGCTGGGTCGAATTCGAATACGACAACAAAAATCTCCTTTATGTTCGTATCGACCGCAAGCGCAAGTTTTACGGAACTGTTTTTCTTCGCGCGCTTGGCCTGAAGAGCGACTCCGAAATCCTTCGCGCCTTCTACCGCATCAACGACATCGTAATCCAGGACCAGAAGCTGTTCTGGAAAACCAGTGAAGGGCTCATTGGCCTGAAGCTGTCCCACGCGATCACGAACAAGGCGGGGGACGTCATCGTTCCTCAGGGCCGAAAGATCACCTCCAGCCTCTACAAGGAACTCCTGAAGAACAAGATTGAACAGGTGGAAGTGTCGGCGAACGACCTCGAAGGGGCCTGCGTCGCCTCCGATGTCGTCGACATGGAAACCGGCGAGGTTCTGATTGAGGCCAATCAGGATCTGACGCCGACTTCGATCGGAAAGCTGATCGAGGCCGGCATTCCGTCTTTCGAGGTCTTCTTCCCCGAGCGTGACGATGCGGGCAACGTGATCTCCGTCACCCTGAGGAAGGATCCCGTAAAGACTCAGAACGACGCTCTTCTTGAGATCTACCGGAAGCTTCGCCCCGGAGATCCCCCCACGCTGGACACCGCCACGCAGCTCTTCCAGGGCATGTTCTTCGACCACCGCAAGTACGACCTGTCCCGGGTCGGCCGCATGAAGTTCAACATCAAACTGTATGACAAGGCCGAAGAGACATCGCTCGACAAGCGGACCCTGGATCAGAAGGATTTCATCGACACAATCAAGTATCTGCTGAAGCTGCGCCGTGGCATCGGCACTGTGGATGACATCGATCACCTCGGCAACCGCCGTGTTCGAGCGGTCGGCGAGCTGCTCGAGAACCAGTTCCGCATTGGCCTTGTCCGCATGGAGCGCGCGATCAAGGAGAAGATGTCGGTCTACCAGGAAATGTCGACGGCGATGCCGCACGACCTGGTGAACGCCAAGCCGGTGATGGCCGCCATCCGCGAGTTCTTCGGGTCCAGCCAGTTGTCGCAGTTCATGGACCAGACGAACCCGCTCTCCGAAATTACGCACAAGCGGCGCTTGTCGGCGCTCGGACCGGGCGGTTTGTCCCGAGAGCGCGCCGGATTCGAAGTGCGCGACGTCCACCCGACGCACTACGGCCGTATCTGCCCGATTGAGACGCCGGAAGGTCCGAACATCGGTCTCATTTCTTCGCTCTCCTGCTTTGCCCGCATCAACGAGTACGGCTTTATCGAGAGCCCGTACCGCCGGGTGGTCAACGGGACGGTGGTCGACGAGGTGCGGATCCTGAATCCCGGCGACACGAAGTTCAAGGTAGGAGAGGTGGTTACACGCGCCGAAGCGGAGCGCGTCAACGCCGAGCTGGGGCCCAACAAGCAGCCGGCGGAGTATGAGGCGCACTGCGAGTATCTCTCCGCCTGGGAAGAAGACAAGTACATCATTGCGCAGGCCAACGTCGAGCTCGATGAAAACGGGCGGATCGTTCCGGATCTGGTGAATGCGCGGCAGGCAGGCAACTTCGTTCTGAAACAGCGCGAGGAGATCGAGTACATGGACGTCAGTCCGAAGCAGCTCGTCTCTGTCGCCGCCAGCCTCATTCCGTTCCTGGAGAACGACGACGCCAACCGCGCTTTGATGGGCTCGAACATGCAGCGCCAGGCTGTGCCGCTGCTGCGGGCTGAATCACCCCTGGTGGGCACAGGGATGGAAGGAGTCACTGCCCGCGACTCGGGCGCCGTGGTCATCTGCAAGCGGTCGGGTATTGTCGACTCCGTCGACAGCGAGCGAATCATTGTTCGCGTCGAGGGAGGCGGCGCTCACGAAGGACAGATGTCGCGCGAAGTCGGCGCCGATATCTATCAGCTGACCAAGTTCAAGAGATCGAACCAGAACACCTGCATCAATCAAAAGCCGATCGTGCGGCAGGGCCAGCGCGTGAAGAAGGGCGACGTGCTGGCGGACGGTCCTTGTACTGACAAGGGCGAGCTTGCGCTCGGCCGGAACGTCCTTGTCGCGTTCATGCCCTGGCGCGGATACAACTTCGAGGACGCGATCGTCGTCAGCGAGAAGCTCGTCAAGGAAGACTACTACACCTCCATCCATATCGAAGAGTTCGAAATCGAAAGCCGCGATACGAAGCTGGGACCGGAGGAGATCACGCGCGACATTCCAAATATCGCCGAGAGCTTCCTGCGGAACCTGGATGAAAGCGGCATCATCCGCATCGGCGCGACGGTGAAGCCGGGCGATATTCTGGTCGGAAAGGTGACGCCGAAGGGCGAAACGCAGTTGACTCCCGAAGAAAAGCTGCTGCGCGCGATCTTCGGCGAGAAGGCCGGCGACGTCAAGGACGCCTCCCTCTACTGCCCGCCGGGCATCGAGGGCACCGTCGTGGACTGCAAAGTCTTCTCACGGAAGGGCGCCGATCTCGACGAGCGTTCGAAGAGCATTCTCGAGGCGCAGATCGAGCGGCTGCACCGCAACCTCGAAGACGAGAAGCGGATTCTCAACGACGAGCGCGCCAAGCGTCTCGCCCAGCATCTGGAAGGCAAGCAACTGCTCGCCGACCTGCACGACGAAAAGACCAACAAGAAGCTGATCAGCAAGGGCACCGAGATCACGCGCGAGATGCTCGAAAAGCTGCGTGCGCGCGACCTGAAGCGCATGAAGCTGAAGGATAAGGACCCGCGGCTGAACGAGATCATCGACGAGATCGAGGAGATGACGTCGCGCCAGATCGCGGTGCTCGAGAAGATTACCGAGGAGAAGATTGCGAAGCTGCGCAAGGGCGATGAGCTTCCGCCGGGCGTCATCAAGCTGGTGAAGGTCTACATCGCCATGAAGCGTAAGCTTTCTGTCGGCGACAAGATGGCGGGGCGCCATGGCAACAAGGGCGTCATTGCGCGCATCGTTCCGGAAGAGGACATGCCCTACCTTCCGGATGGAACGCCGGTTGAGATCGTGCTCAACCCCCTCGGCGTTCCGTCCCGTATGAACGTCGGCCAGATCCTGGAGACGCACTTGGGCTGGGCCGCTCGTGCTCTGGGCGTTAAGTTTGCAACTCCTGTATTTGACGGCGCCACTGAGGCTGACATCAAGGGGCGGTTGATCGAAGCCGGGTTGCCGCCCTCCGGCAAGATCCAGCTCTATGACGGCATGTCAGGACTGCCGTTCGAGCAGCCCGTCACGGTCGGGTACATCTACATGCTGAAGCTGTCGCACCTGGTGGACGACAAGATCCACGCTCGTTCCATCGGTCCTTACTCGCTCATCACGCAGCAGCCTCTGGGCGGTAAGGCTCAGTTTGGTGGACAGCGCTTCGGCGAGATGGAGGTCTGGGCGCTTGAAGCTTACGGCGCAGCCTACGTCTTGCAGGAGCTGTTGACCGCGAAGTCCGACGACGTGTATGGCAGAGCGAAGATCTACGAGGCAATCGTCAAGGGCGAGGCCGCGGCAGAGCCGGGTGTTCCGGAATCGTTCAACGTGCTCATCCGCGAGCTGCAGTCCCTCTGTCTCGACGTCGAGTTGATGAAGAAGCCGCGAGAGGTGCTGGATACGGCAATAGCGGCGGATTGAGACGGGCGGAGAGGTACTTCGCCCTGTGGTTTGCAGGCCGGCGCCTGAGCCGGCCTTGAACCGTTTGTTAGCAGCAAGATTTCTTAGGAGGCAGCCTTGTACAGATCCTCACCGTACGACAGAGCCAATTTGATCGCGGACTTCGATTCGATTCGGATCAGTCTAGCGTCCCCGGAAAAGATCCGGAGTTGGTCGCATGGTGAAGTCACCAAGCCGGAAACAATCAACTACCGCACGTTCAAGCCGGAGCGGGATGGATTGTTCTGCGCTCGCATTTTTGGTCCAGTTGCGGATTGGGAGTGCCTGTGCGGCAAGTACAAGCGGATGAAGCACCGAGGAGTCATCTGCGACAAGTGTGGCGTTGAAGTCACGCTGTCGCGGGTGCGTCGCGAGCGCCTCGGACACATTGAACTTGCAAGTCCCTGCTCGCACGTCTGGTTCTTTAAGGGCCTGCCGAGCCGCATCGGCTATTTGCTTGACATCACGCTTCGCGAGCTGGAGCGTGTCCTTTACTTTGAAGCCTTCGTCGTCGTTGACCCAGGTGAGGTTCCGGGGCTTTCCCGCGGCGAAGTGATTTCGGACGAACGCAAGCGGCAGCTTGACCAGGAGTACTACGGCAAGTATGTCGCGATGATGGGCGCCGAGGGCATCAAGGAACTGCTCAAAAAGATCGACATTGAGAGCCTCAGCATGGAGATCCGGGAGCGGATGAAGACTGAGGCCTCACAGCAGAAGAAGCTGAAGTACGCCAAGCGCCTTCGTGTGGTCGAAAGTTTCCGCAAGTCCGGCAACAAGCCGGAGTGGATGATTCTGGACGTGATTCCGGTGATTCCGCCGGAGCTGCGTCCGCTCGTGCCGCTTGACGGCGGCCGCTTCGCTACGTCGGACCTGAACGACCTGTACCGCCGCGTTATCAACCGCAACAACCGCCTGAAGAAGCTGATCGAACTGCACGCTCCGGATGTGATTGTGCGGAACGAGAAGCGCATGCTGCAGGAGGCCGTCGATGCTCTGTTCGACAACGGCCGCCGCGGCCGCGTTCTGCGCGGGGCGAACAACCGTCCGCTCAAATCGCTCTCCGACACTCTGAAGGGCAAACAGGGCCGCTTCCGTCAAAACCTGCTCGGTAAGCGTGTTGACTACTCTGGCCGTTCGGTGATCGTTGTTGGTCCTGAGCTGAAGCTGCATCAGTGCGGTTTGCCGAAGAAGATGGCGCTCGAGCTGTTCAAGCCGTTCATCTACCACCGCCTCGAGCAGCGCGGCCACTGCACGACCATCAAACAGGCCAAGGAACTTGTGGAGCAGCAGGACCCCGTGGTCTGGGACATCCTCGAGGAAGTCATTCGAGACCACCCGATTCTGCTGAACCGCGCTCCTACGCTGCACCGCCTCGGCATTCAGGCCTTCGAGCCTGTTCTGGTTGAAGGGAAGGCTATCAAGATCCACCCGTTGGTTTGTACGGCATTCAACGCCGACTTTGACGGGGACCAGATGGCCGTCCACATCCCACTGTCGCCGGAAGCGCAGATCGAAGCTGCGACCCTGATGCTGGCGTCGAACAACGTTCTGTCGCCCGCGCACGGCGGTCCGATTACCGTGCCCACGCAGGACATGGTGCTCGGGATCTACTACCTCACCAAGGCGCGTCGGGGCACGAAGGGCGAAGGCAAGAAGTTCGCCTCTGTCGATGACGTGCTGATCGCGCTCGAGATGGGCGAGGTAGAGACGCTCACGCCGATCAAGCTGCGCTACACGGGCAAGGTGATCGATCTCGAGAAGGCCTTCGACAGCCAGAACATCATGTACACCGAGCCTGCTGAGTTCGTAAAGCAGGACATGGATACGACGGTCGGCCGCGTCATCCTTAACGACGTGCTGCCAGATGACATGCCGTTCATCAACGGCTTGTTGAAGAAGAAGGGGCTGTCGCAGCTGGTTCACTACTGCTACCTGCGCTTTGGCCTGCAGACCACGGTGCAGATGCTCGACCAGATCAAGGCTCTCGGATTCCTTTACGCGACCCGCGCCGGCATCTCGATCGGAATCGACGACATGGTCGTGCCGGAGAGCAAGAAGCAGCTTGTCGCGGAGGCGGAGAAGGCCGTCATTGAGGTTCAGTCGCAGTATCAGGAAGGCGCGATCACCCAGGGCGAGCGGTACAACAAAATCATCGAAATCTGGTCCAAGGTCACCGAACGCGTTTCGGAAGAGATGTTCAAGACCATGGAGGAGGACGATCGTACCGGCCGCTACTTGAACCCGATCTACATCATGGCGGATTCGGGCGCCCGCGGCTCGAAGCAGCAGATCCGTCAGTTGTCCGGTATGCGCGGTCTGATGGCGAAGCCGTCGGGCGAGATCATCGAGACTCCGATTACGGCCAACTTCCGCGAAGGTCTCAACGTACTTCAGTACTTCATCTCCACGCACGGCGCCCGTAAGGGTCTCGCGGATACGGCTTTGAAGACGGCCGACTCCGGCTACCTGACCCGCCGTCTGGTCGACGTCGCGCAGGACGTCATCGTGACCGAATACGACTGCGGAACGACGGACGGACTGTACGTCGAGCCGATCATCGAGTCGGGCGAAATCATCGAGCCGCTGCGTGATCGCATCGTTGGCCGCGTGGCGCTGGAAGACCAGCTCGACTACGAAGGAAACGTCATCGTGAGGGTGAATCAGGAGATCACCGAGGAGCTCGCAGCCGCGATTCAAGCGGCCGGTATCGAGCGCGTGAAGATCCGCTCGGTGCTCACCTGTGAGTCCAAGCGCGGCGTCTGCCAGCTCTGCTACGGCCGCAATCTTGCTACGGGACGTCTCGTGGAGCGCGGTGAGGCTGTCGGCGTTATCGCTGCGCAGTCCATCGGAGAGCCGGGAACGCAGCTCACCATGCGTACCTTCCACGTGGGCGGTACGGCAACCGGATCCAGCGAGCAGTCCAAGCAGGACGCCAAGAGCGACGGCTACGTGAAATTCATCGGCATCAACACCGTTCGTAACGCGAAGGGTGAGCTGATCGCGATGAACAGGAACGGCATTCTCGCCATCGTTGACGAGAAAGGCCGTGAGAAGGAACGCTATCCGGTGGTCTACGGCGCCAAGATCTTCTTCGGAGATGGCGAAGCCGTCAAGACCAACCAGGTTCTGCTCGAGTGGGATCCTTACACCTTCTCGATTCTGACGGAAGTCAGCGGCGTGATTCACTTCAAGGATCTGCTCGAGGGCGTCACGCTGCAGGAGCAGGTGGACGAGATCACCGGTATGTCGCAGTGGGTGGTGACGGATTCGCCGGATGAGAAGCGGGTTCCGACCATCATCGTTCGCCCGGCCAGCGGCAGCCGCTCCGACGAGCGACGCTACCTTATGCCGACCCATGCGCACCTGATGGTGCGTGATGGAGAAGAGGTGCACGCCGGCGACGTCCTGGCGAAGATTCCGCGCGCTACCACGAAGACCAAGGACATCACGGGCGGTCTGCCGCGTGTCGTGGAGCTGTTCGAGGCGCGCAAGCCACGCGAAACGGCCATCATCTCCGAAATCAACGGTGTCGTGAAGTTCGGAGAAATCACGAAGGGCCAGAGGAAGCTCTACGTCATCGGCGACGACGGCCAGCAGAAGGAATACTCGCTGCCTCGGAACGTGCATATTAACGTGCAGGAAGGCGAGCGTGTCCGCTCGGGCGATCCGTTCACCGACGGTCCGCGCAACCCGCACGACATCCTGCACGTGCTCGGCGAAAAGGAACTGCAGAAGTACCTGGTTAACGAAATTCAGGAAGTCTACCGGCTGCAGGGCGTCAACATCAACGACAAGCACCTGGAAGTCATCGTCCGGCAGATGATGCGCTGGGTGAAGGTGGAGGACATCGGCGACACCGAGTTCCTCCCCGAGGAAGTCGTTGATAAGTTCAAGTTCCGCGAGGAGAATGAGCGCGTGATTCAGGCTGGCGGCCGGCCGGCTCATGGCCGTGCGGTGCTGCTTGGCATCACGAAGGCCTCGCTCTCCACGGACTCGTTCATCTCTGCTGCCTCCTTCCAGGAGACGACGCGCGTGCTCACTGAAGCTGCAATCAACGGCAAGGTCGACTACCTGCGCGGTCTCAAGGAAAACGTCATCATGGGTCGTCTGATCCCGGCTGGTACCGGCATGGAGTACTACCGCCGTGTGAAGATTGCCGGTGAGGACGTGGAGGAAGAGGTGATTGCGGAACCCGATGCAATGCTGTCGGAAGGCATCCCCGGGTACGACGAGGAGGCTCGGCTCACCTACACAGGCGGGCTGAGCGAAGACCTGGGCGGCGAGGAAGCAATCGCCGAAGCAGAGTAAGACGCCACGACCGGATACAACCAATGAGGCCGGGGTATACTCCCCGGCCTTTTCTGTTTTGTAGGATCGCTCGACCTTTGGCGCTGCCACAGCTTGCAGCAACCCGGAGGTTCCAGCGTAAGAGCTGTTCCAATTTCATGCTGCCTCACATATCCCCTTGTCACCGTAGTTGAACCGAGATATAGTTCTTCGGACAACCTCCACGTAACGAGGAACCACATGGTGGCTAAGCTCGCGGTATGCTTTGCGGGGCTGCTCTTGGCAGCCGCGTCATTCGGACAGACCTTCTATGGATCTCTGGTGGGAACGGTCACGGACCAGTCGGGAAGCGCCGTTCCCTCCGCCAGCGTAACGCTGATCAACCTTGGCACTTCAGACCGCCGGACCGGACAAACCGACACCTCCGGCACGTACCAGTTCCTAAACCTCGTCCCTGGCCAATATCGCCTCGAAGTAGAAAGCACGGGCTTTCGCAGGTTTTCGCGCGAACCGATTACCGTGGAGGTGCAAACGGCCGTTCGCATCGACGTCTCGATGATCGTCGGCGATGTGTCGCAGACGGTGGAAGTGACAGCGCAAACGCCTTTGCTGCAAACCGAGAACGCGTCGCTGGGGCAGGTGGTTGAATCCAGGAAGGTGCTGGAGATGCCGCTCAATGGCAGAAACATCTTCGGTTTGGTTGCGCTGGTCCCGGGTGTCGTGCCGGGCGGGCAATCGGGGACGACGCCAACTGGAACGAATCCGTTTGCTTGGGGCAACTACCAGATCGGAGGGGGGCAGGCGAATCAGAGCGCGTCCTTCATTGATGGAGCGCCCATCAACGCTTCCTACGCCAACCTGACCTCGTTAGTGCCCACCCAGGATGCCATCCAGGAATTCAAGGTGCAAACCAACAACCTGGGACCGGAGTTCGGCCGCTTTGCTGGAGGCGCAATCAGCCTTACAACCAAATCGGGCACCAATTCCTTTCACGGCAGCGCCTACGAGTTCTTCCGCAACCGCGTTCTCAATGCCAACACGTTCTTCAATAATCGCGCCGGTGTTCAGCGTCCGGCCTTCTCTCAGAATCAATACGGCGTAAACCTCGGCGGTCCCATCAAACGCGACCGGACGTTCTTCTTCGGAAGCTGGGAAGGATTTCGACTGCGGCAGGGCTCTTCCTATGTGTACACAGTGCCCACCGACGCGATGAGGGAAGGGGATTTCTCCAATGTCCGCAACTCTTCCGG
>Ga0006572J49612_1018061_pt1 | contig 14510 bp, 10 predicted proteins | sample HigsolmetaAR202R_FD_49612 | JGI IMG/M metagenome (IMG submission 49612)
CCCTCCACGAGTTGAAGTTCACGCCGGTACCCGAAGCTGCCGTGTTGGCCACGGTGCAACCACACCAGCATTCAGCGGCGAGATCAGCAACGACAGTGCCCGCGTGCGGCGCGTTGACAACGCTGGGACCGAATCTTGCGCTCCTGCTCGCGTGGCGCCAGGAGATGGTGCCTGCGACGCAGGCATTCCGGCATACGGTGGTAGCATGGCAACGGGACGTCAGCGCTTCGGCGTCAACTGCCGTGGTAACGGTTGTGTCCCTGCAATCCGCAGGGCCGCGAACCCGAATCAGCCCTACTGATGCAAGCCGCTCAGCGCGGTCGTGTAGCAGATGCAGGAGCGTGCCGCGGGGGCAAGTGGCGGTAGACGATGCGCCCCTTTGAGAGGTCGTACGGGGAGATTTCCAGTGACACCCGATCACCCGCGAGAATGCGGATGTGGTTCTTGCGCATCTTCCCCGAGGAGTAAGCGGTCAGGGCATGACCATTATCGAGGGTCACCCGGAATTTCGAATCCGGCAGCACTTCTTCGACAATGCCATCCATTGCAATCAGTTCTTCTCTCGACAATACACACCTCCGATATAGAAAATTTTCATGACAAGCCAAACCGGCCATCCATTCCGTCTTGCCCCGCAAACACTGGTCGACGCAGTCCGAGACCAGGCAATCTTTCTTCTGGATTCCGGTGGAAAAGTGATCAGCAGCAACCAGGCGGTTGCAAGTGTGACCGGTTATGCTGCAGCCGAGCTGCATGGGCGTCAGCTGCCTTTCTGGAAAATCGTGCAGGGGCTTCACCCGGCCGGTACGTTGTCATCTCGTGAGACCGTTGCATCGCCCGAAAAGTTCGAGGCCGAAGCATGGCTCATGCACAAGCAAGGCCATTCGTTCCGGGCGCGCGTCCGTCGATTTCCTCTGCCGCAATCTGCGGGGAGCGGTTACCTGCTGATGGTACGCGACGTAACTGCCGAATTCGAAGCGCTGGAAACCTTGCGGCAGAGCGAGCGGCAGTTCCGGACGCTGGTGGACGGCGTCGTCGACTACGCAATCTTCATGCTGGATGCCGAGGGCGTGGTAACGAACAGGAATAGCGGAGCCCAACGTATAAAAGGGTATACCGCTTCGGACATCATTGGCCAGCATTTTTCAGTTTTTTACACCGAGGAAGACCGCGCTCATGGTTTGCCTGCACGCTCGTTGGCGTCGGCCATCCGCCACGGCCAGTTTGAATCCGAGGGCTGGCGGGTGCGCAAGGATGGCAGCCGTTTCTGGGCGAATGTGGTGCTCGATCCCATTCATGGGCCGGACGGCACGCTGCTGGGGTTCGCCAAGATTACCCGCGACATCACCGAGCAGCGCAAGACTCAAATGGCGCTGGAAGAAACCCGAGCCGAGCTTGCCCACGCCCAGCGCATGGAAAGCATCGGGCAGCTGACCGGGGGGATTGCGCACGACTTCAACAACCTGCTCACCGGCATGATCGGTAGCCTCGAGTTGCTCAAGCAGTTGATGCCGGAAGAGGCCCGGCCGCGGCTGGAGCGTTATGCCGATGCGGCACTGGCAGCGGCCCACCGTGCGGCTTCTCTCACCCATCGGCTGCTCGCATTTGCGCGGCGGCAGCCGCTGGCGCCACAGCCGGTGAACGCCAACACGCTGGTACGGTCGCTTGCCGAGCTGTTTCGCCGCACACTGGGCGAGAACATCGCGCTGGAATTCAACACCGCGAGCGACTTGTGGCTGACACGGTGTGATCCGCACCAGCTGGAGAACGCGCTGCTGAACCTTGTCATCAATGCACGTGATGCCATGCCGGACGGCGGTACGCTGACCGTCTCTACCCGTAATGCGCCCTGCGTCGGAGAGCGGACGGCCCGTCTGCATGACGTTGCACCGGGCGAGTACGTATGCATTGCGGTCAGTGACAACGGTGCCGGGATGCCGCCGGAAGTGGCGGCGCGCGCCTTCGACCCGTTCTTTACTACCAAGCCGGTCGGGGCAGGTACCGGGCTGGGGCTGTCCATGGTGCACGGGTTCACCCGCCAGTCGGAAGGTTTCGTGCACCTGAAGAGCCGGCCAGGGGCAGGAACGTGCATCGAGCTCTACTTGCCACGCTTCTCGGGCGAGGCTGCCTTGCCGCCGGAGGAAAGGCATTCCAGCGCCAGTGTGGAAGGCGCCGGGTTCGCATTGCTGGTGGTGGAGGATGAGCCCGCAGTGCGCTACCTGATCGTGGAAGTGCTGCAGCAGTCGGGGTTCATCGTGCACGAGGCGGGTGACAGTGCTGCCGCTTTGCGCATCCTGCAGTCACCCAAGCATCTTGACCTGATGATCACGGATGTCGGGCTGCCGGGCCTGAATGGGCGCGATCTGGCCGATCAGGTCCTCGCCCTGCGCCCGAGTCTGCCGATCCTGTTCATGACCGGGTACGCCGAAAGCGCGATCAGCAGCAACTTTCTGAAGCCGGGCATGGAGATGCTGACCAAACCGTTTACGCTGAACAGCCTGTTGCGCAAGGTCGACCATATCCTGAACGGGGGAATGTTGGCACCGTCGCGTGAAGAGGGCATGCGGCGCTGAGTGCGCCTGCGCCTGCGCCGGCGCGATGGCAGGGGCAGGGCGCAACCGGGCATCGACCCCCTTGCGTGTGCGATTTCGTGGCGTGTCGCATACACAACCGTTGCCAACTCACTCGATTCGTGTCTTCGCACGTACGAACCCCGCACAGCGGGGGTCATATCAAGGCATAATGCGCGCCGGCAGAGGTGGGCGGCGAGCCCGCCATGTGCCCGCACCGAAGAAGAACGCAAAACATCAACAACACCACTCAGCGAGTTCTCTCCATCATGTCCGAAACCTTCTTTCCGCGCTGGCGGCGTGTCGATACTGACGCCGCCGCTACCGTTGCGCCCGATGAGCGCCTTGCGCTCGGGCATAGCGTCGCCATGGGGGCGCAACACGTCGTGGCGATGTTTGGCTCCACCATACTCGCGCCTCTGCTGATGGGGTTCAACCCCAACATCGCCATCCTGATGTCCGGGGTGGGCACGCTAATTTTCTTCCTGTTCGTCCGTGGGCGCGTGCCCAGCTACCTCGGCTCGAGTTTCGCGTTCATCGGGGGCGTGATCGCAGTCACGGGCTATTCCGGTAGCGGGCCCAACCCGAACATCGCCGTGGCTCTGGGTGGCATCGTGGCCTGCGGGTTCGTCTATACGCTGGTCGGGTTGCTCGTATGGTTCATGAACGCGCGGTCGGAAAAGGGTTCGGCCTGGATCGAAGCGCTCATGCCGCCCGTGGTGACGGGTGCAGTGGTGGCCGTGATCGGGCTGAACCTTGCCCCGATCGCCGCCAAAGGTGCCATGGGCAGCTCGACCTTCGACGCGATCATGGCGCTGATCACCATCCTGTGCGTGGGTAGCGTGGGCGTGTTCACGCGCGGTGTGGTGCAACGACTGCTCATCCTGGTGGGCCTCATACTGGCCTTCATCATTTACTATGTGGTCGCGAACGTGCTGGGCCTGGGCCCCGCCATCGATTTCTCGAAAGTGGCGGCAGCGCCCTGGGTCGGGGTTCCCGAGTTCACGCATCCCGAGTTTCAGCTGGGCGCGATGGGCCTGATCGTACCGGTCGTCGTGATCCTGGTGGCCGAGAACCTGGGTCACATCAAGGCGGTGAGCGCCATGACGGGCAAGGACCTCGATCATTATCTGGGTCGGGCATTTGTCGGTGATGGTATTGCCACGATGCTGTCCGGCAGCGTGGGCGGAACCGGGGTTACTACCTACGCCGAGAATATCGGGGTCATGGCCGTGACGCGAATCTATTCCACGCTGATTTTCGTCATTGCCGCCATCATCGCCATCGCGCTGGGCTTCTCGCCGAAGTTCGGTGCCCTGATTCAGACCATCCCCGGACCGGTACTGGGCGGCATGGCGGTAGTAGTCTTTGGTCTGATCGCCGTGACTGGTGCACGTATCTGGGTTGACAACCAGGTTGATTTCCGCGACAACCGCAACCTGATCGTTGCGGCCGTTACCCTGGTGTTTGGTGCTGGCGACTTCACCCTTACTTTCGGGGACTTCACGCTCAACGGCATTGGTACTGCGACGTTTGGCGCCATATTGCTGTACGCGCTCTGGGGACGGGGGGCGCGCAGGCAGGCGCAGGGTTGACGGCAAACCCCGGTTGCCCGGAAGAGGTCCGCATGGGTCTGGCGAAGGGGCGCACCCGTGGTGCAGCCCCGGCCTGCAAGGCCTTGCACTCAATCTGACCGCCTGCCCCGCGCATGCAGTTTCGCATGCAGCATGTGCTGCATGGTCGAGCAAGAACGGGCGCTGAAGGGCGTTGGCCCCGATGTTTTATACTTGTCCTTTCGAAATCAACTCTTTTTTCATATAGGTTTTTGCATGCAGCCTGTGGTAGAAACCCTGTCCGGCCTCGAACGCCGCGTCGAGCTGGCCGTAGCGCTGGCCGACATTGAAAAAGATGTCCAGGCTCAGCTCAAGCGTGTTCAGCGCGGAGCGAAGGCTCCCGGCTTTCGTCCCGGCAAAGTGCCGATGTCGATTCTCGAGCGTACGCACGCGCCGGCCATTCGCATGGATGTGATCAACGCCAAGGTCAGCGACGCGTTTGAAAAGGTGGTGAACGAGGCCAGCCTGCGGGTAGCCGGCATGCCGCGGATCGAACCCAAGACGGAAGGGGTGCCCGAAGGCAGCATGCACTTCATCGCTACCTTCGAGGTCTATCCCGAGATCGATCTGCCCGACCTCGCCCAGCTGGAAGTCGAGCGTACCGTCAGCAGCGTCACCGACGCCGAGATTGACCGCACCATCGACATCCTGCGCCAGCAGCGCGCGCAATACGAAGCGCGTGAAGGCCGTGCGGCCCAGAAGAACGACCGGGTCACGCTGGATTTCGTCGGCAAGATCGATGGTGAGGCCTTCGAGGGCGGCACCGCAGAAGATTTCGTCTTCGTTGTGGGCCAGGGGCGCATGTTGCCTGAAGTGGAAGAGGCGGTGCTGGGCATGAAGGCGGGTGAAACCAAGACCTTCAACCTCACTTTCCCCGAGAACTACGGCGCCAGCAACCTGGCTGGCAAGACGGCCGAGTTCACCGTGACGGTGAAGGAGGTGGCCGAAGGCATCCTGCCCGAAGTCGATGCCGAGTTTGCCAGGTCGCTGGGTCAAACCGAAGGTGACGTCCAGAAGTTGCGTGAAGATATTCGCAACAATCTTGAGCGTGAAGTCAAGAACCGCACGCTGGCCCGTACCAAGAACAGCGTCATGGATGCGCTTGCCAAAGCAGCCAGTTTCGAGGTGCCCTCGACGCTGGTGGAAGGCGAGGTTCGCAGCCGTATCGAGGGCATCCGCGAAGAAATGCGGTCGCGTGGCGTCAAGAACGTCGAGGCACTGCCGCTGCCGGAGGATGCGTTCAAGGAAGAGTCCGAGCGCCGCGTTCGGCTGGGGCTGCTGGTCGCCGAGCTGGTACGCCGCGAGAATCTTCAGGCCAAGCCTGAACAGGTGCGCGCCAAGATCGAAGAGTTCGCCCAGAATTACGAGAAACCTGCCCAGGTCGTCAGCTATTACCTGTCAGACCGCAACCGTCTGGCCGAGGTCGAGGCCGTCGTGCTGGAAGACAACGTTGTCCAGCATGTTCTCGACAAGGCGAAGGTTACCGAGAAGGTGGTGCCTTTCGATGAGTTGATGGGTACGGGCGCTGGTGCCGGCGCCTGAGCTCAGGGGAGAATCAGTTTGCCGACCATACAAGGGGACAAGGCGATGCAACGTTTCAATGAGTTTTACGCTTCCATGTTTGGTGGCGAATCGATGACGCCTTCCGGATTGGGGTATATCCCCATGGTGGTCGAGCAATCGGGGCGCGGTGAACGCGCCTACGATATCTATTCCCGCCTGCTCAAGGAGCGGGTGGTCTTTCTTGTCGGCCCGGTGAACGACCACACGGCCAACCTCGTCGTAGCGCAGCTTCTGTTCCTCGAGTCCGAGAACCCGGACAAGGACATCGCCCTGTATATCAATTCGCCGGGCGGCTCCGTGTACGCGGGGCTGGCCATCTACGACACCATGAATTTCGTCAAGCCCGATGTCTCGACGCTGTGCACCGGCATAGCGGCGAGCATGGGGGCCTTCCTGCTCGCTGCCGGAACCAGGGGCAAGCGGTTCGCACTGCCCAATTCCCGCATCATGATCCACCAGCCCTCCGGTGGTGCGCAGGGCCAGGCCACCGACATCCAGATTCAGGCGCGCGAAATTCTCGAATTGCGTCAGCGTCTGAATGAGATTCTTGCCGAGCGCACGGGTCAAACCATAGAGCGCATACAGGCGGACACCGAGCGCGACAACTTCATGTCGGCGAGCGATGCGGTAGCGTATGGCATCATCGACAAGGTGTTGACGTCGCGCTCCGACGAGGACTAAGTATGGCTGACAAGAAGGCCTCTACAGACAAACTGCTTTATTGTTCTTTCTGCAACAAGAGCCAGCATGAAGTTCGAAAGCTGATTGCCGGGCCGTCGGTGTTCATCTGCGATGAGTGCATCGACCTTTGCAACGACATCATCCGTGAGGAGCTGGCAGCAGAAGACAAGTCGCACGCGAAGGATGGGCTGCCGACACCCGCCGAGATCTGCCAGATCCTGGACCAGTATGTAATCGGGCAGGAGAAGGCCAAACGCATCCTGGCCGTGGCGGTGTACAACCACTACAAGCGCATCCGTCATGCGTCGGTGCGCGCCGACGACGTCGAGCTCAGCAAGAGCAACATCCTGCTCATCGGCCCCACCGGATCGGGCAAGACGCTGCTGGCGCAAACGCTGGCCCGGCTGCTCGACGTTCCGTTCGTCATCGCCGATGCCACGACCCTCACCGAAGCAGGGTACGTGGGCGAAGATGTCGAGAACATCATCCAGAAGCTGCTGCAGAATTGCAATTACGATGTCGAGAAGGCGCAGCAAGGCATCGTCTATATCGATGAAATCGACAAGATCTCCCGCAAGGCAGACAATCCGTCCATTACCCGTGACGTCTCGGGAGAGGGCGTACAGCAGGCATTGCTGAAACTCATCGAAGGTACCGTGGCCTCGGTGCCTCCGCAAGGCGGGCGCAAGCATCCGAACCAGGATTTCGTCCAGGTCGACACTACCAACATCCTGTTCATCTGCGGCGGGGCGTTCGATGGCCTCGACAAGGTCATTCGTGATCGTACCGAACGCTCTGGCATCGGCTTTTCCGCATCGGTCAAGTCCAAGTCAGAACGCACCGTGGGTCAGCTGTTCAACGAAGTGGAGCCCGAAGACCTCATCAAGTTCGGCCTCATTCCCGAGCTGGTGGGTCGCCTGCCGGTAGTCGCTACCCTGAGCGAGCTGGATGAAGATGCGCTGGTGCGCATTCTCACCGAACCGAAGAACGCGCTGGTCAAGCAGTTCCAGAAGCTCTTCGCGATGGAAGGGGCCGAGCTCGATATTCGCCCCAACGCGCTCACCGCGATTGCGCGCAAGGCGCTCAGGCGCAAGACCGGGGCACGGGGCTTGCGGTCCATTCTCGAAGCGGCATTGCTCGATACCATGTATCAGCTGCCATCAGAGGAGGGGCGTGTCAGCCGGGTGGTGGTCGATGACCAGACCATCGAAGGTGTCAGCCCGCCGTTGTTGATTTTCACCGACGATTCGCCGAAAGCGGCCACAGGCGGCAGCTGAACCCAGCGTGCCGTCTCACCAGAGAAGCATCCGGTCAGATGAACTCCTGGTAGTCAAGCAGAGCGGGGCTTGATCCCCGCTTTTTTGCCCCCAATTTGGTTGCATTCGAGCATCAAGGATTTTGTCATGTCTGCCAGTCCGGTTTTCGCTTCCGAACCCACTCAACTGCCCCTCCTGCCGTTGCGGGATGTGGTGGTTTTCCCACATATGGTGATACCCCTGTTCGTGGGGCGGCCGCGTTCCATCAAGGCGCTCGAAGCTGCCATGCAGGGTGGCAAGAGCATCATGCTGGTAGCGCAGAAGTCTGCAGCGAAAGACGAGCCAACGCCCCAGGACCTCTACGAGATGGGGTGTATCGCCACCATTCTTCAGCTGCTGAAACTGCCCGATGGCACGGTCAAGGTGCTGGTTGAGGGGGCTCAGCGGGCCCGCATCCAGAGCATCGAGGACAACGAGGCGCACTTCGTCTGCGAGGTGCTGCCAGTGGCGTCCGAGACGGTTGAGAATGCCGAAACCGAGGCATTGCGGCGCACGATTCTTTCGCAGTTCGACCAGTACGTCAAGCTCAACAAGAAGATCCCGCCCGAGATTCTCAGCTCGCTGGCGGGCATCGATGACGCGGGCCGACTGGCCGACACCATCGCCGCGCACCTGCCCCTCAAGCTCGAAAACAAGCAGAAGATCCTCGACCTCGTGAACACCAACGAGCGCCTGGAAGCACTGCTGGCGCAGCTCGAGACCGAACTCGACATTCTCCAGGTCGAGAAGCGGATTCGCGGGCGCGTCAAGAAGCAGATGGAGAAGAGCCAGCGCGAGTACTACCTCAACGAGCAGGTGAAGGCCATCCAGAAAGAGCTGGGTGAGGGCGAGGACGGCGCCGACATCGAAGAGCTTGAGAAGCGCATCAAGGCTGCGCAGATGCCCAAGGAAGCGCGCAAGAAGGCCGAGGCCGAGCTCAAGAAACTCAAGCTGATGTCGCCAATGTCCGCCGAAGCCACGGTGGTGCGCAATTACATCGAAACGCTGGTCAGCCTGCCCTGGAAGAAGAAGAGCCGTATCAACAACTCCATCGAACATGCACAACAGGTGCTCGATGAAGATCACTACGGTCTCGAGAAGGTCAAGGAACGCATCATCGAGTACCTCGCCGTGCAGCAGCGCGTCGACAAGGTGAAGGCGCCTATCCTCTGCCTGGTGGGTGCTCCCGGCGTCGGCAAGACCTCACTTGGCCAGTCGATCGCGCGTGCAACCAACCGGAAGTTCGTGCGCATGGCCCTGGGTGGTGTGCGCGACGAGGCCGAGATCCGCGGGCACCGGCGTACCTATATCGGGTCGATGCCTGGCAAGGTACTGCAGAACCTGTCCAAGGTAGGCGTGCGCAACCCGTTGTTCCTGCTCGACGAGATCGACAAGATGGGCATGGATTTCCGTGGCGATCCGGCGTCGGCCCTGCTGGAGGTGCTGGATCCCGAGCAGAACCACACCTTCCAGGATCACTACGTCGAAGTCGATTTCGACCTGTCGGACGTGATGTTCGTGGCAACCAGCAATACGCTGAACATCCCTCCGGCACTGCTTGACCGCATGGAAGTCATCCGGCTGTCGGGTTACACGGAAGACGAAAAGCTGCACATCGCGCGCCAGCATCTGTTGCCGAAGCTCCTCAAGAACAATGGGGTCAAGGCCGAGGAGCTGACGGTGACCGACGAGGCCATCCTCGACATCGTGCGCTATTACACGCGCGAGGCGGGGGTCCGGTCGCTCGAACGTGAGCTGGGCAAGATCTGTCGGAAGGTTGTGAAGCGCATGCTCACCAACCCCGAAGACAAGCACATCACGGTCACACCCGAGAATCTGTCGGATTTCCTCGGCGTACGGCGTTACACCTTCGGTATTGCCGAGAAGGAGAACCAGGTGGGTCAGGTCACCGGCCTTGCCTGGACCGAAGTGGGCGGCGATCTGCTTACCGTGGAAGTGGCCGACATGCCGGGCAAGGGAGCGATTCTGCGCACCGGTTCGCTGGGCGATGTCATGAAGGAGTCGGTTGAAGCGGCGCGTACCGTGGTGCGGGCGCGTGCACGGCGCCTCGGCATCGACAGCAGCGTGTTCGAGAAACGTGACATGCACGTGCACGTTCCCGAGGGTGCTACGCCGAAGGATGGTCCCTCGGCCGGTATTGCCATTACCACGGCCATGGTCTCGGCCCTGACCGGCATCCCGGTGCGTTCCGAAGTTGCGATGACGGGCGAGATCACCCTGCGTGGAGAAGTGCTTGCCATTGGCGGACTGAAGGAAAAACTGCTGGCGGCACATCGCGGCGGAATCAAGAAGGTACTGATTCCCCATGAGAATGTGAAAGACCTTGCAGAGATTCCAGAGAACGTCAAGAACGAGATCGAGATCGTGCCGGTGCGCTGGATCGATGAAGTTCTGCAGCACGCACTCGAGCGCATGCCTGAACCGTTGCCCGAGGAACCTGCCGAGAAGGTGGAAACCCATGTTGCGGGCGGGGCTGCCGAAGGTGCAGTATCGGGCGGTATCGTGAAACACTAGGACATGTGCGCATAGACGTAATGCTGGCCTCGACCGGCTGTGGGCGCTCAGGGGCTGCCTGCAGCCGGTTTTTCATTGCTGGTACCCGCCCCACCGGCATTTGGCCCACGCGCGCGCGCAAGGTACACAAGGCGGCCGATGTGACTGCGCGCAGGTGCTGCTTGTCCCTCCGGTGGGGCCCGATTGCCGGTGCGCCCTGAGTCGGGGGTGCCGTTTCCCTCGAGGGCGGATTTTGGGTAAATTTGTAGCTGAATGGCCGGCCATCCGCAGTGGCGGCCTGGCATCAGCCGAGATTCGCGGTTCGAATGAGGCCGACGGCGATCCCTTCGATGGCGAATTCGTCTTCGGGGGTAACCGTGATGGGTTCGAACTCGGAGTTCTCCGGGAGCAGCTCTATGGTTCGGCCGACGCGTCGGAACCGCTTCACGGTAACGTCGTCGCCCAGGCGGGCAACCACGATTTGCCCGTTACGCGCCTCGGCAGATTTGCGTACCGCCAGCAGGTCGCCTTCCAGGATGCCTGCGTCGCGCATGCTCAGGCCACGTACCGTAAGCAGGTAGTCGGGCTTTTGTGCGAACAGGGAAGGGTCGACGCGCACCTGGCGCGTAATGTGCTCGGCCGCGAGAATGGGGCTACCGGCCGCAACCCGGCCCACCAGGGGTAAGATAAGAGCCGAATGGCCTGCGTTGCGCCTGGGGCCATCAGCAGAACGCTCGGCACCGGATGGCCGCGGTGCACCGATAGGCATGGATTCGTGCTGGCGCTGCAGCAGACGAATGCCGCGAGACGTACCCGACGACAACTCGATGACACCCTTGCGGGCCAGTGCGCGCAAATGATCTTCCGCAGCGTTGGTTGAGCGAAAGCCCAGGGCGCGAGCAATCTCTGCCCGGGTGGGAGGAATACCGGACCGTTCGATGGTTGACCGGATGAGCTCGAGAATCTGCTGTTGACGAGGCGTCAGGGCACGCGAGGAATTTGCAGTCATTACGGGCAGGCTGTGATTGCCTCAAGTGGCATGAATTGCTGTATTTTCATACAGTGGTGTATTAATTGCAACCAGGGGTTGAAAAGCACTGCTGTTGTCGCAAAATCCAGATAACGGATCCCGTGTCATTCATGTGTGGGTCGCAGGTCGGCGGACAGCAGAATTTTGCTTTTTCCCCGTCTAAATGTGGATAGAATAGACCCATGAGTACAGGGCTTGAGACAACGCCGGATCTGGTTCAGGACACCGATACGGTGGTCAAAGAACCATCCATGTGGAAGGTGGTCTTATTGAATGACGACTACACGCCGATGGAGTTCGTGGTGCTGGTCCTGCAGCGTTTCTTCGGAAAGCCGCACGACCTGGCGGTCCAAGTCATGCTCAAGGTGCATCACGAAGGTCGCGGTGTGTGTGGCGTCTATCCGTACGATATTGCCCACACCAAGGTGGTGCAGGTCTGCCGCTTCGCGCGGGAACAGCAGCATCCGCTTCAATGTGTCATGGAGGAAGCGTGATTTCCCAGGAATTGGAAGTAAGCCTTCATATGGCTTTTGTCGAGGCCCGTCAGGCCCGGCATGAATTCATTACGGTAGAACACCTGCTGCTGGCATTGCTCGACAATGCCTCGGCACTCGAAGTGCTGCGAGCCTGCGCTGTCAACATTGAAGACCTGCGTCGCAATCTTCGCCAGTTCATCCAGGACAACACTCCTCTGATCCCGCCAGGCTCCGATGCGGATACGCAACCCACATTGGGCTTTCAGCGGGTGATTCAACGTGCCATCATGCACGTTCAATCTACGGGAAATGGCAAGAAGGAAGTCTCCGGCGCAAACGTGCTGGTTGCCATTTTTGGCGAGAAAGATTCGCACGCCGTGTACTATCTGCATCAACAGGGCGTAAGCCGTCTGGATGTCGTCAACTACCTGTCACACGGCATTACCAAGCAGCCACAAATGGCCTCTGCATCCAACCCCAGAGAGCAGGCCGCAGCGCCCGAAAGCGATGCGCGGCCGACGCCGCTCGAGCAGTACACGCTCAACCTCAACGCGGCAGCCCGTGCCGGCCGCATCGACCCGCTCATCGGGCGTGAAGAAGAGGTCGAGCGCGTCATCCAGGTCTTGTGTCGCCGCCGCAAGAACAACCCCTTGCTGGTGGGCGAGGCCGGCGTAGGCAAGACTGCCATCGCCGAGGGGCTTGCCTGGCGCATCACGCAAGGCGACGTGCCCGATGTCCTGCGCGATGCCAACGTATATTCGCTGGACATGGGTTCGCTGCTGGCGGGTACGAAGTATCGGGGCGACTTCGAACAGCGCCTCAAAGGGGTGCTCAAGCAGCTGAAAGACAACCCCAAGGCCATCCTCTTCATCGATGAGATCCACACGCTCATCGGCGCCGGGGCGGCCTCCGGCGGTACGCTCGACGCCTCGAACCTGCTCAAGCCTGCGTTGTCATCTGGCCAGCTCAAGTGCATCGGAGCCACCACCTACACGGAATACCGTGGAGTGTTCGAAAAAGACCACGCGCTTGCTCGCCGGTTCCAGAAGATCGAGATCAACGAGCCCAGCATCGAACAGACCGTACGCATTCTGCAAGGCCTGAAAGCGCGGTTCGAGGATCACCACGGCATCAAGTACTCGCAGGCGGCGTTGACTGCGGCGGCCGAGCTTTCGGCCAAGTACATCAACGACCGCCACCTGCCCGACAAGGCCATCGATGTCATCGATGAAGCCGGGGCGGCGCAGCGCATACTGCCCAAGTCGCGCCAGAAGAAGCTTATCGGCAAGGCGGAAATCGAAGAGATCGTCTCCAAGATCGCCCGCATTCCGCCCCAGTCGGTATCCAGTGACGACCGCAACAAGCTGGCCACACTCGAGCGCGACCTGAAATCCGTGGTGTTTGGCCAGGACAAGGCCATCGAAGCGTTGGCAGCCGCCATCAAGATGGCACGCTCGGGACTGGGCAAGCCCGACAAGCCCATTGGTGCGTTCCTTTTCTCGGGCCCCACGGGCGTGGGCAAGACCGAGGTAGCGCGCCAGCTGGCGTTCACCTTGGGCATCGAGCTCATCCGCTTCGACATGTCCGAATACATGGAGCGCCATGCGGTCTCGCGCCTTATTGGTGCGCCTCCTGGGTACGTCGGTTTCGATCAGGGCGGTCTGCTTACCGAGGCCATTGCGAAGAAACCGCATTGCGTCCTGCTGCTGGATGAAATCGAGAAAGCGCATCCGGATGTGTTCAACATTCTCCTGCAGGTCATGGATCACGGGACGCTCACCGACAACAACGGTCGCAAGGCCGATTTCCGCAACGTGATCATCATCATGACCACCAATGCCGGAGCCGAGCACATCAATCGCCGCTCCATCGGTTTTGCGCAGCCACGCACGGCTGGCGACGAAATGAGCGAAATCAGGCGGATGTTCACGCCCGAGTTCCGGAACCGGCTTGACGCCATCATTTCGTTCAGCCCGCTCAACCAGGAGGTCATCCTGCGCGTGGTCGACAAGTTCCTCATGCAGCTCGAAGAGCAATTGCACGAGAAACGGGTCGAGGCGATTTTCACCGATGCCTTGCGGGCTCACCTGGCGAAGAAGGGATTCGACCCGCTCATGGGGGCGCGGCCCATGCAACGTCTCATCCAGGACACCATCCGCAGTGCTCTGGCCGACGAGCTGCTGTTCGGCCATCTCGTGGGAGGTGGCAAGGTTATCGTCGACGTCGACGACGCTGGCGAAGTACGTCTCACGTTCGAGACCAACGACGGAGGGTCCAAGGGTGGCGACGATTCCGGATCGTCAGGCAAGCCTACTCCGCCGCGGGGTGGCCGCTCCAGCCGGGGGGGTGGCACTCGCACGAAGTCGCGCGATCCGTCAGAAACCGAACTGGCTGTCTGAGCATGCGTGGCGTGCGCCACGCATGCAGTGCACGTCAGCAGGCCCTGACGTTTTGCTCATTCACGCATCTTTTGCGCCCATTCCGCCAGCGGAATGGGCGTTTCTTCGTTCAGGCTGCGGCGCAGCAAGACTTCGAGGGGTTCGGTGCGGTTCTGTCTGCTTCCCCAGGCGCGCGGCACGATGACGTGCCAGCTCCCGTCGTTGCGTTCTGCCATCGCGAAGCGAAAAAAGTGATAGCCGGGCAAGCCCATGCGCAGGTCGGTAACCACGAGATGGTCACCGATCTGGTCGTACCGGACCCAGTCGCCGGTAAACCAGCGCAGGCGTTCGTGCTGGGGTGAACCATCCAGGGCTTCGCGCAACTGCAGG
>Ga0006572J49612_1003034_pt1 | contig 14508 bp, 8 predicted proteins | sample HigsolmetaAR202R_FD_49612 | JGI IMG/M metagenome (IMG submission 49612)
CTTACAAGCTGAACAGTATGCGAACGAGTATATCCTGCACGTTCATGTCAATACATCGTTATGCGACATAGAGTTCTGGTGTAAACAGATCACACCGACTTACGCGCAGATGGAGATATGATCGTGCGACTACCAAATCTTTCAATCAAGCAGATCTTTTTCTTTGTGATTGCTGTTGGCATCGCACTCGGGCTATTCAGTTATGGTATTTTGTACTTTCTAGTCCAACGATTTACACTCAACAGCCCTTTGGTGCTCTTTGTAGCGATCTTAATCGGCATTGGTTTGGGCTGGTGCCTCTTTCTGAGCAGTCGTGTAAGTCTACGAGTCGCGCTGGTGATGCTTCAAAACAGGGCGATACAAAAAACTAACTCACCATCAGAAGCTTTTGTTATTAACCCCAACGACGATGAACTAACAGCACTCACCACCCTCTTCGACCAAGTTCAAGGCTTTGTTCCCGACCAAGAGCTACACAAAAGCCTTGCCCAAGATATCGCGACAAAGCCAATCGAAACACATACCCTTTTCAATACAGTGATCAGTCGACTTGTACAAGATCTGCCAATCCGAAGCGCGATGCTGTATCGTTACCATCCCGAGCGGCAGGTCTTTGTTCCACTCAGCAGTTGGGGTACAACTTTTACTATTCCTGAATTGAGCGCCAACCAAAAACAGCTCAAACGTTTGGTCGAAGAACAGACAGATCTCACCTTGTTCGGAAGTGAAGCGCGAAAATTTTTGCCGATTCTCGACAGCAGCGAAAATAGTTTGCTTTGTTTACCTGTTTTAGTTAATCAAACACTGATGGGCATGGTTGTTTTTGTAAGCCACGAACACGAACTGTTCTGGTCTCCCCAGCAACGTGCCCAAGCATACAACCTAGCCAATCAACTGAGCATCGTTATTCAGTTCGAGATCTTCCAAGAGCAAGCTTGTCAAACCCAGCAGCAGCAACAGAAGAACATTGTATTGTTGGCGCACCTTTTAAAACAGCTTCCAACAGAACAGTTTTCTGCTTCGCTATTGCAAGCTTGTATAAGTGTGTCGCAGTCGTCGCACGGTTTGATCGTACTCAGCCCATCTACAGAACTTACGCGCCGATTGGCGATCGTAGATGGCAACGCGGTAGCGCTACCAATCAGCCATCAACTTCTGCAAGAGAGTCTAGTTGGATCTACCCTGCGCACACGTAACCCAAGTTTGATCAACGATACTCAAAACGATATTCGCTGGCTGCCGTTGCCAGGCTTCGAAGCCGTTCGCTCAGTTTTGGTAGTACCGCTCTTCTCGGTCGAGCAACTGGCTGGAGTACTGCTAGTTGCACACACAAAAGCATATCACTATAATGATCAAGTGCTCTCTGAGCTAACAAGATTAACTCAGAGCTTACGTCTACAACTGAGCATGTTGATCTCAAAAGAACATGCTTCAGTCTCTGACAAACAAGATACATCGCTCCAAACGCTGTTACCGCATGTATCACCATCTTTGTTTCAAGCGATCAATCAAAATGGCGATACAATGCACTATGCACAGCCGCAGTATCTGCAGGCTATTGTCTTAACAATTGGGCTACAAAACCTAGCCGAGGCAAGCCAACAGCTTGATCCTAATCAGGTTTTCGACAAGATCCTACAACCCTTTACGCGCCTAGTCTCAGAAGTAGCAGATAGTTATCAGGGCTATATCGATTATGCTCATCCAGAAGGGGCGGTTCTTATCTTTGGCTACCCCGAAACACATAATTTGGTAGCATCTCAAGCCCTTGAAGCTGCCCATCAGCTTCAGCTTGGTTTGCAAAAACTACAGGCTACGTGGCGCAATCAGCTTCATGTTCGTATCAGCTTCTCGATAGGACTAGCAACTGGTGCTATTATGGTAGGACAAGCTGATATGTATCCGTATCTCGGTCGGCGCTTCGTATTAGGACAAGCAGTAGATCACGCCCAGCAACTGAGGGAAATCGGGCGACCGGGCGAGGTGATCTGTGACCAAGCTCTTCAAGCGGCTGCTGAAGCATTCAATCTCGCAGATAAAGGCATTGTACTAGAAGCATTACAGCCGTTTTTGATAGGAGAGCAGCAAGTGCAAGCCTATCGTTTTACAAACGCCATATAGAGGTTGTTATGACTGTAACTGGACCACGTCCTGCAGATTTGCGCATAGACGCTTTACTCCACATGACGCAAGCGATCGAGACAGCCGCAACCATCGACGAACTGTTGCTACTGGCTCTGAACGAATATACGCGTCTGCTTGGATTGCCTCAAGGCGGGGTTCTGTTACTCGATAACGATCACGTTTACGCTTCGCTGGTTAGCACTTTCCCTCCGCGCGTCAAGCCGTCGCCCTCGATCTTGCTTTCCAGCTCACCCTCGTTGCAACAGGTTGTCGATACACGCCTACCGCTTCACGAACGTGATCTGCAACGCAGCCAAGCGCACAACGATATCGCGCTAGCATTCGACTTAGCGCTTCCTATTCGCACCTGCTTGCTCCTACCGCTGATAGCACAAGACAGCGTGATCGGCGTGGTCGGCTTAGTTTCGACCGATGAAGTGGTTCAGCTTTCGCAACACGCCCTCAGTCTGGCGCGCGTAATGAGCGGTCAACTCGCAGCGAGCATCGCGGCCTTCCAAACCACCGAAGAAGCGCGCCGCCGCAGCACCGAGCTCTTGACCTTGAGCGAGATCGCCTCAACCGTAACCTCATCGCTCGACCCACATGAAGTCTATCGTTTGGTGCAGCGCAAACTCAACGAGCACTTTAACGTTGAAGCGGGCTCGCTCTTGATGATCGACGAAGCGACAGGCGACTTAGTCTTTGTGATGCAGTTGGAAGACGGCAAAGAGCAGCTTTCGGGGCGACGTGTGCCCAAGGGTCAAGGCATTGCGGGCTTAGTGGCGCGAACAGGGCGCTACGAGCTTGTACACGATGGCGAACACGACCCACGCATCTATCGCAGCGTCAGCGTCGGCCTAGAGACCGTCACCCGCTCGATGCTCTGCGCACCTATGCTTGTGAAAGGCCAAGCCATCGGTGTGGTGCAGTTGCTCAACAAACGCGACGGCCAGTTTACCGATGAAGACGGCGAACGCCTGACTCGCATGGCTACCACGATCGGCATCGCGATCGAAAACGCACGGCTTTTCCAGCAGGTCACCGACGGCCGTGACCAGCTCGAAGCGATCCTCAACTCGACCACCGATGGCATTTTGATGGTCGATCTAGCCGGATACGTGGTGATGGCAAACCCCATGGCCGCCCAAGTGCTTCGGCATCCGCGCGATACCTTGATCGGCAAAGAGGCAAAGTTACTGCTTCAGGAGCTGCATACTCAAGCCCGCGACGCGGTACCCGTGCCTGAACAGTTCCACGATCCGCATCCCAGCGAGCCGATCGAGCTTGAGATGCTGCCACCAGACATACCCTTCCGTTACCTGCGTTACTCGATTCTGCCCGTTCACGACGCAGATGGAGACGAGATCGGTCACTTGATCCTGATCCAGGATACCACGAAGGCCAAAGAGCTCGATCAGTTGCGCGACGATTACATTGGCATGTTGGTACACGATCTGCGCGCGCCGCTAACCGCCATTATGAACGGCGTGTTAATGGTCAGCCGTGGCATGGGCGGTACGGTCACACCGCAACAACAAGAATTGCTGGGTATCGCCCATCAGGGCACCCAAACCATGCTTGAGATGGTCAATACCTTGCTCGATATTACCAAGATGGAACAGAAACGTATGGTCTTGGATATCGAGCGTGTTGCACCCAACTTTATGGTGGAACAGGCGCGCCAACGTCTCCGCGCCTCGCTCCAAGAACAAAATATTCATCTCGATCTGGCTATCGCAGCCGATCTCCCTCTGATCGATGTCGACCAAAACAAAATTATCCGCGTTTTACAAAACCTGCTCGACAATGCGATCAAATTCTCTCCTAGTGGTTCCACCGTTACCATCGGTATCGATGCTATTCCACGTGATATAGATCATTTCCCGATCGCCTTGCCCAACAATTTAGAGCACGGCGTCGAATATGTCGTCTTTTGGGTCAAAGACCAAGGTCCGGGTATCCCAGCCCAGTATCACGCCCGTATCTTTGAAAAGTTCGGCCAAGCTAGTGGAAGGAAGTCGCGCGGGACAGGCCTCGGATTAACATTTTGTAAATTAACCGTTGAAGCACATAAAGGTCGAATCTGGCTCGAAAGTGAAGAAGGGCACGGGAGTACATTCGCCTTTGCTTTGCCTTTAGAACGCGCCTAAATCTGCTATTCCTAGCTGTCGAAAAGACCTCTTTTCCATAAAAAAACTTTACACACTCAGATGAATAAGTGTGCAATTTCTATACATTGATTGTGCTTATTTAATCCCGTATAATCATGAAGTGCGACCATCATTCCATCATTATATCGGGTGCATGAGGTATAGTCGTTTGTAAAGAAGTTCATCTACAGTATCCCATTGTTCTTGCCCTTTCCACTCCACTTTCCACTGCGAACAATGTGTACTTGACAGGGCAGGTATGCTGCAGTTCCTCAGGAGCGGGCGCTATCGCATCTTATACCTCATTATCGTGCCATACTTACTGCTCACCTTGGCAACGGTGGGTGTAGGTGCGCTCTTGACTATCTTCTTTATCAGTAGAAATCAACAAGAGCGCTTCGATAATCAATTGATCGAGGTTAGCAACCGCTTCAACGATGGCCTTCTTGCCCAAGAAAGCGAAAACCTCAACGTTCTATATCAAATCGCCTTCGCTCCGGCCAATACCAACCCCAATCGTAGCGCGCCTGCTGTCTCGGCTGCAATGAAAGATCGCGATACGGCTGGCTTGCGGTCAGCACTGATCCCATATTTCCAAGTAAGTGTCTTACGCGACGATTGGAACTTCGATCGTCTGATCGCCTTCGACACCGAAGGCCAATCGCTCTTCGATTGGCAACGTAAGCCGAACGATACCACCGGCCAAGAGCCGATCGAATATGCAAGTAGCGACCTTTCGGCTATCGTCGAAATTCAAAAGGTCAACAGCAACCAATCCGATGAGACCGGCGATAAATTCACCGGTATCATTCGCTTTGAAAACGACCCCAATACCTACTACCTCTATACGGTGGCTCCAGTGAGGCATAACAACGAGGTGGTAGGAGGTGTATTGGTTGCAGCACGCATCCAAGATATTTTGTTGCGGCTCGAGCGCCAAAGTCAGTCAGCAATGACCTTCTTCTACAACAACAACGGCAGTGTCATCGAGACAACCGCAACCCTCAATCCGAATCTGAGCCTATCGCCCGATCAGAAGTATAACGATCTCTCTCAATTTGTCATCACGCCCGAGCAGATTCAACTGCTGCAACAGGGCACCAACCGCCGTATTCTGACGGTAAACCAACGCGAATACGAGTTCCTTTATGCGCCTCTAATCATACGTGATAAGCAAGTTGGCTACTATTCGGTCGCCCTCTCAACCTCATTTCTATTCGAAAACACCACATTCAATGCTTGGTTTTATACCGGAATCGGCGTCGGGCTTTTGCTCGGTATTATCGTTGTAGGCACCATAATCACAAGCATAATCACTAAACCGCTCGACGAGTTGGTAGCAACCGCAGAAGCTGTCAGCAGCGGTCAGTTAGATCAACGCAGTTCGAGCGTGAGCGTGGGCCACGAGATTGGCACGCTAGCGGTCGCCTTCAACCAGATGACCGAGCACCTTTTGCAGCTCTACCAAACCAGCCAGAATCTAAACACCGCCATCGATATCGATCAGGTCTTGCAGATTGCCACAACCGCCGCCAGCGATATCGTTCCCGATACGCATGCGATCGCCCTGTTAGAAGAGCCAGAACAGATCCGCTATCACGTCAATCTAGCTACGTCTAGCACCTTCTTCGCCCTTCATAAAACTCAGTCGAACAGCACCAGTAGCGAACTTGAAGAGCTGATCGAGCGTTACGACCAACAAGTCTTGCATACCGATCAGCTCGAACTGCTGGGCCGAGAGCTACAACAGGTCGGGATTCAGTCGGTGCTGATGACGCGTATCAGGCTTCAAGAAGAGCAAACAGGCCTATTGCTTTTGGTTCACAAATCCAGAAACAGCTTCGAAGCCAGTACGATTCCTTCGTTGCAAGCGCTATCAAACATGACCGCTCCCGTACTGCATAACAGTTTGCTCTACTTCAGGGCAACTCGCGAAAGCAAAAAGCAACAGGCCATTCTGGAATCGATCACCGACGGCGTGCTCTTGATCGATCGTTTTGGCGTTATTGCCATGGCAAACCCTGCTGCCGAAAAGCTGCTTGAACTCACAAATTGGCAGAACCGACAGATCTTCTTCCGAGATCTGCCGTTGCGCCAAATTCCCAATAACCGTGAGCTGTTTGGTAAGACCGCCAGTGCAGACTATTATGAGCTTGGGCCTTATACCCTAGCGATTAGTCGCGCCCCTGTCACCGACCACGAAGAGCAGGTATTGGGCGAAGTTGTTGTGATTCACGACTTAAGCGAAGAAGCGGCCGTCTCGCGAGCCAAAACCGACTTTATCGCAACCATCTCGCACGAACTACGCACGCCACTGACGCCGATTTTGGGCTATCTCGATCTGCTGTTGCGCGGTTATACCGGGCCGCTTACCGAAGAGCAGTTGGATATGCTCAAACAAGTACGAGAACAATCCGACCACATCGCCAACCTCGTCAAAAATATGATTATGGTTGCCAGCCTCGAATCCGAAACCCTAACGATCGATCTACAAAATATCGATCTGGCAACGGTAGTAGAGACAACCTTGCAACCTTTACGCCCAGCCTTCCGAGAGAAGAATCTTGAGGTCAAGATCGACATTCCAGAAGATCTACCTTACATTCATACCGATCGCGAATGGCTCAAGGTAATCTTGACCCAATTGCTCGATAACGCTCGACGCTTCACACCGCAAGGCGAGGTGCGTATCCGAGCCCATGCCGACGGCGTGATGATTCAGGTCGATATCGAGGATACAGGTATCGGCATCCCAAGCGATGCACAAGGTCGCCTCTTCACTCGCTTCCAACGGGTCGAAGGCAATAACTCGCCCGTGCGTAGTGTTGGCTTGGGCCTCTCGATCACACGGCAAATTGTAGAACGCCTAGGTGGGTATATTTGGTTGACAAGCCAAGAGGGCAAGGGTAGCACATTTAGCTTTGTGTTGCCGCAGTCACAGGAGCAGATCATTGCGGTCACGGAATCGGGAGAATTCACGACCTCGTAGCAAACTGCGTTGGCTTATTCTTGCGGCTCTTCTTCTCCTTCTTCTTATCCCTAGCTGTGCAAGCAATGTGCTGATGCCATATTTGCTACCCAACAATAAGCTCATTATCAGCGACGATCCTGTGGTATCGATCGGGTCGCTCTATGAGAAGTGGTCGGAATTTGGACCAGGATTGCCCGCGCTCGATCCCCAAGCCGCCGAGGCGATCGCTCAAGCCGCTCAAGAGGTACGCGAAACCAACGAGGCAACTGCCCTGCCGGGCATACGGCCGACCGTGCCGATCATCGAGATCGGTGCTGCACCCAGCGTTGAGGTGACGATCCCGGCCTTTCCTACCTCGTTGCCCTCTGTGATCCCGACCCTCAATCCAAGCGCTGTCGCCTATGTTACCAATATCGCCGCGACCAATGAAACAGTCGCCACATCGATCGCACAGCTTCCCGAAACGACTCCAACAGCGCGCACGCCCACGCAAGCTGTCACGCCCACAGCCTTCGAGCCAACCTCTGCACCTAACATTACACCAACGCCAGCGGTCAATCAACCCACCAGCGTAAACACAACCACGGTCGCCAATACAAATACACCTATCATAGAAGAGACGGTCGTCGATATTCCGCCGACCTTAACGATCGCACCGGTCTTCTCTACGCCAACATCTCCACCACCGCCGCCGAGCGCTACCAATCAGCCACCTAGCCCAACGTCCGACGAAGAGACTCTCGAGCCGACTCTTGAGCCGACCGTCGAGGAGGCTACGCCCACGCTTGTTCCAAGCGACACATCTATTCCCGAGCCAAGCGCTACCCAAACGATTGCGACATCGACCTCGCGCCCGGCGAGTCCATCTGCGACCCTTGAGCCAGTTACGGATACGCCGACCGCTACAGCCACAGCTACGGTCAGCAATACGCCGACTGCCACGGCAACGGCGACCGCCAGCAATACATCAGTTACTCCGGCGACGCCAACTGTCAGTAACACTCCAACCGTCAGCAATACACCAAGCGCCACTATCACGTCGATTATCACCGTTAGCCCGAGCGTAACGGCTACGCCTAGTGAAACGCTGCCTCCAAGCCCAAGCGCTACACCTAGCGGGAGCCCAACGAACATCTCTAGCCCTACATTCACAGTTACCGCCAGCCCAACGCAGTCTCTGACGCCGAGCAACACCCCAACGCTCGTGCCCAATCAATTCTCGGCGATTTTGACCAATAGCCCCTCGGTTGGCGGCACTCAAACCACCGTTGAATACACCCTGACGGTGTACAATAACAATGCGCCCACGTCTCAATCTGTTGTTGAAGTTCTTATCGACTTCAACAATAACTTCTTCCCGGCAGCAAACTGCGTGGCTAGAGATAACCAAGGCAACCCGCAAGGAACCTGTACGATCATCGCTTCAAACAGCTTACAGTGGACTGGCAATGTCGAGGTCTTGGCAGGTCAAACCTTTACACTGGTCTTCCAAGGGCGCTACCCTGTCGGCCCGGCGCTCTTTGGGCAAATCTTTAAAATGGACTCGGCAACAATCCGCTACAACACATCTCCGACACCCGTAGCGATCGACGATCAATCACACTATATGGTGCTCAATGGGGCTATGTTGTTGCTCGCAGACGATCTCTATCCCGAGCTGCCAACCCACGCCAACCATACTCTTACACCGAGTCTAACGGCTAGCCCGTATCCAAGCGTTACGCCGACCTACACAGCGAGCCGCACGCCGAGCGCCCATAACACGCGCACTCCAAGCGCTACAGCCAGCCAAGTTTCCAACATTCGACCGAGCGCCACCGTCAGCCATATTCCTGGTATCCGACCGAGCGCCACCATCAGCTCAACGCCGAGCCGAGCCGCAAGCCGAACGGTTGAGCCGAGCGCTACAGCGCTTCTGCCGAGCCCAAGCCCAGAGCAGCTCGCCAGTCCAACACCGACCATACTGAGCAGCGTTACGGCCACGGCCGAGCAGCCGACCAGCATCGCAAGCCCGACACCGACCGTGCTTCGCAGCGTTACGACCACGGCCGAGCAGCCAACCAGCACGCTCGACGACCCAACAGCGACCTCGGAGAAACCGCGAGCGACTAGCACGCATCGGCCAACCAGCACACATCGCCCAACCAGCACACATCGCCCAACTAGCACACATCGCCCGACCCAGACGAAAGAGAGCGGACCAAGCCCGCAACCGCAGCCAAGTGAACAGCCCGAGCCAAGCCAGGTGCCCCAACCGACCGCTGCACCCAAGCCGACAGGCGCGCCAGAGCCCACTCGCGCCTCTGAGCCGACCCAAGCGCCTGAGCCAACCTATGCGCCTGAGCCTACCCAAGCGCCTGAGCCAAGCCGAGAGCCTCAGCCGACACATGTGCCCGAGGCTACCCGCGCGCCAGAGCCCACGCGCGCTCCTGAGCCGACCCAAGCGCCAGAAGCTCCAGCCCCAGAGCCGAGCAACGAGGCTAAGCCAGAAGAGCCAGAAGCTCCAGCCCCAGAACCGAGCGACGAAGCCAACGATGAAGAGAGCGACGCTCCTGCGCCAGAGCCGAGCGATGAGGCTGATGATGAAGCTGATGAGGTCGACCCTGAAGAGTCGGAGGCTTCCGACGATCAGCCTGCGGATTCAAGCGATGAGGATCAAGCAGACGATCCCACTGCAGAACAAGAAGCTGAGTCTAACGAAGAGCAAGATTCTCAAGCTGATGAAGACGAGCAGGCACAGCCCAGCAGTAAGTCTGATGAAGACGAACATCGCCAGAGCACGCCTTCGGCAGATGAAAGCAAGCGGCCCAAAGCCACCAGCGAAGCGAGCGCTGAAGACTCAGAGCCAGCGAGCCCGCCACAAGCCCCTAGAGCGACTGCCAAGCCGCAACCAGCGCCCACTCCCAAGCCCTAAGCCAGCGCCTGAGGGTGGACTGCCTACCAAATGGAGCCTCGGCATACCAAATCCGTCTCACAACCTGCGCTCTTACAAGGCGCAAAGACGCGATCTTACAATAGCTAATACCAAATCCGGTTGATTAGGTTCTCTTTGGCCTTCGGCAGAGCGGAACGTGGCTCTTTTTGTTGTGTGCGATTTCGCGCGGCCGACGAAATCGCACACGAGCCTTTGCCCGGCTTTTCGTTTTTCTGAGCGAAGAGCATGCAGGTCTTTAAACGGATTTGGTATTAGCTTTGCTAAAGGCCAAATATAGGGTTCGGTAGCGCCTCGTTTTGGGGAGGCCTTTCCACACAGATAGAAGCCTCTTTTGGGGGCGGGATGTTGGTAGCCGTAGGCGGACGCGCTAGGAGCCGAATGGAAGGAAGAGACTTGGCCGCTAGCGCGATAGTATGCTCGTCAAGAGGATGGGCGAACAGGAGTTGCATAGCTACGACAGCGTTAGGCGGAACTCCAGGCGCGCTTTTGGCGTCACTTACATGCAAGCGAGCATAGCATCTTCAGATTTGCCCGGCCCTATACGCGGGGGTATAATAGTCCTTTTAGCAGAACACATTAAGGATCTACTTCGAGACTATGCTCTACGATGATACGATAACGGCGATCGCAACGCCTCCCGGCGAAGGGGGGATCGGGATTATCCGCCTGAGCGGCCCCGAAGCTATAGCCATCATCTCGCGGATCTTCGTGCCCGCCAAACCCGGGCCACTGCGCCCTTTCCGGCTGCGCTATGGAACGATCAACGATCCTCAGACCCAACAGCCGATCGATGAAGTTCTGGTGTCGGTGATGCGCGCGCCGCGCTCTTTCACACGCGAAGATGTCGTTGAGATCTCGTGTCACGGCGGCCCGCTTCCCCTGCAAAGCATTCTGCGCCTAACGCTCGCCGAGGGCGCGCGACTGGCCGAGCCGGGAGAATTCACCATGCGCGCCTTTCTCAACGGCCGCATCGATCTCAGCCAAGCCGAAGCCACCCTCGATGTGATCAAGGCCCGCACCGAAACCGCGCTTGCCCTCGCTCAAGCTCAGTTAGGCGGCTGGCTCGCCCAAGAAGTGCAGCGTATTCGCAACGCGCTGTTGGAACCCTTGGCCTACTTTACGGTCTTAGTCGACTTTCCCGAAGACGAAGTGGAAGCCCAAGACCCGCTGCCGGTTCTGCAAGACGCCTACGACTCGATACAGAAACTGCTGGCTAACGCCGATCAAGGTATCATCTATCGCCAAGGAGCGAAAGTCGCCCTAGTTGGCCTGCCCAACGTCGGCAAGTCGTCGCTGCTGAATCGGCTCTTGCGCAGCAATCGCGCGATCGTAACGCCCATCGCAGGCACCACTCGCGATACTCTCGAAGAGACCGCCAACTTGGCAGGCATACCGGTCGTTTTGGTCGATACGGCTGGCATTACCGAAACCGACGATCTGGTCGAACAAATCGGAGTCGAACGCAGCCGCAGCGCTCTGGCAGAAGCCGATCTCGCTCTGCTGGTGCTCGACAGCAGCCAAGGCATTCGCCCCGAAGATCGGGCCATGATCGACTTAACCAGCAACAAACCAACCATTTTGGTTTGGAATAAAAGCGACCTGATCAGCGATCCGCCCCCACATCAAGAGCCGCTCGCGCCGCATATCCAAGAGCAGGTCGCGATCTCAGCTCTCACCGGGCAAGGGATCGACAGCTTAACCGAGGCAGTGGCAAAAATCTTGCTAGGAGGGAGAATAACAACACCTTTCGACCCTGCCAAAACAAGTCGTGCTGTCTCAAATGTCAGACATCGTGATGCCTTAGCACGAGCAGCCCAACACCTCGCCCATGTCTTAACAGGCTATCGCCAGCACGATCCTACCGACCTGCTCACGGTCGACCTGACCGCCGCCTTAAATGCATTGGGTGAAGTGACGGGAGAGACTGTTGGAGACGATCTACTCGCGACGATTTTCAGTAAATTTTGTATCGGAAAATAACCAGCGCTCTTTATACGGACATTTCTATCTGTTCACACGGGTGCTTATTTCCTCAATAAGTGGCGATCGGCATCTTGGCTTCAGCTAAGCAGCCCGCTTTGCTTGAGAAGTTGGGAAAAAACACGACCTACAGCTTCAAAACTATCAATTCGGTCATCGAGTCGTGTTATAATTATTCCAAATTTCTCATACAAGCCATACTGTGAACAACATCACACCCCTATACACAAGGGGCAAAGGAGGGCGTACGCATGTCGACACTTGAGCTCGATCGCTTGATTGACCAGCTCATACCACAAGTCCTTGCGGATCGCGATCTAGGTAATGGCCGAACTTTCACTAAACTGCATCTGTATCGTTTGTGGGCGTTAGGATGTCTGCAAGTCGGGGAATGTTTCGACGAGGAATTACTCGCAGATCGGGTCGCGGCCCGATTGCCTTCAAGTGTCAGCCTCTCTCTAGACATGCTCAAAGAACGCAGCCTAGCTTCTTAAAGGCTCAATAAACAAACGAAGTTTTCAATAAGGGGGCCTCGGCTCCCTTATTTTGTTGATACGCCACGCTCGCTTTCCAACAAGCTCTTCGCTTAACAAACTCGCTCGATACCTTCAGCGCTCTGGCGATGTGTTCTTTTCCTTCCATGCGGTCCTTGGCGCGTCCGCCTACGGCTACCAAATGGACTACCCTCATCCCCAACCCTTCTCCCGCAAAGCGGGAGCTGTACATTACCCACAAATCTCCATAAGGTCAGCGTTATCTGCCCTCACCCCCCGGCCCCCTCTCCCGCACTGCGGGCGAGGGGGTGAATGTTGATGTTGTACGATGGTATGCGAACGATCGCCTTTTGCTGCCGACACGACTTTTGGGTAATGCATAGAGGCGGGAGAAGGGAGCGAAACCCGCTTAACGACGCACATCTCACAACAGGGAAAAATAAAACTAGGGAAAGCGTTGAGTTCCGCTCTGCCGAAGGCCAAATAGATAGTAATCAAATGGATTTGGCATACATCCGCTTAAAAACTAGCTTTCTCGCAACATTGAGCAACGAAAACCGAGAAAGAGTTATGAGAGATTTTGCGCTGCAGCGCGAAATCTCTCACAACAAAAAGAATCAAGTTCCGCTCTGCCGAAGGCCAAATAGATAGTAATCAAATGGATTTGGCATCACATAGCAATAACAGCATTCGGCTTTACCGAAGACGAGAATTTTTGCAATAAAAAACCGCAGGATTCGCGTCCTGCGGTTGTATATAAATCGCTGTATAAAGCTTAATCGAGATAGCCTCGCAACTTCTTGCCAAGGTGGGGGTGGCGCAACTTGCGCAGTGCGACCGCTTCGATCTGGCGAATGCGCTCGCGGGTAATGCCAAATTCCACACCAACCTCTTCCAGAGTTCGGTAACGACCATCTTTGAGGCCATAGCGCAACTGAATGATTTTGCGCTCGCGTTCGGGCAGCTTCTGAAGCACTTCCTCGATCTGTTCGCGCAGCATCGAAGCAGCAGCCGCTTCCGAAGGCGTCGCGATTCGATCATCTTCAATAAAATCGCCCATTCGCCCTTCGCCCTCTTGACCGACCGGCATCTCTAACGAGAGCGGATGCATTGAAGCTTCGAGGGTTCGTCGCACCTTGTTAGAGCTAATGCCCATTGCATCTGCGATCTCTTCGGGAGTAGGTTCGCGTTGCATGGACTGCTGCAGCTTGTGCGAGGTGCGTTTGACTTGGCTGATCGCCTCGCCCATGTGAACCGGCAAACGAATCGTTCGGCTCTGGTCGGCGATAGCGCGGGTGATGGCTTGGCGGATCCACCAGGTAGCATAGGTAGAAAATTTATGGCCTTTGGTATAGTCAAACTTTTCGACCGCGCGCATCAGGCCGATATTACCCTCTTGCACGAGGTCCATCATGGTGAGGCCATAAGATGTATATTTTTTCGCAATCGAAACAACTAAGCGAAGGTTCGCCTGAATCAAATGTTGACGTGAATCGCAACCCTTCGCATAAATTCGCTCTAAATGAAGACGCTCAGACCAGTTCGCATAATCTTCGCGCTCGATACGCTCCAAAGCCTTATCGCCAGCTTCCATGTCTTTTGCCAAGGCAACTTCTTGTTCGGCATTCAACAAAGGAACCTGACCGATCTCTTGGAGGTACATGCGCACAGGGTCATCAAGCGCAATATCCGTCAGGTCGGGCAAATCGACCAAAAGTTCTTCTTCTGCGTTAGGAGGGGCAGTTTCGAGTTCGGCGGGGTTTTCTACAACTCGGATGCCTTCTGCTTGCAGAGCGGCATAAATTTGATCGACCTCAGTGACGTGGAGTTCTGGCTGCGGGAAGATTTCGAGGA
>Ga0006572J49612_1029634_pt1 | contig 13787 bp, 1 predicted proteins | sample HigsolmetaAR202R_FD_49612 | JGI IMG/M metagenome (IMG submission 49612)
ATTTAATTGTATCAAGTCCATATGACAGATCCTAGTTCACCAACTAAATCAATGACATCTGACTCAACAGATGTGTCCCATGTTCATGATTTAGAAAACATGAACATGTATATATGTTCGGTCTGTTTCTCCCTACTAAATGTTGACAAAGATTATTTTTACAAAACCATTCATGATGCAGACAACCAAAAGATTATTCACGAGTTCGCTACTAACAACAGGCATAAGTCCTTGATTGTCGCGAAATCCATTCAAAATGACCATAAAATAATCTCGTTCCATCTCGAAATAGTCCCTGGAGACTTAAAAGCCCACTCAATTGCATTCATCAAGAGATCCACTTATGTCCACACAGAAAAATCAGACGCTTTCCACTCCTATTCCTCAATGTTACAAGTCATAAATATCGGGTATATGGGTCTCGAGTTTTCTCCCTACGAGTTAACTCACAACTATGTTCAAAATTGCTTTATCCCGCTATTTAGTACAGTCAAGACAATTGAAGAGATCAGCAAGACAACTTCTAGTGACAAGCAGAACTTTGTGAATCTAATGAAAAAACTCTCCGAAGTCTCCTTGGCATTGATCCGTTGCCAACAGAATCTCGAGGTTCCAGAAATTCGTCTAAACATCGATCCTGAAGTAAGAGCTAAGGTTGCCAAAGCCAAGGAGCAAGGTCGTGAGGCTACTGTTGAAGATTTTGGACCACTCCTCGAAGATCCTGCCTTTGTAAACAATCTTGTCCAGATTGTCCAAAAATGGATCGACGATATTGATGCAGTTATCAAGATTAAATACGACCTAACGAGTGGCAGCTCATTGCAGGAAATCAATTACTGGCTTAGCTTTGAGAGATGCCTTAACCTTGTTGACCAACAAATTAAACTTCCTGAAGTTGATCTTACCTTGAAGATCTTAAAGGCTAAGAGAAGATTCCAGATTGTCTATGCTTTTGAAAATGACCTCCAATTCAGTAAGTTCGTTAAGCAATCTGACAAGGTTGCCGAGTTCATGAGAGAGTTCCCTATTAACGAATTATTGTCTGCTAACAATACTCAAGATATTATCCAATCCTTGACCCCAATCTTCATCCACCTCAAGAAAATCTGCTTGATTGAAGGATATGATACTAATCGTTGCTTCCAACTGGTTGAAGCTGTTGCCAGAGATGTCAAGACTCAAATGTTGAAGATTTTGTCTGACACTCAGATCATGAGCTGCAGCTTTGAGGAGCTTAGTGTTGTGTATGAGAGTGCTCAAGCTGTCTTCAACAAATTCAACGAGCAATACAATCACTTCAAGAATAACCTCAGAGCAACAAGAAGCGAGGCCAAGAAACAATATGCTGCCAGCTTTGATTTCATTCCTCTTCAAGAACGTTTACAAGCTGTTTTCCAATTCAGAAGAGAGCACGAACAGCTCAAAGAAGTCATTGGAAATATCCTTAGATCCACTGACTCCAAGCGTTCAGACCTCTCTTTCTTGTCCACTAAGGATATCGAGGATGCATATGCTATTTTCCTTTCCATGGATGTCCTTGACTTAACCCCTGAAGGAGAGACTAAATGGAATAATGCTAGAAAGAGTTATGATCTTAAGATTGATAGAGTCGAATCTCACATCACTGCTAAATTGAGAGACAAATTGGGATCTGCATCCAGTGCTAATGAAATGTTCAGAATATTCGCAAAGTTCAATGCTTTGTTCTTTAGACCTCATATTAAGGGCGCTATTCAAGAATACCAAAGCCAATTGCTCAAGACCGTCCAAAAGGATATTCACAGTCTCCAAGAGAAATTCCTCAGACCCTATGGTATGACTGATGCCGCCAATATCAGCAAGGTCAGAGATATTCCCACATATTCAGGAAGAATTATCTGGACAAAACAAATCAACAAGAAATTGAAGCAATATATGGAAAGAATCGAAACCATTCTTGGTAAGAACTGGTACGAACAAAGTGAAGGAAAAGCTCTCAAGGAAATCGGAGACAACTTCGAAAGACATTTGAATATCAGCAACTTGACCGAAACCTACATCAAGGAAATGCAAAGTATTTCAGGAGAAATCCACTCCCAAGAGAAGACTATCTTTGATATCCAGACCAAGAAGAGATCAGACAAGCTTGAGCTTGTTGTCAACTTCGATGAGCGTATCACATCTCTCTTCAAGGAAATCAGAAACTTCAAATGGCTGGGACACAAGATTCCTTATGGTCTTCAATTCAAATCCGATGAAGTCCAGAACAACTATCCTATTGCCCTCAGCTTGCAAGAGTCCTTAAGAACCTACAATGCTATTTGCAACAAGTTAGATGACAAAATTGCCAAGCTGGTTGCTGCCCAAAGAAAGGACGTTCTTGGTATTATAGCTGGAGGAATTCAACTTACTTGGAGTTACAAGGTTCAAATCACCAAGTATGTCAAGGTCTTTGCTGATAAAGTTGCTGCTTTGGAAGATTCGGTAAATAACCTCACTGAAAAAGTCGAACAAATCTACTCTATTATGAACACTTTGAACACCTGCCCCCTTGACAATGGTATTCTTAATGAGAAAATGAAGGCTATTCAGACTATTGTTGATGATTTCAGTTTATTCGAAGTCTCTAACCTTCACATTTGGGTCCCTGAACTCGATGCCAAAATCGAGGCTATTCTAGCCAAGAGACTCATCGACCACATCAATAACTGGATTAAGAGCTTTGAGGACTACCAAAAGGAAAAGAAAGAGAACTTTACCCCAACAGTCCATGAATTGAAGATCCAGGATCAAAAGATCTATGTTGATCCTCCTATTGAATACGGAAGATACCACTGGATGAGAGAATTCCACAAGCAAATTGGTATTGTCTGCAGTTTGCCAAGAATCGAAGCCTCTAGATATGAACACTTGCAGACCGCAGTTACCCAAGACTTGGGACAAAAGAAGGAGAACACTTATCAAAGCTTATTGACTAAGATCCCTCAAGATATTCTGATTAATGCTTACACCAAGCTTGAATCTATTATCTCTGGAGCTGAGAAGTACGTTAGAACCTGGTTGAATTACCAAGCTCTTTGGGAAATCGATATTAAGAAGGTTTATGCCAGACTCGGAGACGATATTGAAAAGTGGCATAGACTTCTTAACGAAATCAAACAAGGAAGATCCACTTTTGATAACTCTGAGACTGAAAAGAGCTTTGGTGCCATTGTGATTGACTATAGATTGGTTCAGGTTAAAATCAATAATAAATATGACGCCTGGCACAAGGAAATTTTGAACCAGTTCGGTACTACCTTCAATGAGAACATGAAGACCTTCTACACTGCCATCTCAGCTGCCAGAAGAAAGCTCGAAAAGATCAACTTCTCTGGAGCTTCTTCGTCTGATGTCACTCAATTCATTACTGAAATCCAAGAAATCAAGAGACAATCCAATGTCTGGACAAATGATATCGAAAAGTTCCGTAACGCTCAGAAGCTTCTTGACAGACAGAGATATCATCCTCCTTCAGACTGGCTCTATCTTGAGCAAGTTGATGGAGAGTGGAACACATTTAGACAGATTAGTCTAAGGAAGATTGCCCAAATGGAAAATGAAATGCCTTCAATTCAGGCCCAGATTCTTTCTGACGAACAAGTCCAAACCGAAAAGCTTAAGGAAATTGAAGAATTGTGGAGAACCCAAAGACCTTACTCTGGAGAAATTTTGCCTAATGTTGCTCTAGAAACACTCAACACAATCGATCAAAGATTGAATAGAGTCAAAGAAGCTTATTCAAGAATCTGCAAAGCCAAGGAGCTTCTTGACTTGGAGCCTGGTGATATGAGAAGAATCGAAACCTTAGAAGAAGAAGTTGAAGGTTTGAAGAATGTTTGGACTGAATTGAATAAAGTTTGGTCTTTGGTTGATTCCCTCAAGGATACTCCTATTACCGCTGCTGTTCCTAAGAAAATGACTCAAATCTTCACTGACGCTGCTCAACTCCTTAATGACTTCCCAAGCAGACTTAAACAATATGAAGCATATGAGAGAATGAAGGAAAGACTCAATAACCATAAGAAGATGAGCAATCTTATTATTGAGCTTAAGATTGACGCTATGAAGCAGCATCACTGGAAGAAATTATTGGACAGATTGAAGTTACAAATCAGCTACAATGAACTTCAAATTGGCCATTTGTGGGATGCTAATCTCTTAAAATATGAAAATGTTATTAAAGATATTGTAAATGTTGCTAGAGGTGAATTTGTCTTGGAAGGAATGTTGACTGGAATCAAGGAGTACTGGGGTGCCTTCGAACTTGAGCTCGCCAGATATCAAAACAAATGCAAGCTTATCAAGGGATGGGATGATCTCTTTGCTAAAATTGATGAGGATCTAAACAATTTAAGTTCAATGAAGATGTCCCCTTACTATAAGACTTTCGAAAGTGAAATAGTACAATGGGATGATAAGCTCCAAAAGACCAGAATTATCTTTGATATCTGGATTGACGTTCAAAGAAGATGGGTCTACCTCGAAGGTATCTTCTTTGGCGCCAGTGATATCAAAGAACAACTCTCAACCGAATTTACCAGATTCAAGGGTATTGACAATGAATTTGTTACTCTTATGAAAAAGACTGCCCAAAAGCCCTTAATCATGGACGTTGTTACCACTCCTGGTCTTCAAAAGACCTTGGAAAGACTCGCAGACCTCCTCGCCAAGATTCAAAAGGCTCTCGGTGACTACCTTGAAACTCAAAGATCAGCCTTTGCAAGATTCTACTTCGTGGGAGATGAGGATCTGTTGGAAATTATTGGTAACAGCAGAGATGTTACCAATGTTCAAAGACACTTCAACAAGATGTTTGCAGGTATCACCAGCTTGAACAGTGAAGAAAACGGCGATCTTGTTGTCGGAATGAACAGTCGTGAAGGTGAAACAGTCGCCTTTGACAAGAAGGTCAAGATCAGTGAAGACCCTACCATTCATGTTTGGCTTACTAAAGTTGAAGATCAAATGAGACTTTCCCTCGCTAAGAACTTAGAATCCGCTGTCAGACAAATCTCCGAACTTAGCGAAGGCAGCATTGAAGGAAAAGTTGAGAAGCTTCTTCACGAAATCGAAATTTATCCTGCTCAAGTCGTCCTGTTGTCCATGCAAGTTGTTTGGTCTAACAAGGTCGAAAAGGCCTTTGAGTCTCAGAATGGACTCGCACCAGTTGTTGATTATACTCTTACTAACTTGTCTATTCTGGCCGAGAGAGTCTTAACCGACTTGAAGAAGGATATCAGACAGAAGTATGAGCAGCTTATTACTGAATTTGTCCACCAAAGAGATGTTACTAGAATGCTCCAGAAGCAAGGTACATCCTCTGCTAAAGATTTCTCTTGGCAATACCATATGAGATTCTATTGGTCTCCAAAGGAAGCCGATCCCTTAAAGAAACTCTTGATTCAAATGTCTATTGCCAACTTCCACTACGGCTTTGAATACCTTGGTGCTGGAGAGAAGCTCGTTCAAACTCCCTTAACTGATAAATGTTTCTTGACTTTAACACAAGCCCTCCACTTGAGAATGGGAGGTTCTCCATTCGGACCTGCCGGTACTGGTAAAACTGAATCCGTCAAGGCCTTGGGTGCCCAACTTGGTCGCTTTGTCTTGGTCTTTAACTGTGATGAGACATTCGATTTTCATGCCATGGGTCGTATCTTCGTCGGTCTTTGCCAAGTTGGTGCTTGGGGTTGCTTCGATGAGTTTAACAGACTTGAAGAAAGAATGTTGTCAGCTTGCTCACAGCAAATCTTGACTATTCAAACTGGTCTTAGAGAACAAGCCAGCAAGATTGAACTGCTTGGAAAGGATGTTAAACTTAACCCTCAAATGGGTGCCTTTGTGACCATGAATCCTGGTTATGCTGGTCGTTCCAACTTGCCAGAAAACTTGAAGCAACTCTTCAGACAAATTGCCATGGTCAAGCCAGACAGAGAATTGATTGCCCAGGTTATGCTTTACTCTCAAGGATATAGAAGTGCTGAAAGACTTGCTGGTAAGATTGTCTCGTTGTTTGAGCTCTGTAACGATCAATTATCAAGCCAATCTCACTACGATTTCGGTCTGAGAGCTCTTAAGAGCGTCTTGGTTTCTGCTGGTAACTTGAAGAGAAAGGAAAAGACCAGTGATATCAAAGAAGAAGATCTTGTTGAATGGGAACAAAAGATTTTGTTAAGAAGTGTCTGCGATACCATTGTTCCTAAGCTCGTTGCTGAAGATATTCCCTTGTTATCAAACCTTCTTACTGGTGTCTTCCCAGGAGCTCAAATCAATCCCATCAAGGAAGAAGAACTAAGAGAAGCCATTCAAAATGTTTGCAAGAAGAGACACTTAAAGTGCACTGAGTCCTTCTTAGAAAAGGTCCTCCAACTCTATCAAATCCAAAAGCTCGCTCACGGTGTCATGATGGTTGGACCTTCTGGCTGTGGTAAGAGTGCTGCCTGGAGAGTTTTGCTCGAAGCTCTCTTCAAGGTTGATAAGATTAAGGGTGATTACTACATTGTGGACCCTAAGGCTGTTAGCAAGGATGATCTTTATGGTAGATTGGATAACACTACTATGGAATGGACTGATGGTATCTTCACTCACATCCTGAGAAAGATCACTGAGAATGCAAGAGGTGAGAGCACAAGAAGACATTGGATTATCTTTGATGGTGATGTTGATCCAGAATGGGCTGAGAACTTGAACTCAGTTCTCGATGACAACAAGCTTTTGACTTTGCCTAACGGTGAACGTATCAACATCCCTCCCAATGTCAGAATTATGTTCGAAGTCGAAACTCTCAAGTATGCTACCCTGGCTACCGTCAGTAGATGTGGTATGGTCTGGTTCTCTGAAGATGTTGTGTCTGTGGAAATGATCTTCCACCACTACTTGAACAGACTTAAGCAAGAAGAATACGATGAACAATGGAAAGGAATGTTCGATGTGGACTCTCAAGACGAAGAAAAGGAGAAGAAATTAAGCACAAAGGAACAAAGTCCTGAAGCTATTGTCAGAGAAAAATGTGTTGCCGCCATTCAAGGTATGTTTGCTGGAGAATCTAGCTTGGGACAAGGAGCTATCTTCCTTGCTGAGCAAATGAAGCACGTCATGGACTTCACAAAGATCAGAGTCCTTGAAGCTGTCTTTGCCTTGATTAGAAAGGGTATTACTAATGTCCTTGAATATAATGATTCTCATCCCGACTTCCCTCTTGAAGATCACCAAATTGAAAGATATATGAAGAAATGGGCTATCCAGGCAGTTTGCTGGGGTGTCGGAGGATCCTTAGGACTTCACCAAAGAGGCGAATTCTCTAGAAAATTGACTCAATATATTTCTGATGTTGACATTCCTTCTTTCAATGCTGATACCAGCTTCCTTGAATATGGTGTCAATATTGAAGATCAAGAATGGTTCCCTTGGAAGAGAAAAGTTCCTAACGTTGAAATTGATCCACAAAGAGTTACCGATGCTGATCTGATCATTACCACCGTTGATACTCTTAGACATCAAGAAATCCTCTGCTCTTGGCTTAGCGAGCACAGACCTTTCTTATTGTGCGGTCCTCCAGGTTCTGGTAAGACTATGACCTTGATGTCCACTCTTAAGTCTTTGCCTGATTTCGAAATGATCTTTGTTAACTTCTCCTCAAGTACCTCCCCTCAATTGTTGTTGAAGACCTTTGATCAGTATTGTGAGTATGTCAAGAGCACCTCAGGAGTTATCCTTAGACCTAAGCAGCCTAACAAATGGCTTGTTGTCTTCTGTGATGAAATCAATCTTCCTGATGTCGATAAGTATGGAACTCAAGCCATTATTACTTTCTTGAGACAGTTGACTGAACAAAAAGGATTCTGGAGAAACTCTGATAAAGTCTGGGTCTCCCTCGAAAGAATCCAATTCGTTGGAGCTTGTAACCCTCCCACTGATGTTGGTAGACAGCCTCTTTCCAACAGATTCCTCAGACATGCTCCCTTGATTTTGGTCGATTTCCCAGGCCCAGAATCCCTCAAGCAAATTTACGGTACATTCAACAGAGCAATGTTGAGAAGAGTTCCTCAACTCAGACAATATGCTGATGCCCTTACTGAGGCCATGGTTGAATTCTACCAAAGAAGTCAACAGAGATTCACTGCTGATATGCAGCCTCATTACATCTACTCCCCAAGAGAATTGACCAGATGGAAGTATGCTATTAATGAAGCCCTTGAACCACTTGAAACTCTTGAAGATTTGGTTAGACTTTGGGCCCATGAAGCTCTGAGACTCTTCCAAGATAGATTAGTCCATCCCGAAGAGAAGGAATGGTGTGAAAAGGTCATTGACGAGGTCGCCTATAAGCACTTCCCCAATCTTGGAGAAAAGGCCCTTGAAAGACCTATCTTGTTCACCACTTATCTCTCCAAGAATTATGTTTCAGTCAACAGAGAAACTCTTAGATCATTTATCCAAGCTAGACTTAAGGTCTTTTATGAAGAGGAGTTGAATGTTCCAATTGTTGTCTTCGATTCAGTCTTGGACCACATTCTCAGAATTGATAGAGTCTTGAGACAACCCCTGGGACACTGTTTACTTGTCGGTGCAAGTGGTGTCGGTAAGACTACCCTCTCTAGATTCGTCTCATGGATGAATAACCTCACTGTCTTCCAAATTAAGGCAGGAAGAAACTACGGACTTGCTGACTTCGATAACGATCTCAGAGAAGTCATGACAAGAGCTGGTTGCAAGGGTGAGAAGATTTGTTTCATTTTCGATGAAAGTAACGTTTTGTCAGTCGCCTTCCTTGAAAGAATGAACGCCCTTCTAGCCTCAGGAGAAGTCCCTGGTCTTTTCGAAGGAGAAGACTACATGTCTCTGATCAACCAATGCAAAGAAGCCACTCTCAGAGATAACAAGATGATGGACTCTGAAGAACAATTATACAAGAACTTTGTTAAGAACGTCCAGAGAAATCTCCATGTCGTCTTTACCATGAATCCTTCCAATCCTGATTTCTCTAACAGAACTGCAAGCTCACCTGCCTTGTTCAATCGTTGTGTTATTGATTGGTTCGGTGACTGGCCTCAGGAAGCTTTGTGGCAAGTCGCTAAAGAATTCACTATTGCTATTGATCCTGCACCAGACTCCTTCACTAAGCCTGGATTCAAGGACTCTATTGAAGCCAGACATGATATGATTGTGAACAGTATTGTGTACATTCACAACACTGTCAGAGAAATTAATACTAAGTTGATGAAATCAGCTAAGAAGTTCAATTACATCACTCCAAGAGATTTCCTTGATTTCATCAAGCAATTTGTGAGACTTCACGCTGAAAAGAAAGAACAGCTTGTTGAACAACAAACTCACTTGGATGTCGGTCTTGGAAAATTAAGGGAAACTGAAAGACAAGTCATGGAACTCCAGGCCAGTCTTGACAAATACAAGACTGAACTCGAAGACAAGGAAAGAAAAGCCAACGAGAAGCTCAAGCTCATGGTCAAGGAGCAAAAGGAAGCTGAACAGAAGAAAGAAAACTCTATTAAATTGTCTAAGGAAATTGAAATTAAGCAAGAACAAATCAGAATCAGACAAGCTGAAGTCCAAGAGAAATTAGACAAAGCCTTACCAGCTTTAGAAGCTGCCAAAAACAGTGTCAAGTCCATTGACAAGTCAAAGCTGGATGAAATGAAAAGATCATGTGTATCTAAGCCTCCTGATAGAGTAAAATTGACTTGTGAAGCTGTTGTTTGCTTCCTCTCAGGATCTGTAAAGAATTGGAATGAAGTTAAGGCTGAGGTCCAAAAGCCTGATTTCGTTGCTAGAATTATCAACTATGAACCACAGACTATCTCAAAGAGTTTTCTTGAAAAACTAAAGACTAACTTCTTTGAAAACCCCCTATGGAATATTGAAGCTATTTACCATGCTTCTAAAGCTGCTGGCCCACTCGCTGAATGGCTTGTCAGTCAAATCGAATACACTGAAATCTTAGAAATGGTTGACCCTCTTACTCAGGAAGTCCAGAAGCTCAAAGATGATGCAATTTCACTAGAGAAAGAAAATGAACAACTTACCCAATTGATTGCTACTTTGGAAAAGAATATAGCTAAGTATCAAGTGGACTACAGTGAGCTTATTGGAGAAGTCCAGAACATTAAGACTGAAATGGCAAAAGTTCAAGAGAAAGTTGAGAGATCTATCAAATTGATTTCTGGACTTTCAAGCGAAAAGCAACGTTGGGAAGAATCTTCAAGAAACTTTAAGCAACAATTAGCCAATATGACTGGTGATGTTATGCTCTCAGGTGCATTCTTAGGATACATTGGTTTCTTCGATCACTACTACAGAAAGGTCTTGATGAATTGCTGGAGAGAATACCTAGAAGCCAAAGGACTTGCATTCAAGCAGGATCTCTCCCTCATTGAATTCCTCTCCAAGCCTAACGAAAGATTCAAGTGGCAAGAATGCAAACTTCCTTCTGATGACTTGTGTACAGAGAACGCCATCATTTTATCCAAGTTCAACAGATACCCCTTGATTATTGATCCCGCAGGACAAGCCCTTGAATTCCTTTTGAATTTCTACAAAGACAGAAAGATTGTTAGAACCAGCTTTGCCGATGATGCCTTCATGAAAAACCTCGAAACATCTTTGAGATTCGGTATTCCTCTCTTGGTCCAAGATGTCGAGAAGATCGATCCTATTATGAACTCTGTTCTTAACAAGGAAATCCACAAGACAGGAGGCAGAATCTTGATCAGAGTTGGTGACCAAGAAATTGATTTCTCCTCTACTTTCACCATGTTTATGATCACCAGAGACTCTAATGCCAGATTCACCCCAGATTTATGCTCTAGAGTCACCTTTGTTAACTTTACTGTCACTCCAAGCAGTCTCCAGAACCAATGCCTGAACATCTATTTGAAGAATGAACGTCCTGACATTGATGAGAAGCGTACCAACCTTCTCAAGCTCCAAGGAGAGTTCATTGTCAAGCTCAGAGAATTAGAAGACGGTCTCCTTGATGCTCTCTATAATGTGACAGGAAATATTCTGGATAATACTCAAGTTATCACAACCCTTGAAAATCTCAAGGACGAAGCCGCCAAAACCACCAAGGAAATGGAAGAATCAGGAAGGACCATGCAAGAAGTCGAAAATGTTACAAGAATGTACGAACCCCTTGCTCAAGCCTCAAGCAAAATCTTCTTTGCCATGGAAGCCCTTGGACAAGTCTACTTCCTCTACCAATTCTCTCTTAGCTTCTTCATGGACACAGTTTTCAGCTTGCTCAATAAGAGTGAGAAATTGGCTGCTATTCCTCGCAACGATTACGAGAAGAGGCTTAAATTCATCCATGATGAGCTGTTTAATTTGATCTATCAGAGAGTCTCCCACTCCCTTGTCTACAAGGACAAGCTCATCTTTGCCTTGAGACTTGCTCAGATCAAGATGACCGATTTCCCTAATAGCTTAGAACTCTTCAACATGTTGATCAGAGGTACAACTATCATTGAGACCACCCTCTCAAACCAACTTGTTGGAGGAAAATTGAACCCTAATCAGCTCAAGCTCATTGAAGAAATTTCTCAAAACCCAAGATTCATGGAGCTTGTTCCTCATATGAACGCCAACGAAGGCCAATGGCTCAACTTCCTCGAATCCACCAACCCTGAAGACAACATTCCAAGAGGCTGGGAGAACACCGAATATGAGAAGAATAACTCCAGAGGAGTCGATGACCTCCAAGCTGGAGAAATTCTAAGAGATCTCATCATTATCAAGATCCTTAGACCTGACAAATTCAATCTTGCCTGTGTAAAATTCATCAACAGAGTTCTGGGAGATGGCTTTATGAACGTCGCACCACTCGACTTAGGCCATGTCGTTCAAAAAGACTCTAATGCCAAGTCTCCACTTCTCCTTTGCTCTGCTCCAGGTTTCGATGCAAGCTTCAAGGTTGACCAACTGGTTAGAGAAACCGGAAAGAAATGTGTTGCCGTCGCTCTCGGTTCAGCTGAAGGTTTCGATCAGGCTGATAAGGCTATTACTCAAGCTGCTAAGGTTGGAAACTGGGTCCTTTTGAGAAATGTCCACTTGGCTCCTCAATGGCTCCAAGAACTTGAAAAGAAACTCCACAGACTTGAACTCCATGATAACTTCAGACTATTCCTCGCTATGGAATTCAACCCTAAGGTTCCCAGTACTCTCATCAGACAATCCTTGAAATTCGTCTTCGAACCTCCTGAGGGTATTAAGGCCTCTCTCCAAAGAACATATAGAACAGTTTTGAGTGCCCAAAGAACCGACAAGAAACCAATTGAAAGATCTAGACTTCATTTCTTACTTGCTTGGGTCCATGCTGTTATTCAAGAAAGATTGAGATACACTCCTATTGGCTGGACTAAGGTTTACGAATTCAACGAAGCTGATCAAAGATGCGCTTTGGACTTAATTGACGAATTGATTGACTCCTTCGGAGAAAGAAATAACCTTCCTCCAGAGAAGATCCCTTGGGAAGCTATTAGAGTCATCCTAACACAAAACCTTTATGGTGGTAAGATCGATAACGAATACGATAACAAGGTTTTGTTGTCTTTGGTTGAGCAGTTCTTCAATCCTTCCTGCTTCGACTCTAACTTCAAGCTCTACTTGTCTCCAAATGAAAACGAAGCAAGTTTGACAATCCCTGAAGCCACTAGAACCTCACAATATCTTGAATGGATTGATAACTTGCCAATGGAAGAATCTCCCGCTTGGAGTGGACTTCCAACAAATGTGGAGAAGATCTTAAAGGAGCAACAAGCAGCTTATACCATTTCAAGAATTTGGGAAATCCAGGATGTTAACGAAGAAGAAATCAAGCTGGACTCCATCAAGGAAGGACAAGAAAAGAAGAAGGGTAAGAAGGAAGATGTTCCTCAAGTACAATGGCTTAAGAACCTTGGAGCTAGAGTTACTAAATATCTCGAAATCCTGCCAGTTCAATTGGAAAAACTCAATAGAACTGAGAACTCCATTACTAATCCTCTGTTCAGATTCCTTGAAAGAGAAGTTACTGTTGCTACCAAATTGCTAGAAAGAGTTAGAGCTAACCTCAGTGATATTAAGGCTTTCTGTGAAGGAAAGATTCAATCAACAAGTGAACTTAGAGTCTTAATTAAGGAGCTTCATGCTGATCAAGTCCCCAACAGCTGGAAGAAATACACTGTTGCTCAAATGACTGCCACTGAATGGATTACTGACTTCAAGAAGAGACTTGACCAATTCGCATCTCTCATCCCAGTCAAAGAATTCCAAAAGAAAGGAGTTTGGATGGGTGGACTATTATTCCCTGAAGCCTACCTGACCGCTACTAGACAATATGTCGCTCAGAACAATAAATGGTCCCTTGAAGAATTGGATCTTAGAGTGGATATCTACGAGAACGAAGAGCTGGACGATGACAGCTTCTTGATTACTGGAATGATTATGGCAGGTGCTACATGGGATAGAAGCAAGAAGAAGCTCGGATTGACTGATGAACTCTCTTACCACTTACCTAACCTCAAATTCAAGTGGGTAAAGATTGATAAGGCTGAAAGAGGTGTTGAGAAGGAAGGAGAAATCTTAACTCCAGTCTACTTGAACAAGTCCAGAAGAAACCTCTTGTTCTCTATCAAACTTCAATCTGGAGATATCCCAAGAACAATCCTGTATCAAAAAGGTCTTGCCTTAATTGCATGTGATAACTAATCTTTAAAAATTACGCTTGTATTGACAAACCTGACGTCTTATACATTTAAGACTTAGTCCAC
>Ga0006572J49612_1027080_pt1 | contig 13363 bp, 4 predicted proteins | sample HigsolmetaAR202R_FD_49612 | JGI IMG/M metagenome (IMG submission 49612)
CACAAAACTTATTCAAAGGGGCCACATGAGGTGGCCCGCGCAACCTGAGTCGGAGTGCTCATGCCCTACTCGTTCACCGAAAAAAAGCGCATCCGCAAGAGCTTCGCCAAGGGCGAAGACGTGCTGGCCGTACCTTACTTGCTGGAAACCCAGATTCATTCCTATCGGACGTTCCTGCAAGCCGACACTCCCCCGCTCAAGCGTGTCGATCAGGGCCTGCAAGCCGCCTTCACGTCGATTTTCCCCATTGTCAGCCACAACGGCATGGCGCGCCTGGAGTTCGTCAGCTACACGCTGGGCGATCCGGTGTTCGATGTCAAGGAATGCCAACAGCGCGGGTTGACCTACGCCTCTCCCTTGCGCGCGAAAGTGCGGCTTGTGCTGCTCGACCGTGAAGCCAGCAAGCCCACGGTCAAAGAGATGAAGGAGCAGGAAGTATACATGGGCGAAATTCCGCTCATGACCTCCACCGGTTCGTTCATCATCAACGGCACCGAGCGCGTCATCGTTTCGCAGCTGCATCGCTCACCCGGTGTGTTCTTCGAACACGACCGAGGCAAGACACATAGCTCGGGCAAGCTGCTGTTCTCGGCGCGCATCATCCCCTATCGCGGCTCCTGGCTCGATTTCGAGTTCGATCCGAAAGACATCCTGTACTTCCGGGTCGACCGTCGACGCAAGATGCCGGTCACCATTCTGCTCAAGGCGCTTGGTCTCACGAACGAGGAGATTCTCGCCAAATACTTCCAGTTCGACCGCTTCAAGCTCGAAGGTGAAGGCGCCCGCATCGACTTCATCCCCGAACGCTGGAAGGGCGAAGTTGCGCGTTTCGACATCTACAACCGTGAAGGCAAGCTCATCGTCGAGAAGGACAAGCGCATCAACGCCCGCCATCTCCGCGAGCTGGCCGGCACCGAACAGTTCTCTGTGCCCGACGATTTCCTCATCGGCCGTACCCTGGCCAAGAACATCATCGACCCGGAGACCGGTGAAGTCGTTGCCGCGGCGAACGAGGAAATTACCGAAGGCACGCTGACGCGCCTGCGCTCGGCCAAAATCCGCGAGATCGAAACCCTCTACACCAACGATCTCGACCAGGGCCCGTACATTTCGCAGACGCTGCGTCTCGACGAGACCGCCGACCAGACCGCTGCCCGCATCGCCATCTACCGCATGATGCGGCCCGGCGAACCTCCCACCGAGGAAGCAGTCGAAGCGCTATTCCAGCGCCTGTTCTTCAGTCCCGAGACCTACGACCTGTCGCGTGTCGGGCGCATGAAGGTCAACAGTCGCCTCGGACGCGGCGACGACGCCTCCGGGCCCACTACCCTCACCCACGACGACATCTTCGAGACGATCCGCGTGCTCGTCGAGCTGCGCAACGGTCGTGGCCAGATCGACGACATCGACCACCTTGGCAACCGCCGCGTACGTTGCGTGGGCGAACTGGCCGAGAACCAGTTCCGGGCCGGGCTCGTGCGCGTCGAACGTGCCGTGAAGGAACGCCTGGGTCAGGCCGAGGCGGAAAACCTGATGCCGCACGATCTGATCAACTCGAAGCCCATCTCTGCGGCCATCAAGGAGTTCTTCGGGTCGAGCCAGCTGTCGCAGTTCATGGACCAGACCAACCCGCTGTCGGAAATCACGCACAAGCGGCGTGTGTCAGCACTGGGTCCGGGCGGTCTGACGCGCGAACGTGCGGGCTTCGAAGTGCGCGACGTGCACCCCACGCACTACGGTCGGGTGTGCCCGATCGAAACGCCGGAAGGTCCGAACATCGGGCTGATCAACTCGATGGCACTGTATGCCCGGGTGAACGAATACGGTTTCCTCGAAACACCGTACCGCCGTGTCGCCGATGGCAAGGTCACCAACGAGATCGTGTACCTGTCGGCCATCGAGGAAGCGCGCTACGTCATCGCTCAGGCGAACGCAGCGCTCAACGAGGACGGCAGTTTCAAGGACGATCTGGTGGCCTGCCGTGCCGCGGGCGAAACCATGCTCACAGCACCGTCGAACGTCCACTTCATGGACGTCGCGCCATCGCAGATCGTGTCCGTGGCCGCCTCGCTCATTCCCTTCCTTGAGCATGACGACGCCAACCGCGCCCTCATGGGTTCGAACATGCAACGTCAGGCCGTGCCCTGCCTGCGCCCGGAAAAACCGTTCGTGGGTACCGGCATCGAACGCACGGTGGCGGTCGACTCGGGCACCACGGTACAGGCCAGCCGCGGCGGCGTGGTCGACTACGTCGATGCCGACCGCATCGTGATCCGTGTCAACGACGAGGAAACCCTGCCGGGCGAAGTCGGGGTCGACATCTACAACCTCATCAAGTACACCCGCTCCAACCAGAACACCAACATCAATCAGCGCCCGGTCGTGCGCAAGGGCGATGTCGTGGCGAGGGGCGATGTCATTGCCGACGGCGCCTCCACCGATCTCGGCGAGCTGGCGCTTGGCCAGAACATGCTGGTTGCGTTCATGCCCTGGAACGGCTACAACTTCGAAGACTCCATCCTCATTTCGGAGAAAGTCGTTGCCGACGACCGCTACACCTCGATCCACATCGAAGAGCTCACCGTCGTCGCACGCGACACCAAGCTGGGGCACGAGGAAATTACGCGCGACATCAGCAACCTGCCCGAAGCGCAGCTGAACCGGCTCGATGAATCGGGCATCGTGTACATCGGCGCCGAGGTCGAGGCGGGCGACACCCTGGTCGGGAAGGTTACCCCGAAGGGCGAAACCCAGCTCACCCCGGAAGAGAAGCTGTTGCGCGCCATCTTTGGCGAGAAGGCATCCGACGTCAAGGACACCTCCCTGCGCGTGCCGTCGGGCATGTCGGGCACCGTCATTGACGTCCAGGTCTTCACGCGTGAAGGCATCGAGCGCGACAAGCGCGCCCAGTCCATCATCGACGACGAACTGCGCCGGTACCGGCAAGACCTGAACGACCAGCTGCGCATCGTCGAAGACGACACCTTCGCCCGGATCGAGCGCAGCCTCATCGGCAAGGTTGCCAATGGCGGACCCAAGCGCCTCCCCAAGGGCACGACCATCACCAGGGAATACCTCGCCGAGCTCGACCGCTGGCAGTGGTTCGATATTCGCCTGGCCGACGAAGATGCAGCTCAGGCACTCGAACAGGCCAAGGAGTCACTGGAGGCCAAGCGCCACCAGTTCGACCTGGCCTATGAAGAGAAGCGCAAGAAGCTCACGCAGGGTGATGAACTGCCCCCGGGCGTGCTCAAGATGGTCAAGGTCTACCTGGCCGTCAAGCGTCGTCTGCAGCCTGGCGACAAGATGGCCGGACGGCACGGCAACAAGGGCGTCGTGTCCAAGATCGTTCCGGTCGAAGACATGCCCTACATGGCCAACGGCGTGCCGGTCGACATCGTGCTCAACCCCCTCGGCGTGCCGTCGCGCATGAACGTGGGACAGGTGCTCGAAGTGCACCTTGGCTGGGCGGCCAAGGGTATCGGCGACCGCCTGCAAGAGATGCTCCAGAAAGTCCGCAAGGAAGAAGTGGGCAAACTGCGTGAGTTTCTCGACAAGGTCTACAACAACGGCACCTCGCAGCACAAGGTACAACTCGATACGCTCACGGACGACGAGGTCATCGAGCTCGCGCGCAACCTGAAGGATGGCGTGCCATTTGCTACCCCGGTCTTCGACGGCGCTACCGAGCAAGACATCCAGAAGATGCTCGATATCGCGTATCCCGACGAGATCGCCGAGAAGCTGCAGCTTACCAATGGCAAGACCCAGGCCATCTTGTACGACGGCCAGACGGGTGAACCGTTCGAGCGTCCCGTCACGGTCGGGTACATGCACATGCTCAAACTGCATCACTTGGTCGACGACAAGATGCACGCACGCTCTACCGGACCGTACTCGCTGGTTACCCAGCAGCCGCTGGGCGGCAAGGCGCAGTTTGGGGGCCAGCGCTTCGGCGAGATGGAAGTGTGGGCGCTGGAAGCCTATGGCGCTGCCTACACCCTGCAGGAAATGCTCACCGTCAAGTCCGACGACATCACGGGGCGCACCAAGGTCTACGAGAACATTGTCAAGGGTGACCACATGATCGACGCAGGTATGCCCGAGTCCTTCAATGTATTGGTCAAGGAAATCCGCTCCCTCGGGCTGGACATGGATCTCGAGCGCACATCCTGATCACTTGCCCTGCTCTCCCCCTGCCCGGCGCAGGGGGATGACCACCAGCAATTCCGGCGCTGCTAACACCCGCCCCGGTGAAGCGCCACTGGCCACCGCGCCAATACATACCGGAGTATGTAATCTATGAAAGCGTTGCTCGATTTATTCAAGCAGGTTACGCAAGACGAGCAGTTCGACGCCATCCGTGTCGGGCTTGCGTCGCCCGAAAAGATCCGATCCTGGTCGTACGGAGAGGTCAAGAAGCCCGAAACGATCAACTACCGCACATTCAAGCCCGAGCGCGACGGTCTGTTCTGCGCGAAGATCTTTGGCCCGGTCAAGGATTACGAGTGTCTGTGCGGCAAATACAAGCGCCTGAAGCACCGTGGAGTCATCTGCGAAAAGTGCGGGGTGGAAGTCACCCAGGCCAAAGTGCGTCGCGAGCGCATGGGGCATATCGAGCTCGCCAGCCCGGTGGCCCACATCTGGTTCCTGAAGTCGCTGCCCTCCCGCCTCGGGATGGTACTCGACATGACGTTGCGCGACATCGAGCGCGTTCTGTATTTCGAAGCCTACTGCGTCATCGAACCCGGCATGACGCCGCTCAAGCGCGGCCAGATCATGAGCGAGGAGGATTTCCTCGCGAAAACCGAGGAATATGGTGACGACTTCGTCGCCATGATGGGTGCGGAAGCCATCCGCGAACTGCTGCGCACCATCGACATCGACAACGAAGTCGAGCAACTGCGCCGTGAATTGCAGGCGACCAGCTCCGAAGCCAAGATCAAGAAACTCTCGAAGCGACTGAAGGTGCTCGAAGGCTTCCAGCGCTCGGGCATCAAGCCCGAGTGGATGATCATGGAAGTGCTGCCGGTGCTCCCACCCGAGCTGCGCCCGCTGGTGCCGCTCGATGGTGGCCGCTTCGCCACCTCCGACCTGAACGATCTCTATCGTCGCGTCATCAACCGCAACAACCGCCTCAAGCGCCTGCTCGAACTGAAGGCGCCCGAGATCATCGTGCGCAACGAAAAGCGCATGCTGCAGGAAGCCGTCGACTCGCTGCTCGATAACGGCCGCCGCGGCAAGGCCATGACGGGCGCCAACAAGCGCCCGCTCAAGTCGCTCGCCGACATGATCAAGGGCAAGGGCGGCCGCTTCCGTCAGAACCTGCTGGGCAAGCGCGTGGACTACTCCGGTCGTTCCGTGATCGTGGTGGGTCCGCAGCTGAAGCTGCACCAGTGCGGTCTGCCCAAGCTGATGGCGCTCGAACTCTTCAAGCCGTTCATTTTCCACCGCCTCGAACTCATGGGGCTGGCCACCACCATCAAGCAGGCACGCAAGCTGGTTGAAAGCCAGGAACCGGTGGTCTGGGACATCCTTGAAGAAGTCATTCGCGAACACCCCGTGCTGCTCAACCGGGCACCGACGCTGCACCGGCTGGGCATCCAGGCGTTCGAGCCGGTACTTATCGAAGGCAAGGCCATCCAGCTGCACCCGCTGGTGTGCGCAGCGTTCAACGCCGACTTTGACGGTGACCAGATGGCGGTGCACGTACCGCTGTCGCTGGAAGCGCAGATGGAAGCCCGCACCCTCATGCTGGCATCCAACAACGTGCTCTTCCCGGCCAACGGCGAACCGTCGATCGTGCCATCGCAGGACATCGTTCTGGGCCTGTACTACGCCACCCGCGACAAGATCAACGGCAAGGGCGAAGGCATGTGCTTTGCCGACGTCGCCGAAGTGGCCCGAGCGTACGAGAACAAGATGGTCGAGCTGCAGACCCGCATTACCGTACGCCTGCCCGAGTCCTACGTGAAGGATGAAAACGGCGAGTGGCAGCCGGTTTACAAGCGCGTCGAAACCACGGTCGGCCGTGCCCTGCTGTCCGAGATCCTGCCGCGTGGCCTGTCGTTCGAGGTCATCAACAAGCCGCTGAAGAAGAAAGAGATCTCGCGTCTCATCAACCTGTCGTTCCGGCGTTGCGGCCTGCGCGATACGGTCATCTTTGCCGACAAGCTCATGCAGGCCGGTTTCCGCCTCGCTACGCGCGGCGGTATTTCCATCGCCATGAGCGACATGCTCATCCCCGATGCCAAGTCGCAGATCCTGAACGAGGCGGCCGAGCAGGTGAAGGAAATCGACCACCAGTACTCTTCCGGTCTGGTTACCGCTCAGGAGCGTTACAACAACGTGGTCGACATCTGGGGCAAGGCGAGCGACCGCGTCGGCAAAGCGATGATGGAGCAGCTGGCAACGGAAACCGTCATCGACCGCAACGGCAACCAGGTTCCGCAAGAATCGTTCAACTCCATCTACATGATGGCTGACTCGGGGGCCCGAGGTTCCGCCGCGCAGATCCGTCAGCTAGCCGGTATGCGCGGCCTGATGGCAAAGCCCGACGGCTCCATCATCGAGACGCCCATTACTGCAAACTTTCGCGAAGGTCTGAACGTTCTGCAGTACTTCATCTCGACGCACGGCGCACGTAAGGGTCTGGCCGACACCGCACTGAAGACGGCAAACTCGGGTTACCTTACCCGCCGTCTGGTCGACGTGACCCAGGACCTCGTCATCACCGAGGAAGACTGCGGCACCAACCGCGGCTTCCCGATGAAGGCGCTGCTCGAGGGCGGGGAAGTCATCGAGCCGCTGCGCGACCGTATCCTCGGTCGTACGCCTGCGGTCGACATCGTCAACCCCGATACCCAGGAAACGGTCATTCCGGCAGGCACCCTGCTCGACGAAGATGCCGTCGAACTCATCGACAAGCTTGGCATCGACGAAGTCGTCGTGCGTACCCCGCTCACCTGCGAAACTCGCTGGGGCCTCTGCGCCCGCTGCTATGGACGCGACCTGGGCCGTGGACACCTGGTCAACGTGGGTGAAGCCGTCGGGGTCATTGCCGCTCAGTCGATTGGTGAACCGGGCACCCAGCTCACCATGCGTACCTTCCACATCGGGGGTGCAGCATCGCGCGCTGCCGTCAGCTCGGCCGTGGAAACCAAGTCCAACGGTACCGTGCGCTTCAGCAGCAGCATGCGCTACGTGACCAACAGCAAGGGCACACCCATCACCATTTCACGTTCCGGTGAAATCGTCATCGTCGACGACCAGGGACGCGAGCGTGAACGCCACAAGGTGCCCTACGGCGCCACCCTCATGGTGGTCGACGGCGCGACGGTCAAGGCTGGCACGCAACTCGCCACCTGGGACCCGCTCACCCGTCCGATCATCAGCGAGTACGCGGGTACCATCAAGTTCGAAAACGTCGAGGAAGGCGTGACGGTGGCCCGTCAGATGGACGAAGTCACCGGGTTGTCCACGCTGGTGGTCATCACGCCCAAGACGCGCAGCACCTCGCGGCAACCCCTGCGTCCGCAGGTGAAACTGCTGAACGAAGCTGGCGAAGAGGTGAAGATCCCTGGTACCGAACACGCGGTCTCGATCTCCTTCCCGGTGGGGGCGCTCATTACCGTGCGCGACGGCCAGCAAGTTGGCGTTGGTGAGGTGTTGGCACGTATTCCGCAGGAATCGCAGAAGACCCGCGATATTACCGGGGGTCTGCCGCGCGTGGCCGAGCTGTTCGAAGCCCGTTCGCCCAAGGATGCGGGCCTGCTGGCGGAAGTCACCGGTACCGTCTCGTTCGGCAAAGACACCAAGGGCAAGCAGCGACTGGTCATTACCGACTTCGACGGCAACACGCACGAGTTCCTCATTCCCAAGGAAAAACAGGTACTGGTGCACGACGGCCAGGTCGTCAACAAGGGCGAATTCATTGTCGATGGTCCGGCCGACCCGCACGACATCCTGCGACTCCAGGGCATCGAGAAGCTGGCGAGCTATATCGTCGACGAGGTGCAGGACGTCTACCGTCTGCAAGGGGTGAAGATCAACGACAAGCACATCGAAGTCATCGTGCGTCAGATGCTGCGTCGTGTCCAGGTCGTCGATCCGGGCGACACGTCCTTCATCCCCGGCGAACAGGTGGAACGCTCCGAGCTGCTCAACGAGAACGACCGCATGATCGCAGAAGGCAAGCGGCCCGCAACCTACGAGAACGTCCTCCTGGGTATCACCAAGGCGTCGCTGTCGACTGATTCGTTCATTTCGGCCGCATCCTTCCAGGAAACCACGCGCGTGCTTACGGAAGCCGCCATCATGGGCAAACGCGACGAGCTGCGTGGCCTGAAGGAAAACGTGATCGTCGGGCGTCTCATCCCCGCGGGAACAGGTATGGCCTACCACGAAGCGCGCCGCGAAAAAGAACGTTGGGAGCAAGCCCAGCGTGCCGCGGCACAGGCCGAAGCCAACCCCTTCCACGATCCGCTCCCGGTGGAAGCCCATGCGCAGGAATCGACTGGCGAAACCCCGCCCGCGCCTGCCACGGGTGACGAGTCCGAACCCCAGGGCGAGCAATAATCCCGCTTTGCCTGGCCCACGCTGGCAGTGCCAGCGTGGGTTCGCGGTTCTGCACGTGGCGCGCCTGGCGCCTGCTCCAGCCCGGTCACTACCGGCGGCGCTCGGGTAAACCCGCCCTCTTTCGGGGTTCTGCACCCATCCTTCCAGAACGTACGGGCCTCCCTTCGGGGAGGCCTTGCCGTCTGTCCCAAACCCAGTTAATACTTCGTAGGAATCCCCTTTTCCACATCTCTCCACGTGCCCGGCGGGCTGTGGATAACTTCCCCTGGAAAGGGTAAAATCAAGGTTTAAGGCCCTCCGCGATAGATGGAAAAATTCTGGCAAACCTGCGTTCAGCGTCTGGAGCAGGAGCTTCCTCCGCAACAGATCAGCGCCTGGATCCGTCCTCTCACGCCGCTTGGTTTCGACGAAGCCGAGTCAGTGCTCCGAGTGGGCGCTCCCAACCGTTTCAAGCTGGATTGGGCGCGTGCGAATTTTTCCCACCGCATCGAAACCCTGGCCAGTGAATGGTTCCAGCGGCCCGTCCAGGTCCGCTTCGAACTCGATCCCAGCGCACGACCTGCGCACGCGCGCTACGCCGCCGCAGGCATGCCGACGGGGTTGCGCAATCAGGCTGCGCCTGCAACCATCCCGCCCCCCGCTACCAGCACGTCGCATACGGGAGGCCAAGCGCGCAGCGGCACCGCGTCGCTCTTTGCCGATGGCCCTTACGCCAATACCCGTTCATCCAGCGAGCCCCTGCCACTGGAAACGCACACCGATCCAACCGTGGTGTACGAGCGTTCGCGCCTGAATGCCGAACTCACGTTCGACAACTTCGTGGCCGGCAAGGCAAACCAGCTCGCCCGGGCCGCGGCGCTGCAGGTAGCCGAGAACCCCGGTACCTCGTACAACCCACTGTTCCTGTATGGTGGCGTCGGCCTGGGCAAGACCCACCTCATCCACGCCATTGGCAACTCGGTCATCTCGCGCAACATCAATGCCAAGGTGCGCTACATCCACGCCGAGCAATTCGTGTCCGACGTGGTCAAGACCTACCACCGCAAGTCGTTCGACGAGTTCAAGCGCTACTACCATGCGCTCGATCTGCTCCTCATCGACGACATCCAGTTCTTCAGCGGGAAGGACGGCACCCAGGAGCTCTTCTTCTACGCGTTCGAGGCCATCGTCGCGCAGCGCCGTCAGATCATCATCACCAGCGACACCTACCCCAAAGAGCTGTCCGGCATCGACGAACGCCTCATATCCCGGTTCGACTCCGGCCTCACGCTGGCCATCGAACCGCCCGAGCTCGAGATGCGGGTGGCCATACTCATCCACAAGGCCGAGAAGGAAGGCGTCCAGCTCGCCGAAGAAGTGGCATTCTTCATCGCCAAGCATCTGCGCAGCAACGTGCGCGAGCTCGAAGGCGCGTTGCGCAAGGTACTGGCCTACGCCCGTTTTCACGGTCGGCCCATCACGGTCGACGTCTGCAAGGAGGCCCTGAAGGATCTGCTGTCGGTTTCACACGGCCAGCTCACCGTCGAGAACATCCAGCGTACGGTCGCCGACTTCTACAAGATCAAGGTCGCCGACATGTACTCGAAGCGGCGCCCCGCCAACATAGCGCTGCCGCGTCAGATTGCCATGTATCTGGCCAAGGAACTTACCCAGAAGAGCCTTCCGGAGATTGGCGAACTCTTCGGCGGACGCGATCACACGACCGTATTGCATGCGGTCCGCAAGATCGCTGAAGCCCGAACGAGACAAGCCGAGCTCAATCACGCATTGCACGTTCTGGAACAAACCCTAAAAGGATAAACATGCAACTGGTAAAAGCCCCGCGCGACGCGTTGTTGAAGCCGCTGACCATCGTCGCCGGGATTGTCGAACGGCGCCACACCATGCCGATTCTGGCCAACGTGCTGATAAGAAAGGCTGGCGAGCGCGTTTCCTTCATCACCACCGACAACGAAGTGCAGATCACCACGCACGCCGATTTCGGGGTTGGGGGCGGCAAAGAGGAAACTACCGTTGCAGCGCGCAAGTTCGTGGACATCCTGCGCGCATTGTCCGACAACGCCGATGTCACGGTGTCACACGAGGCCAACCGCATGGCGATCACCGCCGGGCGCAGCCGATTCCAGCTGCAGACCCTCCCCGCCATCGAGTTCCCCACCATCGCCGTCCCCGAACAGTGGAGCATTACCACTACCTTGCCGCAGGCGGCGCTGCGCGAGCTCATCAACATGGTGCACTTCTCCATGGCCGTGCAGGACATCCGTTACTACCTGAACGGCATGCTGCTCGAGTTCGAGGGCAACCACATCAATGCGGTCACTACCGACGGTCATCGCCTGGCCGTGCATTCCATTCAGGTCGACACCCCGTTCGAGACGCGCCAGGACGTCATCGTACCGCGCAAGACCGTGCTCGAACTGCAGCGCCTGCTCAGCGAATCCGACGAACCGGTCACCATCGACGTCGCCGGCAACCAGATCCGATTCCGGTTTGAAAACGTCGAATTCGTCTCCAAATTGGTTGAAGGGAAGTTTCCGGACTACAAGCGAGTCATTCCTGCCGGGTACCACAAGCAATTCGACATCGAACGCGAAACCCTGCTGCGCACCCTGCAACGGGTCGCGATTCTCACCACCGACAAGTTCAAGGGCGTGCGGCTGCAGCTCGCCGATCATACGCTGCGCGTATCCGCCAGCAACACCGAACAGGAAGAGGCCCAGGAAGAGCTTGAGGTCGAGTTCAACTTCGAGCCGCTCGACATCGGTTTCAACGTCGGTTACCTCCTCGACGTGCTCGGCAACCTGAAGTCCGAACGGGTCAAGTGGGCCTTGGGCGACGCCAGCTCTTCCGCGCTTCTCACCATACCCGACGACGACAACTTCAAGTACGTGGTCATGCCCATGCGCATCTAGGCATTCCGGGCCGCCGTGCCTGGCGAGTGCCGGGCTGCACGGCGCGCGGGCATGGTGTCGGCACCTTTCCCGCCAGAGGTCATTCCGTCCTCATGCGTCCCGGTCCACGTGGCCCGTGCCACGCTCAGGACGTACACATCAAGGTAATTTCATGATCGAACCGAATGAACCCCAGCGCGACTACGGCGCGAGCTCCATCAAAATGCTGAAAGGCCTGGAGGCCGTCCGTAAGCGGCCGGGCATGTACATCGGTGACACATCCGACGGCACCGGTCTGCATCACATGGTGTTCGAGGTCGTCGACAATGCCATCGACGAGGCGCTTGCAGGCTACTGCGACGAGATCATCGTCACCATCCACAGCGACAACTCGATTTCGGTCATCGACAACGGACGGGGCATTCCCACCGAAATCCACGAGAGCGACGAGCAGGGCCGCAGCGCTGCCGAGATTGTCATGACCGAACTGCATGCGGGCGGCAAGTTCGATCAGAACTCGTACAAGGTTTCCGGCGGCCTGCATGGCGTAGGTGTGTCGTGCGTCAACGCCCTCAGCGAATGGCTGCGCCTGACCATCCATCGCAACGGCCACACCCATTTCATCGAGTTCCGGCGCGGCGAGCGCGTGGAACCGCTCAAGGTCATCGGCACCACCGACAAGCGCGGTACCGAAGTGCGTTTCCTCGCCGATGCCGAGATCTTCAGCAACATCGAATATCACTATGACATTCTGGCCAAACGATTGCGCGAGTTGTCGTTCCTCAACGACGGGGTAAAAATCCGTCTGATCGACCAGCGTCAGGGCAAGGAAGAAGACTTTGCGTTCATCGGTGGCACCAAGGGGTTCGTGCAGTACATCAATCGCGCGAAAACCGTGCTGCACCCCACCGTGTTCCATGTCACCACCGAATCGACCGCGGGCGGAGTGCCGGTGACGGTCGATGTCGCCATGCAATGGAATGACGGTTACACCGAAACGGTGCTGTGCTTCACCAACAACATTCCCCAGCGCGACGGCGGTACCCATCTGACGGGCCTGCGCGCCGCCATGACACGTGTCATCAACAAGTACATTGCCGATAACGAGCTCGCCAAGAAAGCCAAGGTCGACACCACTGGTGACGACATGCGCGAAGGGCTGGTGTGCGTACTTTCGGTGAAGGTTCCCGAGCCCAAGTTCAGCAGCCAGACAAAAGACAAGCTCGTCTCCAGCGAAGTGCGCCCCGCCGTTGAAGACGCCGTGAGCCGCGCCCTGGAGACGTGGCTGCTCGAGCATCCCAACGACGCCAAGTCGATCTGCAGCAAGATCATCGAAGCCGCACGGGCCCGTGAGGCGGCACGCAAGGCCCGCGAAATGACGCGTCGCAAGAGCGTACTGGAAGGTGCGGGCCTGCCGGGCAAGCTGGCCGACTGCCAGGAACGGGACCCTGCCCTGTGCGAGCTTTACATCGTCGAGGGCGACTCCGCCGGTGGTTCAGCCAAGCAGGGACGCGACCGCAAGTTTCAGGCCATCCTTCCGCTGCGAGGAAAGGTACTCAACGTCGAACGAGCCCGCTTCGACCGCCTCATTTCCAGCGACCAGATCGCCACTCTCATCGCTGCCCTGGGCACCAGCATCGGCCCAGGCGACTTCAACATCGAGAAGCTCCGTTACCACCGCATCATCATCATGACCGATGCCGATGTTGACGGAGCCCACATCCGCACGCTGCTGCTGACGCTTTTCTATCGTCAGATGCCGGAACTGATCGAACGCGGCCACGTCTACATCGCCCAGCCGCCGCTTTATCGCATCAAGGCAGGGCGAGAGGAGGTCTACCTCAAGGACGAGCAGGAAGAAACCGCATTCATGATGCAGCTTGCCCTGAAGGGCG
>Ga0006572J49612_1035152_pt1 | contig 12994 bp, 1 predicted proteins | sample HigsolmetaAR202R_FD_49612 | JGI IMG/M metagenome (IMG submission 49612)
GGAATATTAAATGAGCGAGGAGTTACAAGCCATATTTCATTTAGAGCACATCTTCAAGCTATGTGCTGATAAAAATCAACCAGGAGACTCTAATCTCGGAGTCTTAGTGAATACTTCTTCATATAATGATTCATGGAACGCATTCTATAAATGGATCAAAGGACAACTTGATCTTGGAAGAACTGTGAATGTTCCTAACTTTGGAACTTTAAGCATCAGACAATTAGAAGAAAAAGAGCATTATATCCATATCAACCTCAATGAAAATTTCTTGAATCATCATGGATTAGTGTTTAAGTCCACTCTTCCTGAAATTAAGCAGCCAACCATCAAGCTAAACTTGAGTGTGACTGCAAAATTGGTAGAGAATATGGACCCACAAATCGTTGGTGTTGCCCTCAACAGAATCATCGGAGCTATTGGAGATATTCTTGCCAATTACGAAAGTGTCGAAGTAAACCTTGGACAATTAGGCAAACTTTCTGCCTTGAACAGAGAAGTTATATTTACACCTGCCCTAAAGACTAAGATTACAAATGTCCAGAATAAGCAAACCGTCAAGGCTCTATTGGACTCTAACATTGCAGGAAAAATAGGATACACTACCAGAAGAGGAGAAGAAGAAAGAACCCATCAAGAAGCCCAGAAGAAAAATGGACAGAACTCTGGAATGGAAGACGATTCTAGGATTAAAAATGAAAAATCTCTTGGACTATCTCCAATTAGAAAGGTCAGAGAACCTTTCCTTGGAAGCACTGGAAAGAGCAAGATCATCTCACATAACCAATCATTTTTGTCCCCTACGAAAAAACAATTAAAGATTGAAGCATTAACTGAAATGCTCGGTGCCGGTACTGATCCCCTTGCTAAGAACCAAGATTATTCTCATCTGACTTCACATCCTAAAGAGCTTATGAACGCAAGATTTGTAAAACCACCCAATGCCAAAGTCAGACTTCCACCAGTTATCGACACATTTGCCAGAACTATTGCTGCCCCCATCTCTCATACTAAATTCTCATTCTCAGTTAGTGGAAGAATAGCCTCTAACTATACCCCAACAACCAAATACCTCCATATTGAATACGAATCTAAAGTCATCAAGTTCATTAAGCCTAAAGAATCTAAAATCCAATTGACTGCTTCCCCAGAATTCTTGGAAGAACCTGCCACTGAAGATGAGGAGCTGTTCTTTATCTTGAATGAAGATCGTCGTACAATCCAATTACAAAAGAAGGTCAAAGCTAGAGCAACAAGCTATAATCGCTACAGACAATATGTCCTTAGTGAAATCCCTGTTGATTGTATTGCTCCTATCCGTCAATATTGGATCAATGATATCCTTGATCTCATCCCAGCCGAATATCCCTATTTAGACAGAAGCACTGTTGAGAGCTTGATTGACAAGATGTTGAACGAAATCAACAGAGATTACTATGACTCAGGAAGAAAGGCCATTCTTGATTATGTTCTTAAGGAGGAGGACGAAAGATTGAGACTTGGTATTACCCAAATCTTGAACCCACCTCTTGATTACGGCGAGAATATTTATTTAGGATTGGAACCTGATGATGAATGGAAGGAGACCGTCAACCTCTCCAGAAACGAAATCAGCGATAGATTGGTTATATGCAGCGAATGCACTTTGACATTCAAAAATATCTGGTCCGAATATGAGCCCAAGCATTTCCTCTCATTACCAACAAAAGAAGACCCTCCTATGACTATTGAAGAATTCATCAAGAATCAGAATTCAAGACTCGCAGAAGTTAAGGCCGCCTTAACAGGAACCTGGATGAAGGCAATCCAAGATATCTACAAGGCTGAAATTCACCAAATGAACAAGAAGCAAGCCTACATTTTCTTCGAATCTAATGCTACTTTAATGGCAAACCAACTCAGAATCTTGATAACAAATTCCATCCTTGAATACAGAGAATTCTTCAGAAGATTTGAGAAGAAAAAGCAAGATTACAAGATGCCTCAACAAATTATCCAAGAAGAAAAGGATCCCAAAACCCCAATCGAGGATGTTTTCTTGGTCGTCAAATTGGATTGCGATGAGAAAAAGCCCATCTCATTCAATGACAACTTGCAATCCATCAGATCTGAGCTTCTTAAGCTCATTGAGAATATTGTCTATGTCTCTCATGGATTCTACAGAGCTGAAAATACCATAGCCAGAAGTGAGAAGATGTTCTTGTGGCCAGTTACTCTTGAAGACTTGGTTATTCAAAATGCCACAAAAGAAATTGAAATCATTATCAACGACAACATTGAATGCATTGAACATGTCCTCGAAATTTTCGAGAAGTACGCTTTCTTGCTTCACGAAGAAGACGTTGTTCAAAGCTTCATCGAAGGCAAGCACACCAGAAAGGAATACCAAGCTGAAATCAACAAATATGAACAGACCTACAAGGCTTTAAATCAAGAAATTCCTTTCTATATTAGAATGTCTATGATCCTGATAGACTGTACTGAAGTCAAGAAAAAACTCTTGGCTATCTGCCAAAAAATGATCAGAAAGCTCTTGAAGGCTATTCACAACTATATCCATGATCAAGCCGGCTGCATCACCAATGAGTATAATAGGATTATTGAAGAAATCTCTGGAAAGGCTGAAACTGTTGAGAAGTTGGTCGAGCTTGAAGCCAACCTCGAAAAGGTCAGAAAGGTTAAGTACAATGAAATCACGACATCATTCAAAGATCTTACTGAATGGCTATTCATGCTCTATAGCACTAATCATAAGATTTCAGAAAGTGATCTTAGCAGAATAAGTCAAACTTCTGACCAGGTTAAGAGGATCATGGAAGAAGTTAACAACAATGAAGACAGAATTAGGAAGGAAAGAGATGATCTCGAAGCCAAACTTAGAAAGAGAAAGCACGAATTCAGTGATAATCTTGATAAGATTGTCGCCCAAATTGATAGACTTAAGGAATTTTCCTCACCTCTCCAATCTAAGGATGCCAATGATATCATTGATGCCCTTAACAAGACCTTGAACGATTATCAAGCTGAAATGAACGATATCAATCAAAAGGAAGAATTGATTGGCTGGCAACCCACTGAATTCCCTAAGCTTGCCGAAGCCGTCGCCGCCCTCAAGCCCTATGATCAACTTTGGAAATTGGTTAAAAATTTCCAAACTTACCACTCCCAATGGACCAAGGAAAAGGTTATCTTCAAGCTCGATCCCGAATTTGTTGAGAAGGAGACTAAGATGATGCTCAGTACTGCTAGAAAGATGACCACAGCTTTCACCAAGGCCACCCCTCATCCTTTATCTATAGCCAATAAGATGCTTCAGGAAATTACTGCATTCAGTCAGCATATTCCTCTTGTTAGATGCTTGTGCAATCCTGGTTTGAATAAGCCTTATCACTGGGAAGAAATTTCCGCCATTGGAGAATACCCCATGACTCGTGATAAAGAAGTATACTTGAAGACCTTGATTGAACTTGAGTTCTACACTAAGCTTCCTAAATTAGAAGAAATCTCCGACTTCGCTTCCAAAGAATACACTAATGAAAAGATTTTGGAAAAGATGAAGAATGACTGGGCTGAAATTGTTTGTGAGCTCAAGCCATGGAAGGACACTGGTACCTTCGCTGTCTCAGGTAACACTGTCGATGAAGTCCAGCAATTACTTGACGATCAGATGGTCAAGACCCAAACTATGAAAGGTTCTCCTTATGCCAAGAGATTTGAAAATGAGATTAAAGAATGGGAAGAATGGCTTAAATACACCCAAGATGTCTTTGAATATTGGGTTAAGGTTCAAAGTGTCTGGCTATACTTAGAGCCTGTCTTCGCCAGTGAAGATATCATGAAACAAATGCCCACTGAAGGAAACAAATTCAGAGAAGTCGATGCCTCATGGAAGTTTGTTATGAGCAAAATCAACGCTAATCCTAAGGTGACTGAAGTTATGAAGAACAAGAAACTCTTGGATACCTTCAAGGAAGCCCACGAAGCCCTTGACCAAGTCCAGAAGGGATTGAACGACTATCTGGAAACCAAGAGAAAGGCCTTCCCAAGATTCTATTTCTTGTCTTCTGAAGAACTTTTGGAAATTCTCTCTGAAACTAAGGATCCTACCAGAGTCCAACCCCACTTGAAGAAATGTTTCGAAGGTATCAACAAGATCCAATTCGATGAGCTCAAGAAGATTCACGGTATGTACTCAAGTGAAGGAGAATACGTTCCCTTCGTTAATGAGATTGATGCTATGGCCGCCAGAGGTGCCGTTGAACAATGGCTTATCCAAGTTGAAGATGCTATGGTTGTGTCTGTGAGAGAAGTCATTGAAAAATCCTTCGAAGATTATCCTAAGAAGAAGAGAAGTGACTGGGTTCTTAACAGATGTGGACAGAGTGTTCTTACTGTTTCTATGACTTACTGGACCTATGAAACTGAAAGAGCCATTAAAGAGAAAGGAGCCCAAGGGCTTAAGGAATATTTGGTTACTTGTGAAAATATGATCGAAGACATCGTCCAACTCGTCAGAAAAGATATCAAGCCCCTTGATCGTCTCACCTTAGAAGCCTTGATTGTGCTTGATGTCCATAACAAGGATGTCGTAAAAGAACTTGCTCTCGCTGGAGTCACTGAAATTACAGATTTTGGCTGGACTTCTCAGTTACGTTACTACTGGGAAGATGCAAACACCGTTGTTAGAATCATTAACGCCCAGCTTAAATACAACTACGAATACTTGGGTAACTCTCCAAGACTGGTTATTACTCCTCTTACCGATCGTTGTTACAGAACTCTTTGTGGTGCCATAAACCTGAACTACGGTGGTGCCCCAGAAGGACCTGCAGGTACCGGTAAAACTGAAACAGTCAAAGATTTGGCTAAGGCACTTGCCAGACAATGTGTCGTCTTCAACTGTTCTGATGGTCTCGATTACAAGGCTATGGGTAAATTCTTCAAGGGTCTAGCCAGTTCTGGTGCCTGGTCATGTTTTGATGAGTTCAATCGTATCGATCTAGAAGTGCTTTCCGTCGTTGCCCAGCAAATCCTTTGCATTCAAATCGCCATTAGAGAAAAGAAATCCAGTTTCGACTTCGAAGACTCCCACATTAAATTGAAGCTCACTGCCAACTGCTTTATTACCATGAACCCTGGTTATGCCGGTAGATCCGAGCTTCCCGATAACTTGAAAGCTCTTTTCCGTTCAGTGGCTATGATGGTTCCCGATTACGCCCTTATCGCCCAAATCTCACTTTATTCCTTTGGTTTCTCTGATGCCGAAAACTTGGCTAGAAAGATCGTTACCACCTATAAACTTTGCTCTGAACAATTATCCTCTCAATCTCACTACGATTACGGTATGAGAGCCGTCAAATCCGTCCTTACTGCTGCAGGAAACCTCTTGAGAAAGTATCCTAACGAAAAGGAAAATATCCTTATCTTGAGAGCTATCAAGGATGTCAACCTTGCCAAGTTCTTGTCTTTCGATATTCCTCTCTTCAAGGGTATTACATCTGATCTTTTCCCTGGAGTTGAACTCCCTGAAATCGATTACTCTGCTATGATTGAAGCTATCCACAACCAGGCTAAAATCCACAAGTTACAGAGTGTTGACTATTTCATTGAGAAGATCATCCAATTATACGAAATGATTCTTGTCAGACACGGTCTCATGGTTGTCGGTTTACCTTTCGCCGGTAAGACTTCTGCTATCAAAATCTTGGCCGCCGCCTTAACTGAACTCAATGAGAAGAAGCTTATGGGAGAAAAGAAAGTCCAAATCGCTATTATTAACCCCAAGTCTATTGATATGAAGCTTCTTTATGGTTACAATGATGAAGTCACACATGAATGGACCGATGGTGTCTTGGCCGTCAAGTTCAGAAACTTTGCTAAATCTGAAACCGAAGATAGAAAATGGCTCATCTTCGATGGTCCTGTCGATGCCGTCTGGATCGAAAACATGAACACTGTCCTGGATGATAACAAGAAACTTTGCTTGAACAGTGGTGAAATTATCGCTATGTCTAAGGTCATGAATATGATGTTCGAACCTATGGATCTTCTCGCTGCCTCTCCTGCCACAGTCTCAAGATGTGGTATGATCTACATGGAACCTCAAGGAATCGGCTGGAGACCTATGTTCGAAATCTGGAAGGATAATTATCTGCCCAAGACTTTCAAAGAAGAAGATATCAGTGAAATCAACTACCTCTTCGAAACCTTCGTTGATCCTATGCTTCACTATCACAGAAAAGCCCTCATTGAGAGCTCACCTACTCAAGATCAAAACCTGGTTCAATCCCTCATGAGAATTCTTGCTTGCTTGTTGGAGCCCTTCAATGACGAAAACTACTTCAACAATATGGAATTTAAGACCAGAATGAACATTATTGATTATCAATTCCTGTTCGCTATGACCTGGTCCATGGGAGGAAGCTTGGCCACTGAGTCTCGTAAGCAATTTGATATCTACTTGAAGAAACTTACCAATGGAGATGTCCCTGAAGTTAAGCTTAAGAAGAAATTGAGTCTTCCTGATAGAGGAAACATCTTTGATTTCAAGTTCAGAGTCAGTGAGAACAGACCTGAAGGTGAGTGGATTCCTTGGGTCGATCTTCTTGATCCTAATGAAACTATTTCCGCAAGACAACTCGCCCAAGAAATCATCGTTAAGACCAGTGATACTCTTAGATATTCCTTCTTGCTCCACATGTTCATCAAGAATGACATTGCTGCCTTGTTCTGTGGACCCACTGGTACAGGAAAGTCAGTCTACACTAAGAATGTTATCTTCAATGAGCTCTCTAAAGAGAAATACATGGTTATCGATCTGGCCTATTCTGCCCAGACTAAGGCCTTCCAAGCCCAAGACGTTATTGATAACGCTTTAACCAAGAGAAAGAAGGGTTACTATGGTCCTCCAGTTGGCAAGAAATGCGTTATCTTCGTCGATGATCTTAATATGCCTGCTAAGGAGAAGTGGGGTGCTCAACCTCCCATTGAAATTCTTCGTCAGATGATTGACCAAGGAGGTTGGTACGACTTCAAAGAAAAAGAAAGACCATTCAAGAATATTGTCGACATTACCTTCGTCTCTGCTATGGGTCTCCCAGGAGGTGGTAGAACCTTCATTACCCCAAGACTGCTCAGACATCTTAACTTAGTTTCCTTCACCTCATTCGATGATGATACCATGAACAGAATCTTCAGTACTATTCTCCACTGGTACTTGAGCAACAACAACTTCCCTGCTGAACTCATCAAGATTGAGAATAAAGTTGTCTTTGGTACAATTGAAGTCTACAAGACTGTCCTCAAAGAATTAAGACCCACTCCTACTAAGTCTCACTACTTGTTCAACTTGAGAGATTTCGCCAAGGTCATTTTCGGTATCTGTATGGCCGATAAAGAGAGAATCCAAACAATGGATCACATGATCAGACTCTGGACCCATGAAGTCTGGAGAGTCTTCGGTGATCGTCTAATTGCTGATGAGGATAAGATGCTTTTACTTAGGTCTGTCAAGGATATTGTCAGAAGAACCTTTGGTGCTAACTTTGATAACATTTTCTCACACCTTGATAAGAATGGAGATGGTAAGGTTGACCAACTTGATGAAATCCGTGCTTTGATGTTCACCGATATAATGACTGCTACTCAAGTCAAGAAGTATTACGAAGAAGTCCTTGACTACACTAAGTTACAACAAAGTATCGAGAATTCTCTACAGAACTACAACTTCACTACTGATAAGCCCATGGATCTCGTCCTCTTCTCCTTTGCCGTTGAGCATTTGGTTATTATCAGTAGAATTCTCAAGCAACCAGGCGGAAATGCCCTCTTGATTGGTGTTGGTGGTTCAGGAAGACAATCACTCACCAGACTGGCTGCTCACATTATGGAATACGATGTCAAGCAAATTGAACTTTCTAAGAACTACGGTAAGAATGAATGGAGAGATGACATCAAGGCCATCTTGAAGAACGCTGGTGGTAAAGGAAATCACACCGTCTTCTTGTTCACTGACTCTCAAATTAAGGATGAGAGCTTCGTTGAAGACATTAATACCCTTCTTAACTCAGGAGAAGTTCCTAACCTCTATGCACCTGATGAAAAGGCTGAAATCATGGAGCTTGTCAGACCTATGTCCAGAACTGAAGGTAAAGCTTCTGATGGAACTCCAGCTCAATTGTTCGCCTACTTTGTTGAGAGAGTTAAGAAAATGCTACATATAGTTCTTTGCTTCTCCCCTATTGGTGAAGGCCTTAGAACCAGAATCAGAAACTTCCCCTCGTTGGTCAACTGTTGTACCATCGATTGGTTCTCTGCTTGGCCTTCTGATGCCTTGTACTCTGTCGCCAAGAAATTCGCTGCTGAAATCGAGATGGAAAGCTCAGTTAGAGATAAATGTGTCGATATGTTACAACATTTCCACGAAAGTACTATTTCATGGTCCAATGAATTCTACACTAAGCTAAAGAGAAAGTACTACGTTACTCCTACTTCCTTCTTGGAAATGATTATTACCTTCAAGAACCTTTTAGCTGAGAAGAGAAAGGAAGTTAAGGCTAACAAGAACAAGTACGACAACGGTTATGAAAAGATTATCGTCACTGAAAAATCCGTCGAAAAGATGCAACAAAGTTTGACTGATCTTCAACCCAAGTTGAAGAAGGCAGCTGAAGACACAGCTCTCAAGCTACAACAAGTCACAATCCAAAAAGAAGAAGCCGATAGAGTCAAGGCAATCGTCTCAGTCGATGAGGAAGCCGCCCAAAGAGCCATGGACGAAGCCACAGCTATCAAGGAAGAATGTGAGACTGAATTGAACAAGGCCTTACCTGCACTCAGAGCCGCCGAAGATGCCCTTAAAGTCTTGAAAAAGCAAGATCTGGATGAAGTCAAGAAATACACAATTCCTCCTAACCCCGTCAAATTGACTTGCCAAGCTGTGCTCATGCTTACCAAGAAAGTTAAAGTCGAAAGAAAGCCTAATCCCAAGACTGGTGAAATGGAATGGCAATGGTGGGAAGCCTCAGTCAAGATGCTTAATGAATCAGATTTCTTGCAATTCTTGATCGATTTCAAGGATAACATCGATAACGTTGATGAAGCTTCTGTCAAAAAACTTGGTGATTTTATCAGAGAAAACAAAGAAGCTCTTGAGCCAAACAACGTCAAGAACTCTTCTTCTGCTGCTTATTGTCTCATTAAGTGGGTCCTTGGTGTTTATGATTTCTACTTCGTCAACAAAGAAGTCAGGCCCAAGAAAGAAAGACTAGCTAAGGCTCAAGCTGAAGTCGACAAATCCAATGCCACACTCGCAATCAAGCAAAAGGAATTGAAGGTCATCATTGACAAAGTTGATGCTCTTACCAGAGAATTGAACGAAGCCGAAAGAAATAAGCACAGACTTGAAATGGAATATGAGGATGTCTCTAAGAAGTTGGTCAGAGCCAAAAAGCTTATTGAAAGTTTGGGAGGTGAAAAGGGACGTTGGAAGGAGCTCGGAACAATTCTCGAAGGTGTTTACAATACCCTCACTGGAGATGTCTTGGTCGCTTCCGGTATGATTGCCTACTTGGGAGCCTTCACTGCTGCCTTCAGAGTTAAGATTACTGAACAGTGGGTTAAGAGATGCAAGGAAAATAACATTCCAAGCTCAGAAGTGTTTAGCTTACAAGCTGTCCTTGGTGATCCAGTTCAAATTAGAAGCTGGAATATTGATGGTCTGCCCTCTGATTCCTTCAGTATTGAAAATGGTATTATTATCTCCAAGGCTAGAAGATGGCCTCTTTGTATCGATCCTCAAGGCCAAGCTAACAAATGGATCAAGAACATGGAAAAGTCCAGAAAGATCTCAGTCATCAAATTATCAGACCCTGATTTCCTCAGAACTCTCGAAAATGCCATCCAATTCGGTAACCCAGTCCTCTTGGAAAATGTCCTTGAAGAACTTGATCCCTCTTTGGAGCCCATCCTCTTGAAGCAAACCTTCAAGAAAGGAAATACCCTATACATCAAGCTCGGTGACCAGACTATAGAATACATGCCCACATTCTCATTCTATATTACTACTAAGCTCAGAAATCCTCATTACATGCCCGAATTATCTACCAAAGTCACTCTTCTTAACTTCATGATTACCCTCGAAGGTCTTAATGATCAGCTTCTGGGTATTTTGGTCAAGAAAGAAAAACCCGAACTCGAACAAGAAAAGGAAAGACTTATCTTAGAAAGTGCCAGCAACAAGAAACAACTCCAAGAGATTGAAGAAAAGATCCTTGAAGTCCTCTCCGGAGAAAAGAACATCTTGGAAGACGAAACTGCCATTAACATTCTGACTGCCTCCAAGAACACTTCTAATGAAATCTCCGAGAAACAAAAGATCGCCGAAGTAACCGAGAAAGAAATCGATGAAGCAAGAAAGGGTTACGCCCCAGTCTCCAATGAAGCCAGTTGCCTCTTCTTCGCTATTAGTGATCTCGCTAACATTGATCCTATGTATCAATACTCTCTTGTCTATTTCATTGATCTCTTCACACAGAGTATCCTCAAGTCTGAACAAAGCAACATGCTTGAGAGAAGATTGAAGAATCTCAGAACCTACTTCCTCTACTCACTATACAGCAACATTTGTAGATCACTTTTCGAAAAGGATAAACTTCTGTTCTCATTCCTCTTGGCTGTTAGATTGAAGGAATTCAAGGGAGAACTCGACTCAGACATGTATCGTTTCTTACTCACAGGTGGTGTTTCCCTTGGTGAGAAGGTTCCTCCTAAGCCTGCTGACTGGATCTCAGACAAAGCCTGGGCCGAAATCAACAGACTCTCTAAGTTGCAAGGCTTCGAAAACTTAGCTATGAATATCCAGGAAAGACCTGATGAATGGCAAGTTATTTATGACAGTCCTACTCCTCACCTTGTTCCTCTTCCTGATCCATTCGAGAAGGACCTAAGTAAATTCCAGAAGCTTCTCGTCCTCAGATGTATCAGACCTGATAAGATGGTTCCTAGCATTCAAGACTTTGTCAAAGAAGAGCTTGGCCCTGAATTCATTGATCCTCCCGCATTTGATCTCGCCAAGATCTACAAAGACTCCTCATGTGTCACTCCTCTTATTTTCGTCTTGTCTCCAGGTAGTGATCCTTTCACAAGCTTGTCCAAGTTTGCCGAAATTAACCACAAAGCCATTACACCTATCTCTCTCGGTCAAGGTAGAGGTCCTATTGCTGCCAAAGCTATTGCTGAAGGCGTTCAAAATGGTAGCTGGGTCGTCTTGCAGAATTGTCACTTGGCTGTTAGATGGATGCCAACCCTTGAAAGAATTTGTGAAGAGTTCTCGCAAGATAAGACTCATCCTGAATTCAGACTTTGGCTCACTTCTTATCCTTCACCAGACTTCCCTATTTCCATCTTGCAGAATGGTGTTAAGATGACTAATGAGCCTCCTAAGGGATTGAAATCTAATTTGACTCGTTCTTATTTGACCGATCCTATCTCTGATAGAAACTTCTTCGAATCCTGCCAGAGACCTAGAGAATGGAGAAAGCTCCTCTTCGGATTGTGCTTCTTCCATGCCGTTATCCAAGAAAGAAGAAAGTTCGGTCCTCTTGGTTGGAACATTCCTTACGAATTCAATGAATCTGATCTGAGAATCTGTGTCATGCAACTCAAGATGTTCTTGGACGAATACCCCAACAAAGTTCCATTTGATGCTCTTAAGTACCTAACTGCTGAATGTAACTACGGTGGTAGAGTTACTGATGATAAGGATAGAAGACTTATCTCCACTCTCCTCAATGACTACTACTGTGACGAAATCATTAATGATGATAACTACAGATTCACCAAAGTCCCATACTTCAAGGCTCCTCCTATTGCTGACTATGAAGAGGTTATGGAAGTTATAAAGAATTACCCCTTGAATGTCGAGCCTGAAGTCTTCGGTCTCCACGCCAATGCCGATATCACTAAGGATCTCGGAGAAACTAACTTGTTGCTTGATTCCCTCTTGTTATGCCAAGCTGATACTGGTGGAAAGGAATCCTCATCTCAAGATGACACCTTGAATAAATTGGTCGATACTATTCTCAGTGACTTCCCTGATGTCTTCGACCTTAACAAGGCTAAGGAAAAGTATCCTGTTGTCTATAAGGAAAGTATGAACACAGTCCTCACCCAAGAACTTGAAAGATTTAACATTCTGATCAAGGTCATCAGAACCTCCTTGAATGATATAAAGCTTGCCCTTAAGGGTTTCATTATCATGTCAAGTCAATTAGAAAGAGCCACTAAGTCCCTCTTTGATAACAAAGTCCCAGAACTCTGGATGGAAAAATCTTACCCAAGCTTAAAGCCACTCGGTGGATATGTTAAAGATCTCAAAGACCGTCTTAAATTCTTCCAGACCTGGATTGATGAAGGTGCTCCCCTAGTTTTCTGGCTTTCTGGTTTCTACTTCACCCAGTCTTTCTTGACAGGTGTTCTTCAAAATTATGCCAGAAAGGAAACCATTGCCATTGATGAAATCCAGTTCGACTTCGAATTCTTCAAAGAAGAAGTTAAAGAAAAACCTGTTGATGGTGCTTATGTGAACGGTCTTTTCCTTGAAGGAGCCAAATGGAACTTTGATACTATGCTTCTAGACGAGAGCGATCCTAAGACTCTATTCGTTAAATGTCCTACAATCTTATTGAAGCCTACACACTTCAAGAGGCTAACTCAATATCCTCACTATGACTGTCCAGTATATAAAACTTCTGCTAGAAGGGGTGTTTTGTCGACAACTGGACACTCTACAAACTTCGTTATGTGGATTAGACTTCCAAGTGATCAACCTCAGAGCCACTGGATTAAGAGAGGTGTTGCTTTATTGACACAATTGGATGATTAATTCATTGTTATGTTTTACTCAGTGATTATCAATTTCTTTAACAAGTATGAATACGTCTTACTTATGAGAGACTCTTAAATTTTCACAAGCAATACAAAAAATATGAAAAGC
>Ga0006572J49612_1040885_pt1 | contig 12561 bp, 1 predicted proteins | sample HigsolmetaAR202R_FD_49612 | JGI IMG/M metagenome (IMG submission 49612)
ATTGTAACAGCGCTAGTATATGTCGGTTGATTACCCAAAGCAAAGGGGTATTTACTCTGAAAAAATATCTCCTGAAGTGGCTCAGGAGATCACTTCAAACTTAAAGCTCGGACCCGACTCTGATATTGTGGTCCAGACTAATGCAAAGATTCGAGGCCCTAAAGCAATGTCACTACAAAAAAAGCAAGGAGATGGAGTCAGAAAAAGGGTTGTCGATGGATATTATAGCAAAGGCAAAGATGGAGTTGCTTTTGTTGAGCCTAAAGTTACCGAACCATATGAGCCTATACCAGGCAGAGTTCCAAGAAAAGTCGCTATAGACAGAAAAAGAAAAGAATTCGCATCTATTAGTATCGAAGATGAACTCACCAAACGTGGAATCGATTTCAATACACCTCCAGGACAAGAAAGCTGGCTCTCCTTAGAACTCTTTGATGATAAAACTTATGATGATTATACTCCTGAAGAGTGGATTGAAAAAGGAAGAGGCCCAGATGGCGTATTGAGAGCCTTACCAGCAAAGGCTCTCCATAAAGGGCTAGACGATATTTATGTCTGGAGAGATTTCTATGTTCATGGATATGATAAGGAGACAGATAAATTTGTGGGACGTTGGGCTACTGATGGTGATAATGGAAGAGAAGTTAAAGTTCCTAGATTACATTTATTGTTTGATGCTGAAGATCCCAGAAAGTTTGCTGATAGAGTGGCCAATGCTTTTCAAGAGAGAATTTATGCTGACTCGATTATTCGTTATAACTATTATATTGATAACATGCCCACTCAAGATTTGAATGAATTGGATAGCGAACAAAGAAAACGACTTGAAATACTGACTACTAACACCAAAAAGCTCAGAGAAGCTAAAATTGATCTTACACCTCTTCTTATGGAAGTCAACAACGACTATGCCAGAACCATGAACAGAATCATCTTCGACAAATATCACGAAGAATGCTCTACAGAACTCTTGCCAGCTAACCTGAGATTACCACCTAAAGAAGAAGAGCAAGAAGCTCCTTTATATGGCATGATTCAGTTACCTCATAATAAGGAATCAAAAGATTTCACTGAAATCTTCAAAGACTTTTGTTTCAATTCGCTATACATTAAAGAAGAAGTCATAAAGGCTCTTCAAGAAATGAAAGAAGAGTGCAATCACTGCCTAGAAAAGAAATTATTCCAGCTTGAATTTAATACATCCGTCAGAATAGAAGATTTTAAACATCAACAAGATTCTGCAACTTCAAGTGTTCTTCACCATCTCAAGGTTGAATGGGTTGGAGCTTTGGCTAAAATTATCGAAAAGAAATTCGAAGGTGTAGGAAAAGGTTGGTTTAACATGAAAGAAACCAACAAAACTACTTATGACTTTGGTAAACTCAAGAAATTTTTGACCCTTGCAAGACAAATGATGCAAGATGTTCTTCTTACTTTAACAAAGAGGAGCTATTACGAGTACTGCGAAGCCATTGAAGATTTCATGCCTGACAAAGTTGAAATCTTTGCTCCTAATAATGTTAAAAATACTTATACTAACATTAAAAAACTTCCAAGTGGAAAGGATAAAGAGAAGTTTCCTCTTTTCAATGTTGACCTTATTAAAGATGCAACAAAGGACGAGTTTAAATACTCAACTGACCCAAAGACCTTTGTCAAGACAATTCTTGATATCTTCGATAAGACCTTGACAGAACTTGCAAAGATTAACGATCTTGAGCAGTTAATTCTTAAGGATCTTGCTAATCCTCAAAAGAAAGAGAGCTACATCAAGGCTCCAGTCAAACCTAGAGAGCAACCAACGGTCCACCCTCATCATGACAGATACAGGAAGGTGACTGATGAAAACAAATGGGTTTGGGATCTATATCATAAGCTCAAGGATATGATGGAGAAAGCTATTGCTCCTCTGGAAGAATATCTTAAGGTCTATGAACCATATAAGCAAATCCTCCATATTAATGCTGATCAATATGTTAGAGATATTGAAGCTGAAGACCCTCCAAGAACAGAAGAAGCTCTTAGAGAAGAAATCCATAAATACATGAAGCTTGAACAAGAACTGAAAGAATCTATTCCTGAAGAAGTGCATGTCTCTTGCTTCTCAATCAATACTAAGGATCTTATCGCCATATTAGCAGGAAGATACTCTTCATTACAAAAGAACCTTACTGATCTGATTGCCAAGAGAGCTAGAGAAAAGAACCAGAGCTTAATGAATGATTTCAATCAAATGGAAAGAAGAATTAGAAAAGTCCCTCAGAACATCAAGGAGCTCACCGAACTTCAAGAATTCCTTGATAATATCCCTAACGAGCTTGATAAGATCAAGATTGAAATTGATGCCAGTATGGACATCTTCAAGATATTGGAAACCTTCAATTACAGATTCCCCGTTGATGATATGAACAAGAAGTGGAATATCTATGGTTATCCTAAGCAAATTAAAGAACTTGTTGAAGAAAGAAGAGTCGCTCTTGAGAAAGAAAAGGCTAAATTCCAAGAAAAGATGCTTGTTGATCAAGAAGAATTCAAGGAAAATATTGAAAACTTGGAAAGAACTATTCAGGGTTTCTATCAACATAACAAGCTTGAGGCCCATGAAGAAACAGCTGGAATAGCTGAATCAGTTGATGCTTCTCTCAAGTCATTCTTTGAACAAGCTAAAACCTTCAACCATCATGAAAGTCTCTTCAAGCTGGAGCCTAATGATTATTCCAGAATCGGGCAAATGCAAAAAGAATTCCAACACTACTACAATCTCTGGACTTATGCTCACAAATGGTTTGTTTACAGCCAACAATGGATGAATTGCGAATGGGAAGAACTTAATGCTGAAGAAGCTGAAAAATTCGTTGAAGATGCCATCAGAATCCTTGCTTCGGCCATTCGTTTCTTCAGAGATAGAGGAGAGAGAGATCAAAACTTCATGCTTATCCAAAAAATTGCCGAAAAGGTCAAGGCTGAAATCGATGAATTCAAGCCTAAAGTTCCCTTGATGGTTGCTCTCAGAAAGAAGGGTATGACTGATAGACATTGGGAAGCTATTTCTAATATCTGTGGATTCAAAGTCAAGCCTGATGAAAAGTTCACATTTGCTACTGCTTTAGAAATGGGATTGATGAATAATGTTGATAAAATCGTCGAAATCGGAGAAAAGGCCAATAAGGAATTTGGTATCGAGACTATGCTTGAGAAGATGTTGTCGGAATGGGAAAAGATCAACTTCACTTTGCTTCCTTTCAGAGGCACATCAATTATCAAAGGTTATGACGAAATTGGAGCTGTTCTTGATGAACATATGGTCAATACCCAAGCTATGACCTTCTCACCATTCAAAGGACCATTCGAACAAAGAATTGAAGAATGGAACAAGAGATTGTTGAATATGTCAAATATTCTTGAAGAATGGGCTAAATGCCAGGGACAATACATGTATCTTCAACCAATCTTTGATTCCCCAGATATCGCCAAGCAGCTTCCTCTAGAATCAAAAAAATTCAAGAGTGTTGACTCCACATGGAAATATACCATCTCACTTGTTGCTGCTAACAAGAATGTCCTTAAGGTCTGCAGTACTGATGGTTTGCTTGAAAAGCTGATGGAAGCTAACAAGAGTTTGGAAGTCATTCAGAAGGAACTTAACAACTATCTTGAAAAGAAGAGAGAATCATTTGCCAGATTCTACTTCCTCTCCAATGATGAACTCTTGGAAATTCTCTCTGAAACCAAAGAACCTACTAAAGTCCAACCTCACTTAAGAAAGGTCTTTGAGAATATTCACTCAATTGAATTCGATGACAAAAAGATCATTCATGCTATGTTTTCTGGAGAAGGAGAAAAGGTTAAATTCGTTAAGCCTGTCGACCCCAATTCCAAGAACGTTGAATTCTGGATGGGTGATGTCGAAGAAATGATGAAGATTTCAGTTAGGAACGTCTTGTTAAACAGTATCAATGCCTATCCAACTACTCCAAGAACAGAATGGGTCGTCCAACATCCTGGACAATGCGTCTTGAACGGTTCCCAAGTTCACTGGACTTCTGAAGTCGAAGAGGCTATTAGAACAGGCCAAGTAAAAGAATACTTCCAGAAATGCCAAGATCAAATTTCTGATTTGGTCAAATTGATCAGAACTAAGCTTGGAAAAATGCAATCTATCACAATCAATGCCCTTATCGTTATTGATGTCCACGCTAAGGATGTCGTCGGTAAATTGGTTGAAGCCAATATTCACGATATCGGCGCCTTCGAATGGATTTCTCAACTCAGATATTATTGGGAAAACGATGATTGTTATGTCAAGTGTATCCAGACTAGTTTCCCTTACGGTTATGAGTACCTTGGTAACACCCTTCGTCTCGTCATTACTCCTCTTACTGATAAATGTTATATGACCTTGATGGGTGCATTGAAGCTCAATTTGGGAGGTGCTCCAGCTGGACCTGCCGGTACAGGAAAGACAGAATCCACTAAGGATCTTGCTAAGGCTCTTGCTAAACAATGTGTTGTCTTCAATTGCTCGGAAGGTATGGATTACACTTTCGTCGGAAAGTTCTTCAAGGGTCTTGCCTCTGCTGGTGCTTGGGCTTGCTTTGATGAGTTCAATCGTATCAATATTGAAGTGCTTTCTGTCATTGCTCAACAGCTTCTTCAATTGTTCGGTGCTAAAGCCGCAGGTGAAAAGCAAGTCGAATTCGAAGGATCTAATATCAAGTTGAACCCAACATTCTCTGTCTTCATTACGATGAATCCTGGTTATGCCGGAAGAACAGAATTGCCTGATAACTTGAAAGCTCTTTTCAGATCAGTGGCTATGATGGTTCCCGATTACGCTTTGATCGGAGAAATTATGCTTTATTCCTTTGGTTTCGATACAGCACGTGATCTTGCCAGAAAGATGGTTGCTACCTTCAAGCTTTCATCAGAACAATTGTCATCACAAGATCACTACGATTACGGTATGAGAGCCGTCCGTTCAGTCATTAACGCTGCTGGTTTGCTCAAGAGAGCTAATCCTGACATGAATGAAGAGCAACTTCTATTGAGAGCTCTTAGAGATGTTAACGTTCCAAAATTCTTGAAAGATGACTTGCCATTATTCGAAAATATCATTACTGACTTGTTCCCCAATGTTGAGAGACCTAAGTATACATATGGAGACCTTACTGATGCTATCAATGACTCTTGCGCTGCTCTTAACCTCCAAAATGTTCCTCCCTTCGTTGCTAAGATCCTTCAACTCTACGATACTATCCAAGTCAGACACGGTCTTATGATTGTCGGTCCCACCGGAGGTGGTAAGACTAGTAACTATAAAGTCCTTCAGCATGCTATGACTTCTCTTGCTAAGGCCGGAAAAGGAAACTACACTAAGGTTCATACCCATATTTTGAATCCTAAATCTATTACTATGGGACAACTTTATGGTTGGATCAATGAGCAAACGAAAGAATGGACTGATGGTATCCTCGCCTATATCGTTCGTGAAACTGTCAAGGATACTTCTGGAGATTTACATTGGGTTATGTTTGATGGTCCTGTTGATGCCCTTTGGATCGAATCCATGAATACTGTGCTCGATGATAACAAGAAACTTTGCCTCAACTCAGGACAAATCCTTATGCTTACTCCTTACATGACAATGATGTTCGAGGTCGAAGATTTGGCTGTTGCCTCTCCCGCTACAGTTTCTAGATGTGGTATGGTTTATATGGAACCCGTCTCACTCGGAATTCAGCCACTTGTTGACTCCTGGCTTCAGCAGCTTCCTGAATCAATGAAAAAGCGCAAAGCCACATTTATTGTGACTCTCAGAGACTTGTTCTCTAAATATCTTGAAAGCTCGTGCGAGTTCATGAAGAAGAACTGTAAAGAGATTGTTACTTCTCAAGTCAATGCTCTTGCTCAAAATCTTATGAAGCTCATGGATTGCTACTTCGAACCTTACAAAGAGACTGAATATAAGAAAGTTTCAGCCGAAGACTTAGATAATCTTGAATCTAACTTAGAACCCTTGTTCATCTTCTCCTTGGTCTGGTCTGTTGGATGTACCGTTGATCTTGAAGGCAGAAGAAAGTTCAACCACTACCTCAGAGACCAGATGGCCAAATTCTCTTCCAAATGGCAATTCCCATCTGAAGGAATGATCTATGACTACAGATTTAACCAAAAGGAAAAGGTTTATCAACTTTGGTCTGATCAAAATAAGAACTTCGAAATTGATCCAAAACTTAGCTATGGAGAAATTGTTGTTCCTACCAATGATTATACAAGAATGCTCTATCTGATGAAATTATTGTTGACCAACAAGAAGCATGTCATGTGCCCAGGTCCCACTGGTACTGGTAAGACCTTGAATGCTTATACTCTTCTTCAGAGCGGACTCAGTGAAGAATATCAATACATCAGTATCACTTTCTCAGCTCAAACTGGTGCTAACCAGACTCAAGATACTATTGATTCCAAGATGGAAAAGAGAAGAAAGGGTGTTTATGGTCCTCCCACTGGAAAGAAGTGCATTATCTTTGTTGATGATCTTAATATGCCCAAGAAGGAAACCTACGGTGCTCAACCTCCTATTGAAATTCTCAGACAATACCTTGACCACTCAGGTTGGTATGACAGAAAGAAATTAGAATGGCAAAAGCTAGAAGATCTGATCCTATTGACCTGTCTTGGACCCCCAGGTGGTGGTAGAACCTATATTACAAACAGAATAGTCAGACATTTCAATATGATTACATATGCTGACCTCGATGAAAATACTATTAGTTATATCTTCGGAACTATTACAGAATTCTTCCTCAAAAAATTCAGCGATCCAGTCCGTGAAGCAAGAGAGGCCATTGTGAACTCTGTTTTACATATATTCAATACAGTCAAAGCTGAACTGAGGCCCACTCCTAATAAGTCCTTCTATACCTTTAACTTGAGAGATATCTCCAAGGTCTTCCAGGGTATTTGCTCAGCTTCCATAAAGCACTGCTACGAAAAGGAACACATTGTTAGACTCTGGTACCACGAAAACATGAGAGTCTTCCATGATAGATTGACAACTGAGGAAGACAGAGAATTCTTTAAGAAACTTTTGCGAGATCAATTTGCTGAGTTTGGCCTAACAGCTGAACAGGTTATAAATAAAGAAAGAATCATCTTTGGTGATTTCATGCAAGGACGTGACGTTGAACCTAAGTTCTATATTCAGGTTGAAGATATGAACTCACTCCTCAGCAGAATGGAAAATTATCTTGAAGACTACAATGCTGATTCCTTTGGTGGTGGAAAGAAACAGATGAAACTTGTCATGTTCTTGGATGCTTGTGAACATATTGCCAGAATCTGCCGTGTGCTCAGACAACCTCAAGGTAATGCACTATTGCTCGGTGTCGGTGGTTCTGGTAGACAATCACTTGCTAGATTGGCCACCTTTATTTCTGGATACAAACTCTTCCAAGTCGAAGTTGTTAAGGGATACAACATGAACAAATGGAGAGATGATTTGAAGAGATGTCTTATGTTGGCTGGTGTTGAAGACAAACCTGTCAGTTTCTTGTTCGTTGATACTCAGATCATTAAGGAAGAAATGTTGGAAGATATCAACAATATTTTGAACACCGGTGATGTTAACGGTATTCCCTACAATCAAGAAGATCTTAAAGCCATTGATGATACTTGCAGAGCCGAATGTAACAGAAAAGGTATCCAACCCAATAAGATGAACATCTATGCTCAATACTTGGCCAGAATCAAGAAAAATATCCATTGTATTATCGCCATGTCTCCACTCGGTGAAGTTTTCAGAACCAGACTTCGTATGTTCCCCTCATTGATCAACTGTTGTACTATTGATTGGTTCACTGAGTGGCCAGAAGAAGCCTTGATCGGTGTTGGTAAGGGTGCCTTGGAAGATGTTGCTCAAGAACTTGGAATTGAGCAAATGACCGATAAGCTTGTTGAAATGTTCAAGAGAATCCACAAGAGTGTCGAAAAGGTTTCTGTTAGATTTGTCCAAGAATTAAGAAGATACAACTATGTCACTCCTACCTCATATCTAGAACAACTCAACCTCTTTAAGATTATTTTAGGAGAAAAGAGAGTAGAACTCAAGAATCAAATTGAACGTCTAAAGAACGGTCTGGACAAGCTCAAGGAAGCCAATGAAGCTGTCCAACAGATGCAAATCGACTTGAAAGAACTTCAACCTCAACTCGAGCAAGCCGAAAGAGAAGCCACTGCTATGATGGAAAGTCTAGCCATCGAAAAGAAGGATGCCGAAGAAACCCAAAAAATTGTCGCAAGAGACGAGAAGATTGCTATGGAACAACAAGCTCAAGCCGAAGATATGAAGAGACAGGCTCAAGAAGCTGTTGCTGATGCCCAAAGAATCCTGGACAAGACAACAGAAGAAATCAAGAGTTTGAAAAAGGATCACTTGGTCGAAATTAAGTCCTTCAAGAGTCCACCCAGTCCAGTCTTGTGGACCTTAGCTGGTGTTATTGTCATGCTCGGAGAAAAGCCACCCCTCAAACCTAGAGCTGATAATCCCGAGAAGAAAGAAGAAGATTACTTCGGTTATGCTAAAGAAAAGCTCCTTGCTAATCCTGATGCTTTCTTAGCCAGACTTCTTGAATTCGCTATGTCTGACCAAAAGAATAGAATTGCTCCTGAAATTATCACCAAATTCGAGGCCAAGATTAAGGATGAAAAGGACTTCCAAGAAGAGTCCGTCAAAAAGGCTAACCTTGCTACTAAGTACCTATGGTCTTGGGTTAATGCTATGTACACCTACCACAACGTTTACACTAAGACAAAGCCTCTCAGAGATAAGTTAGCAGAAACAGAGAAACTCTTGGCCGAAAAGACTGAAGAGTTGATAAAGAAGAAGGAAGAACTTGCTTTGATTAACGCCAAGATTCTCAAATTGCAAGAAGAATATGAGAAAATTATTCTTGAAAAGCAAAGATTGACAGATAAGAAAGCTGAATGTGAAATGAAATTAGACAGAGCCCACAAGCTTACCTCTTTGTTGAGTGACGAAAAAGAGAGATGGATCCACGAAATCGGAGTACTCAGTCAGAGAGGATCACTTCTCCCTGGTGATTCTACAATTTCTGCCGGTATGGTTGCTTATTCGGGTCCATTCACATCCACATTCAGACAAGAACTTGAAGCTAGTTGGATGACTTATCTCGATGAAATTGGAATTTTAAGAACTCCTAACATGAACATGAGAGCTTTCCTCGGAGATTCTGTTAAGATTCAAAGCTGGAACATTGCAGGCTTACCAAAGGACGATACTTCTACTGAAAACGGTATCATTATTGACAAGGCTAGACGTTGGCCCTTGATGATCGATCCTCAGACTCAAGCTAATAAATTCATCAAGAATTTGGGTAAAGACCATCCTGAAGGTCTTGATGCTCTTAAGGCTTCTGATCCCAATCTTGTCAGAACAATTGAACTTGCCGTTCACTTTGGTAAATGGGTTCTCATTGAAAATGTTGGAATTGAACTTGATCCCGCTCTTGACCCTATCATCACTCAACAAGTCGTCAAACAAGGAGGAAGCTATGCCATCACTATTGGTGATAAGACTATTCCTTACAATGAAAACTTCAAGCTCTTCATGACAACCACTAACCCTAATCCTCATTATCCTCCTGAAACCTTCGTCAAGGTCACTATTATCAACTTTGCCATTACCCGTCAGGGTCTTGAAGAACAGATGTTGGCTATTATCGTTGCCCTTGAAAACCCTCAATTAGAACAAAAGAAAAACGATATTGTCAGAAAGAATGCTCAGGACAAAAGAGATTTAAGAAAGATCGAAGATGAAATCCTTCAAAGTTTGTCCGAATCCAAAGGTGATATCCTTATGGATGAAAAGCTTATTGGTCAGCTGACTCACTCAAAGAAAATGTCCAAGGAAATTAACGAAAGAGTCGAAGTCTCTAAGCAAACTGAACTTCAAATTGATGCTGCCAGAGAATCCTACCGTCCAGTTGCCTACAGAGCATCTATCCTCTTCTTCTGTATCACAGATCTGTCCGTTATTGACCCAATGTACCAATACTCCTTGCAATGGTTCATCAATTTGTTCACTCTTGGTGTCGAAAATGCTCCTGCATCTAATGAACTCCCTGTCAGATTGGAGAATCTCAACAACTACTTCACTTACTCCTTATACGAAAATATCTGTAGATCTCTTTTCGAAAAGCACAAACTCCTCTTCTCACTCCTTCTTACAGTCAAAATCCTTCAAGGCGATAACAAGATGGATGATGATGAATGGCGTTATCTCTTAACTGGCTTCATGGGAGAAGCTCAAATTCCTCCTAATCCTACCTCATGGGTTCCTGATAACTCATGGCCAGGAATGTACCGTCAATTCTACGGAATGGACTTATTACCAAAACTAGCTGGAATAAAGGATGCTATATTAACCAATCCTGATCAGTTCAGGCCAATTTATGATGCTGTTGAAGCTCATCAACAACCTCTCCCTGAACCTTGGAATTCTAAGTTAGATGAATTTGAAAAAATGATTGTCCTCAAAGCCCTAAGACCCGATAAATTGATTCCCGCTATTCAAGATTGGGTCACTCTGAAGATCGGCAGACAATTCGTTGAACCTCCTACCTTTGATTTGGGCCAATGTTTCAAGGACGCTACAGTGACTACTCCCTTGATTTTCGTCCTTTCACCTGGTTCCGATCCTATTGCTGACTTCAAACGTTTTGCTGATGAAATGGGCTTCGGTAAGAGATATGATCAGATTTCCCTTGGTCAAGGACAAGGACCTAAAGCTGAAAAAATGATCAAGGAATTCTCAAGAAGTGGTGGTTGGGTTATCCTCATGAACTGTCACTTGGCCTCTTCTTGGATGCCTGAACTTGAAAAGATTGTAGAAAGTCTTGGAGAAGATTTACACAAGGACTTCAGACTCTGGCTCACCAGTATGCCTACTCCTGCTTTCCCTATCTCTGTTCTTCAAAATGGTATTAAGATGACTCTTGAACCTCCTACTGGTCTAAGATCTAACTTGCTAAGAACATATAACACAATCGATGATAAAGAATTGAATGACTGTAAGAAGCCCGATGTCTTCAAGAAGCTCTTCTTCGGATTTGCTCTCTTCCACGCTATTGTCCAAGATAGAAGAAAGTTCGGTCCTATCGGTTGGAATATTGCCTACGAATTCACCAATGAAGATCTCTATGTCTGCAAGAAACAATTGAAGCTCTTCCTCGACGAATACAATGAAATTCCATACAAAGTCATCAACTTCTTGGGAGCTGAAATCAACTACGGTGGTAGAGTTACTGATGATAAGGATGTCAGATTGATTAAGACTATTCTGAAGACTTACATTAATCCTGACGTTCTCAGAGATGGCCACAAGTTCTCAGAGTCAGGCGTGTATTATTCAATTCCTGCTGGTGACCAGGCTGACTATATCAACTATATCAAGACTTTGCCTTTGAATCCCGCTCCTGAAGCTTTCGGCTTACATGAAAATGCTGAAATTACAACTTCTGAAGGTGCTTCTAGAACACTGCTCGAAACTATCCTTTCTACTCAAGCCCAAGCAAGCTCAAAGGGAGGAAAGTCTGCTGAAGAAGTCATTATTGATATTGCTGATGGTATCTCGAAGAGAACTCCACCAGTATTTGACTTTGATGCCATTTACAAGAAATACCCAACAGAATATACTGAATCAATGAATACTGTGCTGGTTATGGAAATTATTAGATACAATAGACTGCTTGAAGTTATGGCCTCAAGTCTTGTTCAGGTCAAGAAGGGTCTTAAGGGAGAAATCGTATTATCAGAAGAACTTGAACTCATGGCTAGAAGCTTAAGTCAAAATCAGGTACCCGAAATTTGGAAGGAGAAGAGCTTCTTGTCTGAAAAGCCTTTATCTTCATGGATTGAAGATCTAAACAAGAGAATTAATTTCCTCAATGAATGGATCGAGAAAGGAACACCTAAAGTTTTCTGGATCTCAGGTTTCTTCTTCCCTCAAGCATTTATCACCGGTATGATGCAAAACTATGCCAGAAAGGAAGTCATCGCTATCGATAGACTAGGCTTCGAATTTAGAATAATCGACGATAAAACCTATCAAGACATTACTGAGAAGCCAGAAGATGGATGCTACGTCTATGGTATGTTCTTAGAAGGTGCCAGATGGGATAGCAGAAGACATGTGTTAGCTCCTTCAAGACCTAAGGAACTTTATACAGATATTCCTCTAATTCACATTGTTCCTCAGGCTGATAGAATTCCACCCAAAGAAGGAATATATAACTGTCCTATCTACAAGGTCCTTTCTAGAAGAGGTACTTTGAGTACAACTGGTCACTCTACAAACTTCGTTATGTTTATGGAACTACCATCTAAAGACCCAGAGGATGTCTGGATTAAGGCAGGCGTGGCCGGCTTCTTGGCTCTTAGCTACTAAATTAGTTTTGCAAGTCAATTATATAAGCTTATGATTCATATAAGTTATTTCATAAGATGCATCAATAATTTCTGAATGAGCCTATGATAATCACC
>Ga0006572J49612_1003060_pt1 | contig 12370 bp, 9 predicted proteins | sample HigsolmetaAR202R_FD_49612 | JGI IMG/M metagenome (IMG submission 49612)
TTAAGCCCAACACAATTGCTGATTATTGGCTTTCAGAGAGGATATTTTTGCTTTCGAGAGCGAATCGTCTGAAGAGGCCACAAGCCTTCCCTGTTGATCTGCGCATTGAGATTGATACGCCTTGTTGCGCATAACAAAGGCCTAGAAAAAACGACGTGTACTAATATTAGTCTTCCAAATAAATGGTGTGATAGAACGGCTCAAAAATGCGTTTTACGTAATATGGAGAGCTTAGTGAGCTAATTGGATTGCAATCTTACTGTGATAGCTTCGATACGAACGACCAGCATGTGTCTCCATCCTCAACCCACCACAGGTTATCAGCTTCTTACTCAATTCGTTCCTATCACCATACCAAATACGTTTAAAGATGTGCATTCTCGCAACGGGGAAAACAAAACGAGGGGAAGCCTTGTGTGATATTTCGTGTAACAGCGCGAAATATCACACAACAAAAATAGTTGAGTTCGACTCTGTCGAAGGCCGAAAAGCAACAAAGTAATGTGCTATCACGTTTCTGACACTCTCTCGATGCAGCCAGAAAAGATCTTGTTGTAGTGGAGGTGTCGTTATTAGTTATAGAATGAGAAAATCTCACTTTATGGTATGATAGTGCGACCTGAGACCCTTTAGCTTATAGATCGTGCTTGCCAAAGCTTGTAGGCGGCTTCGGCGTATTCTTGGTGTGTGGCATGCCAGATCGGCACCTCTTCGATACGCCAATAGCGTGCATCGAGATGTTCATGCGAGAGCTGTAGTGTGCCGCCCACAATCTCGCAGAGATAGACGATAGCGATCAACGAATGCAGGTTATGTTCGCTTGCAGGGCGGAAAAAGACATCGACTAGCTGTAGCACTTGTACATCTAAACCGGTCTCTTCTCGCGTTTCGCGAATAGCAGTCTCTTTAGGCGATTCATTGGGTTCTGTCCAACCGCAGGGAAGACACCAGCGCTGATCGTCGCTACGTAAAACCAGTAGTATTTCGCCTTTTTCATTAAAGATCGCGGCATCAGCGCCAACTTTAGGCGTGATATATCCAAGTTCGCCAGATAATCGTTTCGCTACCTCTTCTGCTGGTACATACAGCGTTTTTGAATAGTATTCGAGTACTAGCTGCATAAGCCGTTCGTATCTTTCGCGATCGTAGGGATTTGTTGCATAATATAATCCATTACGTGCGATTGTTTGAAGTTCGTCAAGTAAATTAAGCAATTGCATTCTTAATCCTTTTTACAAAAGAGAGCTGCTGGAATGAAACATGCTATGGGTAATGTTATAAATTAAAATAATTCTGATTCCGAGATCAACAATCTTGCTCTCTAATCAAGAATCGCTTTAATTTGAATAACGTTATACCATATTCATTCATATACGAAAAGATCATAAAAATGATAGAACGCTTTCATCAATCTGATATTGAATCCTACAATCAGGCGTGGTATAACGTTACAGTATGCCTGTATATTGCAGTTGTTTGTGACAGATATATACTATTTCTATGAAGAAAACTGGTCAAATTCTTCGTTGTTAAGAAGAAGATCAGTTTTCTTTTTTTGTTTTCGTATTAGGAGTGGTTTAAGATAGATCAGTTGCTATCTTAATTGAGCAACCACTCGTGAATAGATATTTTGGAGTTCGGATTATGCGAGCATTGCTGCCAGGACGTCCATACCCGTTAGGTGCCACCCTCTTAGAAGGAGGTACCAACTTCGCAATCTTTTCACAGTATGCAACAAAAGTTGAACTGTGTCTTTTCGATTCACCTGAAGCTGAATACGAGTCAGAACGTATCGTCCTGCAAGAGCGCACCGACCACGTTTGGCACGGTTTTCTTCCCGGCGTTGGCGCTGGTCAAGTCTATGCTTACCGCGTCTATGGCCCCTACGCGCCCGAGCAAGGGCACCGTTTCAATCCGGCCAAACTACTGATCGACCCCTATGCGCGTGCCATCACCAATGATGTGCGTTGGAACGAAGCCGTTTATGGCTTTATACAGGGCGATGAGCATGGCCCTCAACCAGATCCACGCGATAGCGCTCCCTATGTGCCTCGTTGTATGGTAGTCGATAATAGCTTCGATTGGGGCGATGATCGACCGCCAGCGACCCCGCTCAATGAGACGATTATCTACGAGATGCATGTCAAAGGCTTCACCAAGCAGCATCCAGAGGTGCCGGAGCCTCTACGCGGCACCTATGCGGGCTTAGCCAGCGAGGCGGCCATCAGCTATCTGCAGTCTTTGGGCGTGACAGCGGTCGAACTCTTGCCCATTCAGCAGTTTATCAGCGACCACCGTCTAGAACAGCTCGGTTTGCACAACTATTGGGGCTACAACACCATAGGCTTTTTTGCCCCCGATGGGCGCTACTCGAGCTCGGGAACTTATGGCCAACAGGTCAACGAGTTCAAGATGATGGTGAAGAAGCTGCACGAAGCGGGCATCGAGGTCATTCTCGATGTGGTCTATAACCACACCGCCGAGGGCAACCACCACGGGCCGACCTTGGCTTTTCGTGGCATCGACAACCGCGCTTACTACCGTCTAGAACCCTACGACTCGCGCTTCTACGTCGACTATACCGGCTGTGGCAATAGCTTCAACACGCTGCATCCGCGTGCGCTGCAACTGGTGATGGACAGTCTGCGTTATTGGGTGCAAGAGATGCATGTCGACGGCTTCCGCTTTGATCTGACGACCACACTGGTGCGTGGTCTGCACGAGGGCGATCGCCAATCGGCCTTCTTCGACATTATCCAGCAAGATCCGGTGCTCTCTCAGGTGAAGCTGATCGCCGAGCCGTGGGATATCGGGCCGGGCGGCTATTTGGTCGGCAAGTGTCCGGGCATCTGGTCGGAATGGAACGACCGCTTTCGCGACACCGTGCGGCGCTATTGGCGCGGCGATGCCCATCAACTGCCCGAGCTGGCCTCGCGTCTGACCGGTTCGAGTGACCTCTATAGCTATGCCGGGCGCCGTCCGACCGCCAGCATCAACTTTATTACTGCCCACGATGGCTTTACATTGCGCGATCTGGTGAGCTATAACCACAAGCACAACTACGCCAATGGCGAGCAGAATCGTGATGGCAGCGATCATAATAGCAGTTGGAATCACGGTGTCGAAGGTCCTAGCGACGATCCTAAGATCAAAGCGCTGCGCCACCGCCAGATGCGCAACCTCCTCGCGACGCTCTTTCTGTCGCAGGGCGTGCCGATGCTCTTAGCTGGCGACGAGCGCGGGCGCACCCAATACGGCAATAACAATGTGTATTGCCAAGATAACGAGCTGGGCTGGATCGACTGGCGTCTAGATGACGAGGGCCGTTCGTTGTTGCGCTTTACTCAGAAGCTGATCGAACTACGTAAGGCTCATCCCCTGCTGCGTCGCCGCAACTTCTTCCAAGGGCGCACTTCCGAACGCGAAGGTGCCTACGACTTGACTTGGTGGCGCCCTGAAGGCATAGAGATGAACGAGAGCGCTTGGCACGATGGCAGCGCGCGCACAATCGGCATGCTGCTCAACGGCCATGTGATGGAAGAGCGCGATCATGAGGGCAAGCCCGTTCACGACAGTATGTTCTTCTTGTTGCTGAACGCTGCCGATCAGGATATTCCCTTCCGTCTGCCTCCCGGCTACGACAGCTCCGATTGGGAGGTGCTGATCGACACCAGCGAACCGACCCGCAGCCCGCGCATCAAGTCGCTCGGTCTCTATCCGCTGCAGGCCCGCTCGTTGGTCTTGTTGCGCCAGAAAACTGCATAACCATACCGGCCGATAGGGAAACATGTTGAAAGACGCTCTTGCTGACATTCCTAGCAGCAGGGGCGTCTTTGTTCTCGTAGCGATCCATTCGACACGTTCAGTGCTTGGGCGGCGAGCTCTTTCCCTTCCATTCGTTCCTTAGCGCGTCCGCCTACGGCTACCAACATCCCGCCCACACAACGGTGTGCTAGCTGCCCTCTTCCTCGCTCTGTGTGCTTTCTGGGGCAGACGATTTGGCCTTAGCCCAGATTTTTGTTATTTTTCGACCCGCGTAGTTATACCAAAAAAGACATAATCTAGTCGGATTTGGTATGAACGATGCATGTTAGGATGTGGCAGAGGCTTGTTGGCTAGTGGAGAAGTGATATACGAAGTGATATATCACTTTTGCACAGACAGATTCGTGATTAAGAAGCCTTATAGAGGTATAAGCATGCGACGCTACAAAAAGTGATATATCGCTTTATGGCACGATTTATGCTGCTGTTTTGGTGCAGTGTAAGCTGAAGTTAAAGGCCTTTTGCCTGCCCCAACCGAGCGTAGAGGCCTATTTGGCTGTCATACACGAAGAACGTAGCAGTCGCTGTATCAAGCAGAGCGAGTACAACCTGATGAGTGCTCAAACAATTTTAGTCGTCGATGATGAACGCGAGATCGCATCATTCGTTGTAGAACTACTTTCAGACGAGGGATACAATGTGCGGGTTGCCCATGACGGAGCAAGTGCTTTATTAGCTGTACGAGAGGATCCTCCCGATTTGGTTTTGCTTGATGTAGCTATGCCAGTAATGACAGGTGATGAAGTCTTGCGGGAATTACGTGCTAGTGGGTTTTCTTCATTGCCGATAGTGATCGCAACGGCAGGTTTACGACCGGAACAGTTTCTCCATATAGGTGCGACTGCGATTCTTCCCAAACCATTTGCGATTGATCAGCTCTTGGAAACTGTAGCTCAATACGTGTAGATCGCATTCCATCTTTGTTACAGAGCCGTACAACATTTCCAAAGGTAGCTTCAAGCCTTTGGCCTTTCGTGACCCTTTGAAACCTTATTCTCAACTCGGGAGCAACTACAGCTCGAATGGAACTCCAGGTCTGCTTCAAATTAGACAAACTGTAACAAACGCCTGCAGCCAAGCGCAGGCGTTTGTTTTTAGATAGTTTTAGCGACGTACTTCGAAGCGGATGGTGTGTTTAACCTTGCTGTCGCGACCCTGAGCGGTCATGGTCCACATACCTTCAGGAGCCGCTTCGGGAACGCGCCAGCTCCAGTCGGCCCGGCCATCGCGGTTCGCCAGAACTTGGTAGGCGCGGTTGCCTTCAATGCTGCGGTTTGGCGCGGTGGCCCAGTAGCCGACTGTTTCGCGATCATCGAAGCCAGTGGCGTAGAAGTAGATCACTTCGCCGGGGGCTACCACACTGGCCGAAGCGGCGATCGGCTGAGTTTCGCTCTCGGGTACGACGCCTGGATCGCCGATAGTGAAGCGAGCGGTGCGCACTACTTCGCTCTCTTGGCCATAGAGCACAAGCGTCCACTCGCCGAGGACGGCGTCGGTGGGCGATTCCCAGTGACCATCGACACGGCCGCTATCGGCAGCGACAAAGACATAGATCGGGTTGCCGTAGGTTTCGCCGTTGGGCGTGTTGAACCAGAAGCTGACCTTCTCTTCGGGTTTAAAGCCCACGCCATAGAAGGTAAAGGTGCTGCCGGGGGCCGCCAGTGCAGGCACAATGTCGGCTTCGAGACCCACGATCGCTTCAGCTTTTTGAGGCAGTACGGCCAAGGCGCTCACTAGCATCAAGGCGCAGATCAGGGCCGCAAACCAGTGCTGGAGGTATTTAGAGTTCTTCATGCTCGTCCTTAGTTGTGTAGACTGTTCCGATGCTGTTTGTATGATACCACGCAGATTTGTAGAAATCGTGTAGGAAAAGTGTACCTCTTGAAAGTATGACGATTAAGCTGCTTTAAATGTGGCAGATCCGATGGCAAAGGCACCCACTTCCTGCCACCTTCTTGCAGTGCTTTGAGCAGCGAAAGCATTGTAAACATACATCGAAGCTTCCACAGTTACGCTCTGGCGGCGAGGTCGCTAGCTCCCATTCGGTCTTTGGCGCGTCCGCCTACGGCTACCAAAGCTGCTAGCTACCCTCATCCCCGACCCTTCTCCCGCATTGCGGGAGAAGGGCGTATGAACTCCCGCCCTTGAGATCCTGACCATTAACCTTGCAGCTACAAGTGGCTGCCAGGTTTGAAGACCTTTGCTATCAAGAGATTGTTTTTGGCCTCGCTATGCCAATGATACGAAATCTGGTTGTCTCCTTTTATTTGGCCTTCGGCAGAGTGGAACTGGACTATTCTTGTTGTGTGAAATTTCACACAAATCTTCCCCGGCTTCTCATTTTCCTGTCTTGAGCGAATGCACGCCTTTAAAACGGACTTGGTATGACTAGCACTGAACGACCTTGTTTCGACCTGCTAGGCGCTTGCGCCTGGCAGGTCGCAGCGAAAGCAGTGAAATACAAGGTTTTGAAGCTTCTTGGTGCTTGCACCAGGAAGCTTGCTTCGAAAACATCGAAAGCAATGAAAACAGCGCAACAATGGGCTGAATGGGTGGGCGGGATGTTGATAGCCGAAGGCGGACGCGCCAAGGAACGAATGGAAGATTGAGCTGCTTCCGCCATAAAAAGCCTCATTGAGACTGTCGAAGCTAAGCTCCTCTCGTACCCTGCGCTGGGTTTAGGGCACGAGAGGAGAGACAGAAGCGCGCTTAGCTCTTGGCGGGCGTGAGTGTGAAGCGGAAGCGATGGTTTTGTTCGGTCTCGCGCGACTGGCTGACAAGGCGCAGACGATAGACCGTGATCTCTTCGAGGCTATGGTTTTGGGTTGTGAACGAGTCGATCTGAGCGACAAAGTCTGCGGAGTTGTAGCTGAGCATAAGCTGTCCGGTAGGGCTGCTCCAAGTCGCTTGGCCCGACGCGAGCTCGGGTTGGCGCAGGCTGATAAAGCACTCTTCGATCAGCTGATCGCCTTGTGTGAAGCGGAAGCGGTCGTGTAGATCGAGACTGGCCTGTTCGGCGCTGGCCTGCCAACTGAAGCTGCGCTGGAAGCTCTCTAGCTCGGTCTGTTGGTAGGCCTTGCTTAGATCGAGCTCGAATGTGCATGCGTCGGCCTGTTGCTGGTGAGCCAGCACTTGGGCGCGATACTCGGCGCCGGGCAGCTGGCCTTCGCCATTGATGAGCGGAACCGAGTGGCCGTGCGAGCCATTGTGCAGAAAGGTGTAGCGTTCGGGGCCGAAGTACTGGCGGGTGTAGACTCCAGCGCCCAGATCGGCCAAGAGATTTTCGCCGCCGAGATGCAGAATGAAATGGCCTAGGTCGTTGTGGTTGTGCGGCTCGTTGTTGTGGCCACCCTTTGCAGAGAAAGCCAGCGTTGTGCCTTGCTCGACGCGTCGTTCGATCAGCCATTCAAGATTTTCCAAATAGAAGCTGCCGCTTGTGACTGGCCGGTCGAGCGCTTGGGGATCGGTCCAGAGCAGATCGCGCGAGATATGGCCCCAGCGGTAACAATGGTCTTCGTGGAAGTTGGGCGCGGGCAGGTCGGCGATCTGCTGGCCGAGCCGTGTGAAGAGACGCGAGCCTAAGCCAGCGGGGATAGCGGCCTGCTCGGATGAGTCGGAATAGTTGATGTAGCGGCTGCGCCCCAGCGCGATGCTGTTGGGAAATTGGGCGATGCGAGCGATCTTTTCGCCTTTGAGCAGGTCGAGCGCTCCGGCGCTGTATTCGTAGAGCGTTTCGGCGAAGTAGACGTAGAAGCCGAAGCCATAGACCCAGTAGCCAATGCCCTCGGCGCAACCTCCATCGTCGCCAAAGCCTTCTAAAAAGCACTCCATCGATCGTACCACGCGCTCGATCATGCCTGCTAGTCGCTCGCGATCGTGTTCGAGTGCAAGGGCGGCCATGCCTGCGCAGCCCGCGCAGACAGCCGACCAGTTCATGGGCGCTGACTCCCAGTTAAAGTGGACGGGCGAATAGAAGAGCGGTTGAAAGATGCGCCGTTCGATTTCGCTACGAATGCGGTAGTGCAGCCAAGGATCGAGTTTGTCGCCCAGCAAGACGCTGATTTCGGCCAGACTGTGCGCGATATGGGCCGCAAAGAGATCAACAACTTGCGGAGGTGGCACAATATGCGCTTGAACTGCATCTAAGCCGACCGGAAGGTGGGCGGGCAGCGACCAAGTGTAGAGGTCGCAGATCTCCCAGATCAGATCGCTGAGCGCGCTCAAGTAGGATTGATCGTCATCGATGATGCAGGCAAGGGTGAGCCCAGCGAGGCGGCGATAGCGGTCGAAATAGGGCCGTTCGTAGAGGGCGCGCTCACCCGTCTGTTCAAACAGGCGGAAGAGCTGGAAGGAGAGCGGCTCGGGTCGGCTGTTGGCGGCGCGTTGGGCCTCTTCGCGCACGGCCTCTAGAAAATGGGCGAGCTGGGGCGTTTGGCGCAGCCGCTCGCGAAAGGCAGGATCGCGAAGCTGATGCAGTGGGAAGCCTATTGGACGCTGAGGTGCCTGTAGTATCGCTTGGCGAATCTGGCGAAAGCTCGGCATGTTCACATGGCTCGACATCATCTGTTCCTTGTTGCTAGGCTTAGCTGACACAAGCTGACACGAATCATAGAGTAGCGATCTAATCGAAAGTATTTCGTAAGTAAATCAGAAGTTGTAAGAGCGAGCCTGAAACGCTTGTCTTTGAACCTATGGGCCTGGCTAGTTCCTTATGATATTTCTCATTTATAGCGTTGTAATGGCATGAATTTTATGATAACACAGTTTGCTTCCGCTTTGAATGAGAGGATCATGATGTCGATAGTGCTGATTTCAAACGGATACGTCGTACTTGACGCGACTCTCTGGGCGTGGTAAGATCGGCGTATCGAAAGCAGAACGTAATTGAAGATTGCTTATCATCATATTCTGAAGCTCAAAGATGTAGTGTGTTCTGACCGAGGCTGGTGCAGAATACAGAATTAGGATTGATATGCGGGTTTCGCTTTTTATCACCTGCTTTAACGATACACTTTTCCCTGGGACGGGCCGTGCCACTGTGGAGCTGCTTGAGCGCCTTGGTCATAGTGTAGATTTTCCTTTAGAGCAGACTTGTTGTGGTCAAATGCACTTCAACACGGGCTATCAGCGGGAGGCTATTCCCTTGGTGCGCCGTTTTGTTGAGGTGTTTGGTGATGCCGAGGTTGTGGTTGCGCCTTCGGCGTCGTGTGTTGGTATGGTGCGCGAGTTTTATCCGCGCCTGGCCGAGTTGTCTGGTGACCAAGCTTTGATCGACGCTGTGGCGGCTTTGACACCGAAGGTGTATGAGCTGACCGAATTCTTGGTCTACAAGCTGGGAATCGAAGATGTTGGTGCCTACTATCCGCATCGCGTCACCTACCACCCGACCTGTCACTCGTTGCGCGTTCTGCATGTGGGCGATGCGCCTCTGCGGCTGTTGCGCAAGGTGCGCGGGATCGACCTTGTGACACTGCCCGATGCGGAGCAGTGCTGTGGTTTCGGTGGCACCTTCGCGGTGAAAAACGCAGATACCTCGATGGCTATGTTGGGCGACAAGTTGCGCAGCGTGCGCGAGACCAAAGCTGAGGTCTGTGTGGCTGCCGACAACTCCTGTTTGATGCACATCGGTGGTGCCTTGCACCGCGAGCGGGCCGGCGTACGAACTGTACATATCGTCGAGATTCTCGCATCGACTGAGGGCTAAGTATGCGACCAAACTCTGTTGTTATTGAGCTTACTCCCAAGTTCGAAAAGGCGGCCAAGCAGGCGCTTGAGAATACCCAACTGCGACGCAACATGGGCAAAGCAACCCAGACGATTCGTGCTAAGCGGGCCGCTGTGGTTGGCGAATTGCCCGATTGGCAAGCGCTGCGCGAGGCGGGACGGGCGATCAAAGAGCGCACCCTGCGCCACCTCGACCACTACCTGTTGCAGTTGGAGGAATCGGTTAAGCGGGCGGGCGGCCATGTTCACTGGGCCAGAGACGCTAGCGAAGCTAACCGCATCATCACCAACATCGTGCGGGTGCATCAAGCGCGCGAGGTGATCAAGATCAAGTCGCTGACTACCGATGAGATCCGCCTTAACAAAGCCTTGAAAGAGGCTGGGATTACCGCGACCGAGACCGACTTGGCCGAGCTGATCATTCAGCTGGCGGGCGAGCACTCTTCACATATTTTGGTGCCCGCTATTCACAAAAACCGCTCCGAGATCCGCGAGCTCTTTATGCGCACCTTGGGCGTGAAGGAACTGAGTGATAATCCCAAAGATCTGGCGGCTGCAGCGCGCGCCTATCTGCGCCATAAGTTCCTGACGACTCCGGTGGCGATCAGCGGCGCAAACTTTGCCATCGCCGAGAGCGGCACGATCGGCATTGTCGAATCAGAGGGTAACGGGCGCATGTGCCTTACCCTGCCGAAGGTCTTGATCTCGGTGATGGGCATCGAGAAGATCCTGCCGACTTGGCAAGATCTCGAGGTCTTTTTGCAGCTCTTGCCGCGCTCCTCAACGGGCGAGCGCATGAACCCCTATACCTCGTTCTGGACGGGCGTGACGCGTGACGATGGGCCGCAGGAGTTCCACTTGGTGTTGCTCGACAATGGCCGCAGTCAAGTGCTGGCCGATGAGATCGGGCGCCAAACTTTGAACTGCATCCGCTGTTCGGCCTGTCTCAACATTTGTCCGGTTTACGAGCGCACGGGCGGACACGCGTACGGCTCGGTCTATCCCGGCCCGATCGGCGCGATTCTGACGCCTCAGTTGGTCGGTGTGGAGCACGCCTCTTCGCTGCCCTATGCTTCTTCGCTCTGCGGCGCCTGTTACGAAGTCTGCCCGGTGAAGATCAATATCCCCGAGGTATTGGTACATTTACGGGCCAAAGTGGTGCGCGAAAAGCAAGATCACGGCGGTCTGAAGGGCAAGCTCGATCCAGAAAATCTGGCTATGCAGGCAATGTCGCGTATGTTCTCGAACCGTGTGGCCTACGAAGCGGCTCAACGCATGGGCCAGAAAGGTCAGTGGCCTATGGTGAAAGACGGCTATATCACCAGTCTGCCCGGCCTGTTGGGCGGCTGGACCGCTATGCGCGACCTGCAAGCGCTGCCTCAAGAGACCTTCCGCGACTGGTGGCGCAAACGGAAGAAGCAGGAAGAGAAAGCTAGCGAATAAGACTTGCTTGCTGAGAGGTTTTTTATGAGTGAAGCACGCGAAGCGATCTTAGCTCGCATTCGTTCGGCCCTGCACGATGTGCCGCCCAGCGAACAGCCGCAAGATTCGCCCGTTAAACGTGACTATTTGACCCAAGGGAGCACAGAGCGTGCTCAGTTGATTGAGCGATTCACCGATCGACTGGTCGATTACAAAGCCAAAGTGCGCCATGTTAGCGCCGAAGAGCTTGCGGCCGCGATCGCACAATCGTGCGCCGAGCATGGTGTGAAACGACTGGTGGTGCCCAGCGATCTGCCCCAGTCTTGGTGGCCGAGCGATGTCGAGATCTTGGTAGACCGCGATTTCAGCTTGAGCTACGACGAGCTTGATCGTAGCGATGGTGTTCTGACAGCTTGTGCGATCGGCGTGGCCCAGACCGGCACCATCATTTTAGACAGCGGCGAGGCTCAAGGCCGACGCGCGATCAGCTTGGTACCCGATTATCACCTCTGTGTGGTACGGGCCGATCAGATCGTCGATCTTGTTCCCGAGGCGGTCTCGAACTTGCGCTCTGCTGTGCTCGATCATCGCCGCCCGATCACGTTTATCTCGGGGCCATCGGCGACCTCTGATATCGAGCTCAACCGCGTCGAGGGCGTACACGGTCCGCGCACCTTAGAAGTCCTGATAGTTGTTTCGTAAACGATCAGCCTAGGAGCTATCTGATATCAAATTCGCTTGTGCACTTCAGGTGCTGCGTTAGTTGGCGGAGAGGTTTCGACCTTCCATTTGGCTTCTAGCGCGTCCGCCTGCGGCTATCAACAGCTTGCTCACTACATTCGGCTTCTCGTCTGCCTGCTCCCAAGCGCTGCCTGAAAAGCCAAGCGTGCGGAATTTGCTATCACATCTGTCGAAGCTCAAAACACAAGCTGTTCAACCAGATTTCGTATGATAGCGCCTGATCGCGCTAGTAGAGATGGAGAGTGCGACACGGCTTAGCGGCCTGTCGCATTCGATGAGCTTGCCTGTCCCAATTGTATCCATCTGTGATCGTTAGCGGCGAACTACATGGAGCATAACGCTTATGAGTGCGAGCATGCCGGTCTTTGTGATGCAAGAGGTTTCGAAAGCTTTTGGCGGTGTTCAGGCGCTTCAGAACGTTCACTGCGAGATCTATTCTGGGGAAGTACACGCCATTTTGGGCGAAAATGGCGCGGGCAAATCGACCTTGATCAAAATAATGACGGGCGTCTATCAGCCCGATAGCGGCAGCATGCAGCTCGAAGGGCGGCCGGTGGTCTTCAACAACACACGCGAAGCTCAGGAGCATGGCATCGTCGCGATCTATCAAGAGCCGAGCCTCTTTCCCGATCTCGATATCGCTGAAAACATCTTTGTAG
>Ga0006572J49612_1012245_pt1 | contig 12295 bp, 1 predicted proteins | sample HigsolmetaAR202R_FD_49612 | JGI IMG/M metagenome (IMG submission 49612)
TTAAGTTTGAAATTAACTTAAATCTCAATATAGCGGAGAAATATCTCAAACCTAATGCCTCAACCTCTTATTTGGCAAACACTTAAAGTAACCGGTACTCCTCCTGCCCCGAGGTCCGGACATACTTTAACTCCAGTGGGCAAATTATACATTCTCTTCGGAGGACTTGATAACGAAAAGAAGAATGGAAAGATCGCTCCTAATAACCAAGTCTACGTCCTTCGTCTTGCTTCTAACAATAACTGTGAATGGCGTCTTCAACAATGCAGCGGAGATGCACCTCTTCCAAGAACTAATCATGCTGCCTGCGCCTTGGGAAATGACAGACTTCTTATTTTCGGAGGTTACTACTCCACTAACCAAAGATTCAACGATACCTACATCCTCAAGACTACTAACTTCCAATGGTCCCAACCTCCCAATCAAAAATCTGGAACCGAACCTAAGAATACTGAATCAAAGATTGGTGCTCCCGAACCAAGAGCTAACCACACCTGTACTTATCATGAAGGAAAAGTCTATGTTTTCGGAGGTCACGGAGGTGTCTCCTATCAAAGAAAGACTTTTGATGATCTCTATGTTTTAGACTGCGAATCTTTTGAATGGACCAAGCTTGAACCTAATGGTCTTAAACCTGAGCCTCGTGGAGGACACACTGCTGCTGTCTTGCCTAATGACCGTATTTTGTACTATGGTGGTTGGTCAACCCACAGCCAATATGCTAACATGTTCATTTATGATATTAAGAAGAATGAATGGATTGACCCTGAAATTCAATATGATATCCCCAGATGGAATCATTCAGGTGTTATGGTCTTTGCTATTCCTTCATGGAAATATTTCATCTTCGGAGGTTCAGTTGGAACTTTCGACGAAGGTACTCCTCGTACTCTCGGTAAATTAACTGATGATCTTCACGTTCTCGATATTGAAACCATGAAGTGGAGTGTTGTTGCTCTTGATGCCGAAGACAACAAACCTAAGGCAAGAGAGTCCTCAGCCATGTTCTACGACTCTAACGAATCAAGACTCATCGTTTTCGGTGGCTGGAACAACAATTGGCTCGGAGATATATGTTCTATCCCCATCGGTATCATCACCGGTCCTCCTTATGCTATTTTTGATATTAACCCCAAACTTGGTCCTTATACTGGTCACACTAAAGTCACCATTACTGGTGTTGGTTTCGTCAATACCCAAAACATCATTGTTAGATTCACCAGCGGAAAGGCTTCTTGCGACCAACAAGGTTTCTATGTCAGCGATACTGAAATTCAATGTGATACCCCAGATTTTACTGCATATGGTCCTAAGGAAGCTGAAGTCAGGATTGCTATTGACAGAGGAGATTTCACTATCACTTCCACCAAGTTCAGCTTCTTCTTGAATACCAAGGCTGACCAGACCATTGCTTATGGTCCCGCTCTTCTTGTCGAAAACCCTGTCGGAGTAGAGACTATGTTCTACATCCAAGCACGTAACATCAACGGAGAAAACAGAAAATCAGGTGCTGATGAATTCGTTGTTGAAGCTATCAGAACTGCTGCTGAAGGTGCTTCCCAATCTGAAGTAACTAAAGTCGAAACTACTCTTGAAGATTTGAACAATGGTTCCTATATTGTTAAGCTTCAACTCCCTGAAGAAGGTGAAGTCGAAATCTCTATTCAATACAAAAACGAAAAGGGAGAACTTGAACACATCAGAGGAAGTCCCTTCAAAGGAATTAAATTCTCTGGCAAGGCCAACCCCAAGAACAACGAACTTACTGGTCCCGGTATTGCTAACTACATCACTGAAACTCTTGTCGAGATTGATAAGTTCATCTCTGAAACCAAGAATAATATCAACATTAAGAACAAGAATGTCAGTGAAGATGTCTTCGCTCTCCTCAAGGTTAAGGAAAATCTCATCCTCCTCAGCCAAAGAAAGGACAATATGATCCTCACACTCGATACTCTTGAACAACTTATCAAGACCCTTGAAGAAAAGGGAGTTCACAGAGAAGCCGACCTCAAGAAAACCGTAAGACTCATCGAAGAAATGAGAAACCTCGAAAAGCTCGCCAACAGCGTCGAAAAGGAAATCACTGGTCCCGTCAAAGCTGAATCCGAAAAGTGCAAAGAAAAGATCGTCAGATTCGAAGAAGAACTCAAGCAATATTACATTGACCTCAAGAAAGAATCCTTCTACTACTACAAGACCGGTATTGAAGGCTCCTTCCAAAGATTGGACTACGTTAACTCCCAAATCGAAAAGTTCGAAGAAAGACTTAATGACTTTGACTACTTCTCCAAGATGTTCGATTTCCCTGATAGCATGGCTCCAGTCGTCAAAAATCTGGAACATATCAAGAACGAAGTGAATGCGGTAACGGCGTTGTGGAATCACATCAAGAAATCAGATGCCAAGTTCAATGAATATAAGGCCAGAAAGTGGGGTGATGTCGTCGTGGCCGATATGGAAGATGAAATCAAGAAATTGAGAAAGGAACTCAATGACCTCAGAGGTTTGGACAGAAAGTCCTCTGCTTTTACTGGTATCAAGGATGATCTTCAAAGATGGGCTACTTTCATTCCTCTTCTCGGAGAACTTAAGGACCCATCTATGGATGTTGAGGATCAAAGACACTGGAAAGATGTTCAGAAGGTCACTCAAAAGGAATTCACGGTTGATGAAGAGACTCCTCTAGAAGTTGTTTGGGAACTCAAGCTTTTCGAATACAAGGATCAAATTGAAGAAATTACCGATAAGGCTAAGCAAGAAGCTAAGATGGAAAAGACCTTGAACAAGATCGAAGAAAAATGGAAGGAGGTCGTCTTCGAAAAGGTCCAACACAAGGACACCAACATTATGCTCCTCAAGATGTCTGATGAAAACTTCGAAGCCCTCGAAGAAAACCAAGTCCAAATCCAGAATATGTCTGCTTCCAAGTACCTCGCTTACTTCGAAGCTGTTGTTAACAAGTGGAGAGAATCATTGGCTGCCATTTTCGATGTCGTCCAACTCCTTGCCGAAGTCCAAAAGACCTGGTCTTTCTTGGAGAATCTCTTCATTCAATCTGAAGAAGTCATGAAGGAATTGCCCAACGAAACCGAGAAATTCAGAGATATTGACAGAAGAGTCAAGGCCATCATTGAAGATGGTAACAAGATCATGAACATTATGAAGTTCTGTACTCAAGGAGATATCTACAAGAGACTCGATGAAGTCCAAAACGAACTTAAAATCTGTGAGAAAGCCCTCAACAAGTTCTTGGATGATAAGAGAAAGGCCTTCCCTCGTTTCTACTTCGTCTCAGTCAATGACTTGCTCGATATCCTCTCCAATGGTAACAACCCCACTAAGATCAACAGACACATGTCCAAAATCTTCCAAGCTATCGACAGACTTGACCTCAAGGATCAAGGAGGTGCCAGACCCGTTGCTGTCGGTATGCACTCTGCCGTCGGTAAAGAATACGTTCCTTTCGAAAAGCCCTTGCCTTTGGAAGGAAAAGTCGAAGTCTATCTTGAAACTACTATTAGAAGAATGATCAGCACTTTGAACGATATTGCCGGCAAATCTTTCAAGTCCCACTCCACTATGAACAGAGACGATTGGATTGCCCAAGATCCTGCTCAAATTACCATTCTCGTTAACATGATTATCTGGGTCTCCAGTGTTGAACAAGCCTTCACTGCAATCCAAGGAGGAAACCTCGATGCTATGAAGAACTTCCTCACCAAGTCAGTCGATGCCTTGAGAGCCTTGATTAAGAGAGTCCAAGGAGATTTAGATAAGTCTCTTCGTCAAAAGATCATGGTGCTCATTACCATGGATACCCACTCCAGAGATGTCATTCAACGTCTCATTGACGAAAACGTCAGAAAGGCTGACGAATTCCAATGGCAATCACAACTCAAATTCTACTGGGATATGCAAAAGAACGATGCTAAAGTCAACATTACTGATGCTGTCCTCTGGTACGGTTACGAATACCTCGGAAATGGTCCTCGTCTGGTCATTACCCCCTTGACTGATCGTATTTACGTCACAGCTACTCAGGCCCTTCACTTGAAGATGGGTTGCGCTCCTGCTGGTCCTGCCGGTACTGGTAAGACTGAAACTACTAAGGATCTTGCTTCCGCTGTTGGTAAAGCTTGCTACGTCTTCAACTGCTCAGGAGAAATGAACTACGAATCTATGGGTAATATCTTCAAGGGTCTCGCTGCCTCAGGTTGCTGGGGTTGCTTCGATGAATTCAACAGACTTGTTCCTGAAGTGTTGTCTGTCTGTTCAGTTCAATTCAAGGCCGTCACTGATGCCATCAAGGCCAAGAAACAGAGATTCATCCTTCAAGAAGATGAAATCGCTCTTGATCCCACTTGCGGTGTCTTCATTACTATGAATCCTGGTTATCTCGGTAGATCTGAACTTCCTGAAGGTCTTAAGTCTCTTTTCAGACCCATTACTGTCGTCGTTCCCGATCTTGAACTTATTTGTGAAAACATGCTCATGGCTGAAGGTTTCATTGAAGCTAAGGTTCTTGCCACTAAGTTCACTACCTTGTATGCTCTCTGTAGAGATTTGCTTTCCAAGCAAGACCATTACGATTGGGGTCTTAGAGCCATCAAGTCCGTCTTGGTCGTGGCTGGTGTTTTCAAGAGAGCTGAACCTAACATCGGAGAACAGGCCTTGCTTATGAGAGCTCTGAGAGATTTTAACATTCCTAAGATTGTCCAGCAAGATTTGAGTATTTTCTTCGGTCTCTTGGGAGATTTGTTCCCCGGAGTTGAAATTGCAAGAAAGAGAGATCTTGACTTCGAAGCTGTCATTGAGAAGATGTGTATTGAAAACAAGTTATACCCTGATGAAGATTTCATCCTCAAGGTCGTCCAATTGAAAGAACTCCTCGAAATTAGACATTGTGTCTTCGTTATGGGTCCCCCAGGATCTGGTAAGACCACTACTTGGAAGATTCTTGCCAAATCCCAAGATAAGATTGGACAAAAGACCACTTGGCAAGATCTTAACCCCAAGACTGTCTCCACTAGAGATCTTTATGGTTACGTCATGCCCACTAAGGAATGGAAGGATGGTCTCCTTTCCAAGACAATGAGATCTTTGGGAGAAATCAACGATACTAATCCTAAATGGATCGTTTTGGATGGTGATTTGGATGCCAACTGGATCGAATCAATGAACTCTGTCATGGATGATAACAAGATCTTGACTTTGGCCTCTAATGAGCGTATTCCTCTTAAGCCTCACATGAGAATGTTGTTCGAAATCAGAGATCTTAAGTTCGCCACTCCCGCTACCGTCTCTCGTGCCGGTATCCTTTACATTTCCGATGATAAGGGTACCCAATGGAAGTCTTATGTTAAGAGCTGGGTCCAGAAATACCCCGAAACTGAAGCTGATAAGTTGCAATCAACCCTTCAAAAGCTCTTCGACAAGTATGTCGAAGCTACCCTCTCCTTCGTCTTCAGAAGCTGCAAGTTCCTTATTCCTCTTTCCAAGATGGCCATGGTCATCACTATCTGTAAAGCCCTCGATGGACTCCTCAAGGAGAAGGTCGTCAACTTAGAATACACCTTCGTTTACGTTGTTATCTGGGCTATTGGTGGTGCCCTCTCTGAAAAGGATGGTGAAGACTACAGAAAAGTCTTCTCCAGCTGGTGGAGATCTCAAACTGACTGGAAGGTTGTCAAGTTCCCTGCCAAGGGTACTGTCTTCGATTTCTACATTGACCAAACTGACAACCAAGCTAGACCTGAAGAATGGAGCAAGATTGTCCAAACCATTGAATACGATGGCTCTGTTCCTATGGGTAACATTACTGTTCCTACTCCTGATAACGTCTCAACAACTGAATTCTTGAAGAACCTCGTCTACGTTGGCCATCCTTCCCTTTTGATTGGTATGGCTGGTTCTGGTAAGACCCAAATGGTCAAGGGTCTTTTGAGAGAAATCAACCAAAAGAAACCCGATTCTTACTTGTACCAAATCATCAACTTCAACTACTACACTGAATCTGGACCCCTCCAAAGCATGTTGGAACAAACCCTTGAAAAGAAGGGTGGTAGACAAAAGGGTCCCAGAGGTAAGGCAAAGCTCATCTACTTCATTGATGATCTTAACATGCCTATGCTTGATCCTTACAACACTCAAACTGCCATTTCCCTCTTGAGACAACTTGCTGACTACGAACATTGGTATGATATCAGCAAGCTCAGCATCGTCGAAATTATCAACACTCAAACCATTGCTGCTATGAACCCCACTGCCGGTTCATTCTCTGTCGATCCCAGATACCAAAGACATTTCTGGACTTGCGCTATTCCCTTCCCTGAACAGAACTCTCTCTACACCATCTACAACACCTTCATGGTTGGTCACTTCAAGAAGTTCAAGCCTGCCATCCAAGAAAACATTCCTCTTATCATTAAGGCTGCTCTTCAACTCCATCAATCAGTCATTTCCCTCTTCAGAAAGACTGCCATTAACTTCCACTACGAATTCAACATTAGACATTTGGCTGGTATCTTCCAAGGTCTCTTGTTGGCTCAACCCAACCAATTCCAAGATCCTGAAAAGCTTGTCAAACTCTGGATCCACGAATCCGAAAGAATCTACGGAGATCGTCTCGTCTCTGTTGAGCACTTGGCCACCTACAAGGCTACTGTTGCCGATCTCGTCAGAAAGAACTTCTCCAAGTACAATCTTAACAGATTCTTCTCTGCCAACAACCCAGAACCCATCATCTTCTGTAACTTCACCCAAGGTATCAATAATGATCGTTTCTATGACCAAATGCCCAATGACAAGCTTGAGCACCACATTGCTGAGGCTTTGAAGGAATACAACGAAAACAATGCTGTCATGGACCTCGTTATGTTCGAAGATGCCATGAAACACGTCTGCAGAATCACTCGTATCATCCAACAACCATCTGGTCACGCCCTCTTAGTCGGTGTCGGTGGTTCCGGTAAACAATCTCTCTCCAGACTCTCTGCTTTCATCTGTGGTTACTCTCCCTTCTCTATCGTTATCTCCACTAACTACGGTATGAACGAACTTAAGACCGATTTGCAAGGTCTCTACAATAAGACTGGTGTTAAGGAAGAAGGTATCCTCTTCTTATTCACTGATGGTCAAATCACCAACGAAAGATTCTTGGTCTACATCAATGACTTGCTCTCATCCGGTGAAATCGCCGATCTTTACACCACTGAAGAAAAGGACGCCATCATCAACGTCGTCAGACCTAAAGTCAAGAATGATGGTAAAGTCGATACCCCTGATAACTGCTGGAACTGGTTCATTGATAAGGTCAAGGCCAACTTGCACATGGCTCTTTGCTTCTCTCCTGTTAGCGAAGCCTTCAGAAGAAGAGCTAGACAGTTCCCTGCCTTGGTTAACACCACTGTCATCGATTGGTTCCAACCATGGCCCGAGGATGCCCTTTTGAACGTCGCCAACAAGTTCTTGGCTGAAATTGATCTTGGTGCTGATGATGTTAGAGCTAATGTTGCTAAGTTCATGCCCTACTCTTTCAAGGTCGTTAACCAAGCTTCTAAGCTTATGTTAGAACAAGAAAGAAGATACATCTACACTACTCCTAAATCTTTCTTGGAATTGATTAAGCTCTACAAGACTATGCTTACCACTAAACGTACTGACTTAGAAAAGAACAAGGAAAGATACGAAAGCGGTCTCATCAAGTTGAGAGAAACAGCTGATATGGTCGCCAACATGGAAGAAGATTTGAAGATTAAGCAAGTCGAAGTCGATAAGAAGAAGGCCGAAGCTGATGCCGTCGCTGAGACTGTCGGTGCTGCCAAGGCTAAGGTCGAAGCTGAAAGTGAGAAGGCCAACATTGAAGCTGCTCAGTGCGCTGAACTTCAAAGACAAGTCGAAGAACAAAAAGCCTCTGCCCAAAGAGATCTCGATGCTGCCTTGCCTCTCGTCGAAAAGGCCCAGAGTGCTTTGAGAGATATCTCAGCAAAAGATTTCCAGACTGCCAAGTCCTTCGCCTCACCTCCTAAGGGTATTCCTGAAGTCTTCGGTGCTTGTATGTACTTGCTCGCTGGTCACGTCCCCAATGAAATGGTCGAAGTCGATAAGAACAAGAAACCCAAGAGCGTCGAATGGAAGAAATGCCAAATCATGATGAAAGATCCTAACGATTTCAAGAATAAACTCATGGACGCCAAGACTCTCATCGATGAAGGAAAGATGACCCCTCAAAACATCAACCCCATCAGACCCTTCCTTGCCGAACCCTGGTTCAACCCTGAAGAAATGAGATCCAAGTCTTCAGCTGCTGCCGGTGTCTGTGGTTTCATTATCAATATTGTCATGTACTACGATGTCGTCCAACAAGTCGAACCCAAGAGAAAGGCCCTCAGAGAAGCTACTGAAACCCTCGAGGCTGCCAATGCCAAGTTGGCTGAAATCAATGCCTTGGTCGCCAGTCTTCAACAAGAATTGAACAGAGTCCAAGCTGAATTCGACCAGGCTATTGCCGAGAAGAATGCCGTCGTTGCTGAAGCCCAAAGATTAGAAAACAGACTTAACCTCGCCAAGAGATTGATTAAGGCCTTGGGATCAGAAGACGAAAGATGGGCTCAAAGTATTGTCAACCTCGAAAAGTCCCTCGGAGTCATTGTCGGTGATGTCCTCTTGTCTTCTGCTTTCGTCTCATACGCTGGACCCTTCACCAAGAAATACAGAGAAATGATCATTAAGGACAGCTTCCTTAAGTTCTTAAGAGAACACAAGATCCCCATGAGTGAAAACCCTGAACCTTTGGCTCTCTTGATCGATGATGCCACCAAGGCTGCCTGGAATAACCAAGGCTTGCCTTCTGATCAAGTCTCAACTGAAAACGGTACTATCCTTACCAACTCTGAAAGATATCCTTTGATGATTGATCCTCAATTGCAAGGTATTACCTGGATCAAAGAAAAGGAAAAGAAGAACAACCTCCAAGTCACCAGATTGGGAAGAAAGGATATCATGAACACTCTTGAAATGGCCATTGAAGCTGGTTGGTCCGTCCTCATTGAAAATATGGATGAACAAATTGATGCCACCCTTAACCCCATCATTGCTAGAAATACCTTCAAGAGAGGTAAGAACAAGATCTTGAAGATCGGTGGTAAAGATCTTGTCCTTAGTGACAAATTCAGACTCTTCATGCACACCAAGCTTGCCAATCCTCACTATCCTCCTGAAATTCAAGCTGAAGCCACCCTCATTAACTTCACTGTCACAGAAGACGGTCTCGGAGATCAACTTTTGACTTTGGTCGTCTCTAAGGAAAGACCTGATCTTGCCAAGAAGAAGATTGAACTTATCCAACAACAAAACGAATTCAAGATCAAGTTGAAGGAACTCGAAGATGGATTGCTCTACAAGCTCGCCAACGCTCAAGGTGATATCTTGGCTGATGTCGAACTTATTGAGAACCTTGAAACCTCAAAGAGAATCTCAGTTGAAGTTGCTGAGAAGGTTATTATTGCCAAGGCCACTGAAACTAAGATCAATGAAACCTCAGAATTGTACAGACCCGTCGCCGATAGAGGTGCCTTGATCTTCTTCTTGATGAACGAACTCTACAAGATTCACTCCTTCTACATGTATTCTCTTGAATCATTCGTCGTTGTCGTCAACAGAGCCATTGACTCTGTCAGTGAGAAGAAGAAGGAGGCTCCAGTTGTAACTCAACCAAAGGCTGAAGGAGAAAATCAAGAAGGCAATAAGGAAGAAGGAAAGGGTGAACCTGAAGTCAAACCTGAAGGAGAAGTCCAACCAGAAGGAAAAGTTGAAGAACAACCTGAAGAAGCTGTTGCTCAATTAAGTCCACGCTCATTGAAGAAGAGAATCGAAGTCCTTACTGACGTTATCACCAGATTCGCATTCAACTACATTAGAAGAGGATTATTCGAAAGACACAAGTTGATTGTCGCTACTATGCTGACCCTTAGAATCATGGTCAGAAAGAAGGTCCTTACCGAAGACGAAGTCAATCACTTGATTCTCGGTAGAGTCCACCATCAACCTGGTCCAGTTCCTGATATGTTAAAGTCCTTCATTAACGACCAAATCTGGGCTGCTTGTATGGCTCTTCAAGAGTACATTAAGCCTACATTCGAAGGATTCGTTGCCTCACTGGAATCTGATTCCCTTCAATGGAAGAAATGGTACGGTGTTGAAAAGGCTGAACTCGAAGACTTACCCAAGAACTTCAAGGACTTACCCGCATTCCATAGATTGTTGTTATTGAGAGCTATGAGACCTGATAGAATCAGCTCCGCTTTGTCTATTTATGTCTCTGATACTATGGGAGAAGAATTCGTCCAACAACCTCCCTTCGATATCTTCCAGACCTACAAGGAAACCGATAGCAAGACTCCTATCTTCTTCGTCTTGTTCCCAGGTGTTGATCCTACTCCTGATGTTGAAAGAGTCGGTGCTACCCTTGATCTTACCATTTCTAACGGTAAATTCGTCAATATTTCCATGGGTCAAGGTCAAGAAGACAAGGCCAGAGATGCCATCTTCAAGGCCGCTAAAGAAGGTACTTGGATCATGCTCCAGAACTTGCATCTCATGCAAAGCTGGCTGAAGTTGTTCGAAGGATATCTTGAAAAGGCCTCTGAAACCGCTGATCCCAACTTCAGATGCTTCGTTTCTTCTGAACCTCCCCCACTTCCTGAGTTGAAGATTATCCCTGAATCCATCCTTCAAAACTGTATTAAGGTTGCCAATGAAGCTCCTCAAGATCTTAAGGCTAACCTCAGAAGAGCTTACGCCAAATTCGACCAATCAAGAATCGATGCCAGCACCAAGCCAAATGAATTCAAGGCTATTCTCTTCGCCCTTTGTGTCTTCCACTCTCTCATGTTGGGCAGAAAGAAGTTCGGATGCCAAGGTTGGTCAAGAGTCTATAACTTCAACGATGGTGATCTTACCATCTGTGCTGATGTCTTGCACAACTACCTTGAAAAGAATGAACAAGTTCCTTATGATGATCTAAGATATTTGTTCGGTGAAATTATGTATGGTGGTCACATTACTGATAACTGGGACAGAAGAACCTGCGCTACTTACCTCAAGGTTCTCGTTAGACCTGAACTTCTCCAAAGAGATTTCTCACTTGGTCCCAACTTCAAGTCACCTGAACCCCACAAGTTCGATTATGAAGCCTACAAGAAGTACATTGAAGAAAAGCTTCCTATTGAATCTCCTCAAATGTACGGCATGCATCCTAATGCTGAAATCAGTTACTTGACTGCCCAAACTGAAACCATCTTCTCAACTATCATTGATGTCCAAGGAGGTGGCAGCAAGTCTGGTGGCTCCAAGAAGGATGATGACACTATGGTTAAGCTTGTTGACTTCAAGAAGAGAATTGAAGGAAAGTACTTCCACTTGATGGATATCAGAGGAAAGATTAAGGGTGATCCTACTCCCTATGATGTCGTCGCTTTACAAGAATGTGAGAGAATGAACACTCTCCTCGAGGAAATCAACAGATCTCTCGAAGAACTTAAACTCGGTCTTGAAGGTGCTTTGAATATGACCGATGCCATGGATGCTCTTGCTAGATCTTTGAGCATCAACAAGGTTCCTGATAACTGGGCTAAGGTTGCCTACGCCTCAAAGAAGCCATTGTCTGCCTGGTACAATGATCTCATTGACAGAATCCAACAACTCCACGACTGGACCTCCGAAATGCAAATGCCCAAGTCACTTTGGATTTCTGGTCTCTTCAATCCTATGTCATTCTTGACTGCTATCATGCAAGTTACCGCCAGAGCTAAGAACTTACCTTTGGATGACATGGAACTCCAAACTAATGTCACCACATTCACCAGACCAGAAGAACTCCCAGGTATTGCTGAGAATGGATACTACATCCACGGTCTCTACCTTGAAGGTGCTGCCTGGGAAATTGGTGCCCAAGGAAATGAAGGTTACCTTACTCAAGCTAAGCTTAAGGAACTCCATCCTAAGATGCCTGTGATCAACGTTGTTTCCGTCCAGAAGAAGGACAAGAAGGTTCGTGGACAATACCAATGCCCTGTCTACGTCACATCACAAAGAGGTCCTACTTATGTCTTCACCGCCAACTTACAGATGCAAGATGAAGAAGAATCTGATCCTAATGAATGGATCTTGGCTGGTGTTGCTCTCTTGATGTCTGATGATTAATCCCGCTATCGATTTTGGTTAATTCAAGCGAATTTCTACATCTATCTATGAATGAAATTGCGTCTTTTAATATATACAATTATCATTTTAC
>Ga0006572J49612_1003704_pt1 | contig 12050 bp, 8 predicted proteins | sample HigsolmetaAR202R_FD_49612 | JGI IMG/M metagenome (IMG submission 49612)
ATACTCTTTTTAGAAGTAATAATTCAATTCTGAAACAAGATTATCGTCTTTCAAAGCCTGAATTATTACACAGCATCTTCGATCTCTCTTCTCACTTGTGTGTTCAATATGGAGCCTACCTTTTAAACGTTACTCCGTGATGTCTTAGGCTCACCTCATCTGGAGGTCAACGATGTCTCTTACTCCCACCGATGCAGAACTCGTCTGTCGAGCAAAAACCGGCGACTCTCAAGCGCTCACGCTGATCTACGAGCGTTATGCAGCGGCGATCTACCGCTACATCTACTACCGCGTTTGCGATAACGAGCTGGCAGAAGATCTGCGCGCAGAAGTGTTCCTTCGCATGTTAGAAGGGATTCATCGCTACGAAGATCGCGGGTGGCCGCTCTCGGCGTGGCTGTACCGCATCGCTCACGATCGCACTGTTGATTCGTTGCGACGTCGTCGTTCGCGCGCTCAGCTATCGCTTGAGTGTTGGAATGGCGTGAGCGAAGGGCCTGAACAGGCGGTAAATGTGCGCCTCGACTGTGAGGAGATTCGCCAAGTGATTACTCGCCTTACAGATGATCAACGTCGAGTCATCCAGATGCGTTTTATGCAAGAGATGTCGGTTCAGGAAGTAGCACGTGAATTGGGCCGCACTGAAGGAGCCGTTAAGGCATTACAGCATCGTGGCTTACAAACAATGGCACGTCATCTTGACCAAACACCGAACTAATCTCTATTGTAGCAGTTTCTTCTTACAAGTGTGTTGGAATTTGGTCGAAATCTTGAAATTCAATAACAGATTCTTCTGCTAGCGGTATACCTAATTGTGATCTGGGGACCTTCTCCTTGTTTTGCATTCAAGCCGTGGTCGCCAATCACCCACTCTCGCTTTCCTCAATGCTTCTGGTTTGTACTAACCAGACCCCTGCATCCTCTTTTTTCCCCAGCAATCCCCGGTATACCGTTAGCATTTTTTTCCTAGCACAATCGCTCGCAGAATAGAGTACAATAGGAAAGGCCATTGCTGAAGGGAGCGATCTTCTTCAGCGATCTGAACCATTCATAGACCCGCTCTGTATGGCTTGTGGCTGCAGAGGGGCTTGTTGTGTGTCTAAAACAAGCACGTGTCTGCTCTCGCATATGAAGCGGCACACTCTGGCTGTTTGTCGAAGCGTTAAATTTGTGCTACTATGGCTTAACTATGCAACAAACTGATACTGCCCTGCTTATGCAGCAACTGGCGAGCAATGCTCGCGCCGATGGTAAAGAAGCCTATTTTCGTTTGCATCGGCACCGTTTCGAGGCTATGCTCCGAGCAATCGATGCTCCGAGGGGCGCCCATGTTCTTGAGATCGGTGTCAACCCCGGCCATTTTACTCAACTCTTGGTTGGCTCGGGTTATCATGTTACAGGTGTTGACCTCGACCCATCGCCACGTCAAGCGCTGTGGGATCGTTTGGGGGTAACGGTACATCAAACGAATCTCGAACATAGTGCGCTTCCCTTCCCCGATGCCTCGTTTGATCTGTTGGTGTTTTCTGAGGTGATCGAGCATCTGGTCTATTCGCCTCTTCCTGTGCTGCGCGAATTCCGACGTGTCTTGAAGCCAGGTGGCCGCTTGCTAATTACCACACCGAACGAGTTATACTTCAAGAGCCGTATGCGTGCAATTATTCGCATGTTGTTGTGGCAAAGCCTCTCGACCAAAGAAGAGTTCCGTCACCAGATGTCGTTAGAGGGCGATGCTCGTTATACAACCCATAGCCGCACCTATACGATGGGCGAGCTGACGTGGTTAGTAGAGGCGGCTGGCCTGCGCGTACACAAGAAGCAATACGTTGCGCCTTGGGAGCAGGTTGGTCTCGAGCGCTCTCGTATTACAAGCCATCCGTTTCGGGTTGCTGCTAAGGGCGCCTTGGCCCTGCTAACCAAGCTTGTGCCGCCTGTTCGTTCGATGCTTCTGGTGGTTGCCCAACGTGATTACTAAAACGCCACTGTTGCTTGTTTAGGTTCATTTTCTCTCTTTTACACAACTTTTTTACTCGCTCAGTACACGAAGAGTAACGAGCCTCTGGCCGCTAGCAGTTTGTTTGACCATGGCCAGAGGTCCGTTAAGTGTGTACAATGAAACAGATTCTGACAGAAGATCTCAGCGTTTTATCAGCTTTATGTCTCGAAATGAGAACTATATCACGTCTGTTTCAGATATTTGTGGGTTTTTTATAAGATGATTTGTCAACGAGATAAGCTACTATGGCTTTATCTCAACAAAAGGTGGTAGCTATTCGGAGAACGGTGCTCCAAGACAGCGTATTTGCTTCTTATTGAGACGCATCTGCCTGGAGCCTAACGGCTTGGCAGAGTGTGCAAGATCTTAGAGAATCTGTTCAAGATGGGGCAGTAGAAGAATGCTACCATACTAGAGAGCTTGGGTGGCTGCGTTTCATGGCTTTTCTTGCGTCGAATAAACCTGAACAATCTAATACGGTGCGAAGCTTCAAAGGCCTTGCTTCGATCGATCGCACGAGGCTTTTGACCCATATCGGAGTTTTTCTGGCATACTGCTTTGTTACTATTATTGCAACCTATCCTTTGATCTCCCAGCTGAGCAGCGGCTTAGTGGGTGGCCACGGGAAGATGAGCAATGATCGCATGCAGAATATCTGGAATCTCTGGTGGGTGAAAGAAGCGCTTACGGTGCGCTTCACCAATCCTTATACCTCAGATATGCTGATGTATCCCAAAGGGGTGAGCCTTTATCTGCATACGCTGACCTTTCCTTTGGGTGTGCTTTCTATCCCCGTTCAGTGGTTTTTTGATATGCTCGCCACCTACAACATTATGATTATGTTGACGGTGGTTCTGGCGGGTTACTGCACCTTTGTATTGGCTCGCAAGGTTACGGGCAATACAGCGGCCGCCTTTGTGGCTGGCATCATTATGCTGACCTCGCCGCTGCGACTGGGCGATATTCGCTTGGGCCTAATGCCGATGCTGAGCGACTTTGGCGTGCCATTGACGCTCTGGGCTGTGTTACATACGCTGGAAAAGCGCTCGTGGCGCTGGGCAATTGTGGCCGCTTTCTTTTGGCTGGTCGCCGGCCTCTCGATGTGGTATCACTTTTTGAATCTGGCCGTCTTGTTAGCGAGTTTTGCGGTTTGGCGTTGGGTTGCGGCTTGGCGACGCGGCGATAAGGCCGAGATCTGGGCCGATCTGCGCTCATGGTTGTTGATCGGTGGGCTAACGGCTGCTATGGCTCTGCCCTTTCTGTTGCCTGCTATGTTTGAGGCGACCACTACGCACTACGCGCGCAAGCCCGATACTCACGTTTGGAGTGTCACGCTCGATCAGCTCTTTCCATCCTTCCCCGCTTATCTGTGGGAGGAGGCCACCCCAGAGTGGACGCCAGACTATCTGTATGCTTTGCTGCCATTCGGCTTGATGCTTCTCTCACTGCTGGTCATTCCGCGCAAGACAGCGCTCTGGGTGACCTTGTGGTTTGTTTGTTTACTCTTCTCGTTTGGGCCGAGCCTTACGATCTCGTTGGGCACGACATCGTTCTCGCTTCCGATGCCCTATGCGCCGCTGCGCAATCTTCCTGTGATCGAAGGTTTGCGCATGCCGGGACGCTTCACCTATGTGGCGATTTTGTGTATCAGTATGGCGGTCGCCACCATGATCGCTCATCTGGCTCAGTGGAGCAGTCGTCCGAAGCTTGCTTTCGCATCGTTGGCTTTGTCGGTTGTGATCGCACTAGAGGCGATACGTTTGCCTATGGCGATTGTGCCGACCCCGATCTCGCCTTTCTATTACGAATTGGCGGCGATGCCGGACGATTTCAGCGTAGTCGAGTTTCCTTTTAACAAGATCGGCCACAATTACACCGAGATGGAGGCTCAGACCATTCACGGCAAGCGTATTCTGACGGGCCAAACATCGCGCGATATCCCGCGTATGCCCTACGAAGCGATGCTGATGTTCGAGCAGGTCGAGTTGGCTAAGCGTTCGGACGAGATCATTTCGTTAGATAAAGAGACCCAAGATGCGCTGCTGGAAGCCTTGAAGGTGCGCTATCTGATCTTCTGGCCTGATCCTTTTGCGGAAGGGCGCAGAGAACAGCAGATCGCTGTCGCCCAAGAGCTGCTTGGCCCGTTGGAGTTAGTTTACGATGGCTCTGATTTTAAGGCCTATCGTTTGCCCGAACGCAACGTGCGACCGGAGCGCTTCCCGCTCTTTTTGGGCCGAGACGATCGTTGGCCTGAGCCCGAGTTTGTTGATGGTATCGCTACCCGCTGGATCGATAATGAGGGCAGTGGCCTTTGGACCTATGTCTCGGAAGAGCGTGAGGTGGCCTTAGAGTTATGGCTCTATAGCTTGCCGGGCGAGCGCCCGCTAGAGATCTGGTTGAACGATGAGCTTCTAATGACCTTGCCGATCAGTGCTGGTCTTGAACATCAACGCTATCTCACAGCACCCTTCCGTCTGCCTGTTGGGACAAGTTTGATTAGTTTGCGAGCACCTGAGGGCGGCGTCAGCCCTGCTTCGCTTGGCCTAGGCGACGATCAACGACTGCTCTCCTTTAATATCAAAGAGGTTCAGTTGCATGGCCTCGATGAAGAATAGGCTTGCGAGGCACGATAGATTGCGATTATGCGCGCTTTGGTAAAGAATGATAGGCAAAAAGCGCTCTCCTGGCGCATTCATATAAGTGTACTCACACTCTATTTGCTTGTGGGCTGCTTGCTGACCTATCCGTTGATCAGCGAGTTTACAACAGCGGTATATGGAGGGCCGATCGCACGGGCGGATGCATGGCAAAATGTATGGGCTGGTTGGTGGACTAGTTATGCTTTAACCCACGGCCTCAACCCCTTTTATACGCCGATGTTATATGCGCCTCAGGGGACGTCGCTCGTTTTGCAGACGCTCAATTTGCCCAATGGGCTGATGTCGCTTCCGGTGCAGCTCCTATTTGGTCCGGTCGCTGGTTATAATTTCGCGGTTTTGCTGGGCTTTATGCTTTCGGGCTATACCGCCTTTCTGTTGGTTCATTACATCTGCCGCGATTGGTCCGCAGCAGCGATCGCAGGCGCAGTTTTTACGGCCTTGCCGTTTCATGTCTCCAAGTTTTATGACGGGCAGCTTGAGCATGTCAGTTTGCAATGGTTGCCACTCTATGCTTTAGCACTGCTGTTGGTGATGCAACAGATCACTTGGAAACGGGTTTTGTTGTGGTTTGTTGCGCTGCTATTGGTGAGCTACACCAGTTGGTATTACACCTTTTTTTGTGTCGCTTACACTGGAGTATCGTTGATGTGGCTAGCCTGGGGCGAGCGCCGTTTAAAAGATGCCATTGTTGTCGGCTTGCTCTATAGTGCGATAACGCTGCTTGTGGTGCTGCCAGCGCTTTGGACGATATTGCAGGGTGGCGATTCAATGCGACCGGCGGCTCACTGGATCGAACAAGCGCGCGAAAGCAGCGCCGATCTGGTCGAGTTCTTTCTCCCGAGCGCGCTGCACCCTTGGTGGGGCGAGCCGATTCAAAGATTACAAGAAGGTTACCATCCAAATAACACAGGCTGGTTAATCGCCCCAGGCTATGCCGCTCTATTTGTGGCTCTCTATGGCGCGATTCGCGAATGGAGGTCGGCACGCCTCTGGATCCTTCTGCTCGCTTCGATGAGCATTTTAGCTTTGGGAGGCAGTTTAAAGCTGGCGGGTTACGATACAGGAATACCGCTACCTTATCGTTTATTTGAAGTAGTGCCGGGGGCCAATTTAGGACGACGCCCAAGCCATTTTGCAGCTTTAGCTTATATTCCACTAGTGGTATTGATCGGTTTCGCGCTACGACGCTGGCGCAAGATGATACCTTCAAAATATCCGCTCTTGGTGGTTATCTTTGCAATTATAGCTGCAATCGAGTATACTCCCCGCCCTAAAGAACGTACCGCCCTCGACGTCTCGCCGACCTATGAGAGTTTATCTGGGGGTGATGGGATCATTTTTGATGTGCCAGCAAATGCCGCAGGTTTAGATGATCTGAGCGATACCCTGAAACATCAAATGGTCCATTATCGTCCTATTATGGGAGGGTATGTTTCACGGAGACCAGAATATTGGTTGAACTTGGCGCCAGGCATTCGACAATTATGGCGTTTACGCTGTGCTGAGGATCCTATAAGCGATCCGACTCCGCAAGTATTAAATGCGTTAAACTACTATGGAGTGCGCACAATTGTCTTAGATACGACTAATTTATCTGTATCAAAAGCCGACTGCGGCCTGCAACTGCTGAATGATTGGGGTTTGGTCGCGCGGTCTTCAAACGATCCCGCGGTGATCGCCTACGATGTGCCTCTCCAAGAAGCCAGCTCGTTTGCCTATCTCTCTGAAGGCTGGCACTTACCCGATAGTACCAAAGATCTCTGGCGCTGGATGGGAGCTCGTGGTAACCTGATAATAGCGAATGCCACGGACCATTCAACAACGATGATGCTTCAACTCACTCTAGAGAGTTACCGTATACCTCGAACTGTCCAGCTCATAAGCGATGGGCAACCGCTTGGTCAGTTTACGGTGACTCCCGGTCAAGCTCGCGTCTATCGTCTCCCAATCGAGAGTAAACCTGGTGATCAATTGCTCTCACTACACACGGATGCCGAACCTGATCCTGCACCTGATGCTCAACGAATGATCAGTATTGCGATAAGTCAGGTCGAGTTGACGGTGATGCCTATGGTCGAGCCTTAGAGCTTGACGCTGGAATAGGTTTAGCAGCTCGTATGATCGTATGAGCCCAAGTCTTGGAGCTGCCCTGTGCAATGACGAGATTTGCTCTCTAACGATCAAAGAACGTTGAATTTAAGGAGATTGCAATGACTTCTACTATGCAATTAATGCAGCGTTTAGGCAGCGTAGGTGCGCTGGCTGCGTTTGCTATTGCGCTAAACGGTTGTGGCCGTGTTGATACGGCTCAGACTGGTTCGGTGGCGCAGGCGGCGGCTCCTACAGCCGCTGTCGTGCAAGATTATCCCGAGTTGCCCACTGTGCAAGTCGTCCCTCAGCCGACACCGGTGCCTCTGCCGACACTGCCACCTTCGAATTCAGGAAGCATCGCTATTCCTGCGGCTCCTGCCATGGCACCTGCGGTAAGTGGAGATACGGTGCAGTTTGAGGTTGATTACAGCAGCAGCACGGATGTGAGCATGTGGAACTTCACACAAGTGTTTGAAGATCCGGTCTCGCCTCCGGCTTGGACGATCGATGAGGGCGCATTGTTGGCCCCGATCAACGACAATACGTTGATTCCTTTCAACGACACGATCGCTTATAGTGGCCCGGCCCAGAGCGCAAACTATAGCTTCGAGACGACGGCTATCGCTCGTTACAGCTCGGTACTGGGTGCGGTTGTTGGCTATAGCGATCAGAAGAACTTTGTTGCGCTTTTGCTAACCGCTGCAGACGGCGCACCCAATAGCCAACCTGGTCTTCAGTTGGTTCAGTATATCGATGGCACGCCTAAGACGCTGGCATACGATAAGAACATTACACTTCAGAGCGGTAGCTGGTATGCCTTACGTGTAGATGTAAACGGCAACCAAATCAAAGCAAGCGTCAATGATAAGCAAGTCTTTGATGTAACAGCTAGCGGTGAACTAGGTCGCCATGTGGGCCTGTATGCCTACTTCCAAGGTTCGACCTACTTCAGCACTGCTCGTCTGTCCGTTCGCTAATAGCAGCTCTAGAGTTGATGCTACTGCCGAAACTTGCGTTTAGCAGTCGGCTCTGGTATGGAGAAAACTATGCGTTTGGCTAAATCGATGCGCTTATTAATGGGCGCAACGCTACTGGCACTCTTGAGTGTCTGGACTTTCAATACTACTCCTTCAACCTATGCTTGGGGTCGCCCGATCGACCTCGATATGAGTGGTGTAAGCTGTTCCGGTGTGAACTGTCAGACCTTTGAACCTAATATCGTCGGTACAACGAATTACGTTCACTTGGTCTACATTAACAACAACAACCAATCGATCTACTACCATCGTGGCCGCACCGATGGTTCGGGTAACGTAGCTTGGGAGCGCGGTAAGGTCATCGCTACCTCGGTGAAGAGCTCGGATGATGGCGTCGATATGGTCGTTGACGCTTCCAATACCATTCACTTGGCCTATTCGAGTGGCAAGACCGTTTACTATATGCGCGCTCCCAACGAGGCCGCCAATGGCTGGACCGGAGCGGAACGGGTTGAATCGCCGGGTGCTCGTTTGAACAACCTGGATATCGCTCTTGACGCCGATGGCAATCCTTATATCGCATGGGCCCAAGGTATTAACCCATCGTATCTGGGTTACGCCTATCGTCGTTCGGGTGGCAACTGGGTAACCGACCGGATCGGTGGTTCTCGCCAATACTTGCACAAGAACCCCAAGATCGTGGTTCATGGTGGAGCAGCAAACGCGACGATTCACATCTTTGCTGAGTCGGAGCGCAAAGAGAACGGCGACTTCTTCATTGCTTATGCTCGTGGTACCGCTGGCGGCGATATCGCGGTTTCAAACTGGTCGTATGCGTTTAGCAGCCCCGACGAGTCAGACAACTCGCCCTATGCTACCTATGACGCTGTAACTGGCCACATCTATGCTGGCTATGTAGACCGCATGTCGAATGGCCGATATGTTTGGGCCTTCTCACGCTCGACCGACAACGGTGTTACTTGGGAAGATCTGCGTAATGTAAGCTTTGGTAGCAGCTTCTGGGCTGGTTTGTCGCCCATGGTTGCTCACGACAATATGCTCTACATTATGAACAGCGTGAAGGAGATCGATAAGGGCACGATTAAGAAGATCGGTATCTACGATATCCGCTTCAACGCTCGTACAAACTCCTTCACCGAGTTCCAGCCGATCTTGAATTACGCTGACTCGAACCACCAGGTGCCGACCAACGAAAATGGTCTGAGCTATGGTTTCTCGTCCAACACCAAGGTAGCAGTTTGGATCCGCAACTGGACCAATGGCCCTGGCTACAACGCCGATCCGGGTGGTATTCAGAACGCGGTTAGTCCGAAGGCAACCTTGCGCATCAACAATGGTGCTGGCTCGACTAACAGCAAGACCCTCAATGTGAGCTTCAGCGATGTGATCGGCGAGCCAAACCAGATGCGCGTCGCGGTCAATAAGCCGCTCGACGGTGTACAGCCGACCGAGTTCCGTCAGAACTTTACGGTTGAAGCTACCGATCAGGTTGGTTGTGTGAGCACGGTACGGGTAGAACTGATCAATAACAAGGGCCTGAAATCGGATATCCTTGAGGCCAAGATCGTTGTCGATAGCGAAGTCAGCGCTACAACCTATGTAGGTAACCCCTACAAAGCAACCAATAGCCGAGTCTACTCGAGCATTCAGCAGACCGATCCGGATGTAAACGACGGCGATGCTAACTATACTCGCGAGAAGATCTTCTACGTTCAGATCGGAGATGCGGGCGAATGTTCGAAGCTCGAGACATTCCGCTATGGAGCTTCTGCGAACAGTCTTTTGAACGAGTTTGGTATCGTCAACAATAGCTTCGTTGGCGTTCTGGCCCTGCCCGGACTGAAAGAGGGCGATAACACTGTCGTTCTGCAAGTGAAGGATAGTGTTGGTAATGTCAAGAATATTGAACACAACATCGTTTATGACCCCAAGAAGCCCACGCTGACCACGGCTGGTACAGTAACGGCTGAGGCTGGTCCTGCCGATGCTAGCATCTTGACAAAGCTGACCTTCAGCGGAAATCAGGTCACCGATAATCTGTATCCGGGTCGTGGTTTCTGGGGTGTCTTGATCGCCAATAGCCGTACTCCGGTTAATGATCCGATCAATTCGCAATCGTTGAAATGGTCGGTTGTTCGAGCGCCGGGTTCAAGCTCGGACTTTACGATCAACAACTGGAGTGTGCTCTCGGGCATTCCGGCTAATGATCAAAAACCGGGCGATTACTACATCTATGTGCGCTTTGTAGACGGTGCGGGCAATGTCTCCGATGAGTACATCGAGACTTCGATTTCGCTCGATACCATCACGAAGCCGAAGGTACACCTGCCGCTTGTTCGAAAGTAACCCTTTCTAGACATCGACGGTAGATCACTCAACGAGCTGCTAGCCTTGAAAGCTAGCAGCTCGTTGTTGTTATGCCTTATTCCACTATAAGAATGCAGGTCTTTATGTGGATGCGCTTTGAGGCTTGGTTGCAGCGTTGAAAAGGCAGCGTTTGAACCTGCCAGGCGCCAGAGCCTGGCAGGTCGCAGCGAAGGCTGCGAAACAGGTGCCTTGGATGGATGGGAGATGACTTGGTAGCCGTAGGCGGACGCGGTTAAGCCCGAATGGGCGCTAGAGACCTTAGCGTATGCTTATTGCAGTGCATCGGCTTGTTGGGCGGATCTATTTCGGGCTTTTGCGCTACTATGAGGGCTGTTGAAATTAGCGTGATGACTGGGGAGATCGGCGGCCTGCTAAAAGCAGATAGCTGTAGAGGAGAGCGCCCGAAAGTAGCGAGACGCCGAATTTGAGCACAAGCGGCAGGCTAGAGGGTGAGATAAAGCCTTCGATAATGCCCGCAGTGACCATCCACGGTATGCTGCCGAGCAGCAGATAGGCGGCGCGTCGAGTCGCCAGCACAAGGGCAGAACGACGTGTGAGCAGACCGGGACGGATCAGCGCCCAGCCGATCTGTAGGCCAGCGCCTCCTGCAATGAAGATGATGCTGAGCTCGATCATACCGTGGGCGGCTACAAAGCCCCACAGATTATCGCCGAAATTGAGGGCTTGGGCCGCGCCAGCGATGCTTCCGAAAAAGAGCCCATTGAAGGCGAGAATGTAGAGCGAGAGCAGACCGAACAGAATGCCGCCCGCAAACGCGAGGAAGGTGACCTGAATGTTGTTGGTCATGATGCGCGAAGACGAGAAGGCGCGACCTTGGGTGTTGATCTCTAACCACCATTCGTGTCCCTCGCGAATCTCGGCTAGCACCGCTTCGGAGCCGGGTACTAAGAGCGAGATGGTTTCGGGCGAGCGGAAGGTGACGATATAGCCGATCAGGGCTGGAATGAAGAACATCAAAAAGGAGGCGAAGGTATAGCCCCAGGTTTCGCGGAAGATGCGCGGAAAGGTTGTGGTAAAGAACTCGATCAAGGAGCGGAAGCGCGTATGACGGCCTCGATAGATCACACCGTGGGCTTGGCCGACCAAGCCGTTGAGATAGGCGTGAACTTGATGGCGTGGGAAATCGCGCCGCGCTACAGCTAGATCGGAAGTTGCTTGGCGGTAGAGCCGCCCTAGTTCGTTGAGTTCATCTGCCGAGAGTTCACTTAGGCTGTTTTGAGCGCGACGTATCAAAACGGTGAGCCGTTCCCAAGAGGCGCGTTTGTTCGCGATAAAGGTCTCGGCAAACATAGTTTACTCCTTGCGCATACGGGTTCCTTCGTCGTTGGCTTGGCCGAGCAGCGCGCGGCTGAGCAGACCGGGCTTGGTGCCGATCAGGTGTACTTCAAGGCCCGGCAGTGCCTCGATCAGCGACCACATCAGCGAGACTTTAGCGCGCATGCCGCCGGTCACATCGGTGCCATACGAGTCGCCAGTGCCTCCTAAGACCGCTTCGATATTGGCTTGGTTGATCAGCGGGATGCGCTCGGCGTTGGGGTTGCGATGGGGATCGTCGGTGTAAACGGCCGATTCGCCCACCAAAATGATGCGGCTCGGTTGCAGATCGGTGGTCTGCAGCGCCAAGTAGCTGAAGAGCTGTTCGGTCGAAATAATCGCGCTACCCTGCTGGCTATCGAAGGCGACATCGCCGTGCACAACCGGAATAAGACCGTGCTGAAGCGCTTGGCTGATGGTGCGTGTGTCCCAGCTTTGCAGCCTGCCAGCGCTACTTTGGAGCGTGCTCGAAGGTTGAAGCGAGAGGGCGGGCAGTTGGGCTGCCACAAGAGCGTCGACGAAGATCCGGTTGAGGCGCAGGGCGGCAGCCGAAGTGGCGGCGAAGCCATACCAATCGCTTCCGGGCGCGATACCTTTATGAAT
>Ga0006572J49612_1008724_pt1 | contig 11278 bp, 10 predicted proteins | sample HigsolmetaAR202R_FD_49612 | JGI IMG/M metagenome (IMG submission 49612)
TGTATATTTCATATGATCATTACTACACATTCTTCAATTAATGAAGTTTGTGGGTATATCAAAAGGAGTGCGTCATGTTTGGATTAGGTTGGCAAGAATTGCTGATTATCCTGATAATTGTATTAGCTATCTTCGGCACTAGCCGCCTAGCTGGCCTTGGCGGCGCTCTGGGCGGTAGCATCCGCGAATTCAAGCGAGCTGTACGTGACGATGATCCGCCAGCCGAGACAACGACGACTGCTACGAAGGTTGAAGAGGCCGAGAAGAAAGCCTAATGCCCTTACCTTTAGGTATATAGGCAGAGCTTTGTCCCTCAAGCTTTCTTAGGTATAACAGGATGCTCTGGCCTGTTAGTGTCAATGCGTCCTTGTGATGTTTGTATCTATGTGGTTACAACGTCCTTTCGCGTCAGCGAAGACAAGGCCTCGCGTCTGTCTTGCTGACGCTTTTTTTATGCCTATTTAAATTGTTTAAGCTCGTCGAAACACTCGAAGACGCGACCCCACAGCCTATAAATGCCGCTTTGGAAAATTTTATACAATAAAGCAGCGCTTACACGCTACCAGTGGCCCATTATTTGATATCCCTTGTTGGCTAAGATTGCAGATCTTTAAGCGAGGATTCTGGCCTTGCCCCATTAGGATAATCTGCAACTCTCTGTTAAGATAACAGAGGTAGCGATAGCGCTATGGCAGAGAAAATAAGAAGAACATCCGGCTTTTGTTGGTAAACTAGATGCAGATAGAGCCTAGACTCAAACGCATGGCGAGTGGTGCTAAGAATACGCGTATGCAGCAGCCGGATCTGGAGAGATAGAACGATGGCGAACGATTTTTTTGATCAAGCGATAATTACTGTTAGCTCTGGTAACGGCGGTGATGGTTCGGCCCACTTCCGGCGTGAAGCGCACGTACCGCGCGGCGGCCCCGATGGCGGCGACGGCGGGCGTGGCGGGCATGTCTATTTGGTTACCGACCCGCAGCTCAATACCCTGCTGTCTTTTCGATATCAAACGCGTTTTAAGGCCGAACATGGCGAAAATGGTGCTCGTCAGAACCGAACGGGTAAGCAAGGTCAAGATCTTGAGATCCGTGTACCGGTTGGGACCCAAGTCACTACAACGATCGATGGTCAAGAGTATACGGTCGACTTAGTTCGTCCCGGTCAACGACTCTTAGCGGCTCGTGGCGGGCGCGGCGGTTTGGGAAATACCCACTTCGCAACTTCGACTCGTCAAGTGCCACGCATCGCTGAATTAGGTGAACCGGGCCAGACCTTGGAGCTGCGCCTCGAACTCAAGGTGCTTGCCGATGTCGGTTTGGTGGGTTTCCCGAATGCTGGCAAGAGTACCTTGCTGAGCGTGATCAGTGCGGCCCGACCCAAGATCGCCTCCTATCCATTTACAACCCTTCAGCCCAATTTGGGGGTAGTTGAGGTGGGCTACACCACCTTCGTTGTGGCTGATATTCCGGGTCTGATCGAAGGCGCTTCCGAAGGTATCGGCTTGGGCTTCGACTTCTTGCGCCATGTCGAACGAACCCGCATTCTGATCCACGTTCTTGATGCAGCAGGTGTCGACGGGCGCGATCCGCTCGAAGATTACTATAAAATCAATGCCGAATTGGAGGCCTACCAGCCGGAGTTGGCTAAACGCCCCCAAGTGTTGGTATTAAATAAAATGGATCTCCCTGACGCTCAAGCCAACCTTGAGTGCATCAAACAAGGGGTTGATCTACCTGAAGAACGCATTTTTGCCATCTCAGCAGCATCTCGAGAAGGTGTAAAAGCTGTTGTTGATTATGTGGCTCGTTGGTTGCAGGAGATCACTCCTGCTCAGCCTAAAGAACTCCCTGAAGAAGAGACGCTTGAATGGCCGGTACCGCACGTCGACGAGAACGACTTTACCATCGTTCCTGAAGGCGATGGCTGGCGTGTACGTGGCAAGAAAATTGAGCGCCTGATCTCGATGACAAATTTCGCGCAACCAGAAGCGCTCGATCGCGTGCAGCGCGTACTTGCAGCCACGGGTATCAGTTCAGCCTTAGAGGCTGCTGGTGTCCAAGAAGGTGACACGGTTTACATTGAGAAAGCAGAGCTGATATGGAGCGAGGCTTACGAGGACTAGGGAGCAAATCATCTGGTATTGAATGGCCGGTGCCCCCAGTGGTGCCAAAGAAAGCATCGCGTCAGCAAGAGTGGCGGTTTCGCATATTCCTCTTGTTGACCGATTTGCTATTAGTGATTCCAGCGTTTATGCTGGCCCACTGGATGCGTTATTGGGCTGATTGGCCGCCGCTCCTTGACAACTTAGTTCAGCCTGTTAATGAGGCCTACTTTGTAGAATTCAGCGCCTTTTGGCGAATAACGATCGGCTTGATGGTATTGCTGGGAGTCTTGTTTAGTATGAAAGGGCTCTATTCACTGCCGCGCAGTGCGGGCCTGCTCGACTATGCTGGCATTATCTTCAGCAGTACCATGACAGGTATCAGTATTCTGATCGTGGTAGTAACCCTGATCGGAAGTTCGCTCAATTCGCGTTTGATCTTTGTTTTTGTTGGCTTCAACATCGTTGTCTTTCTCTGTACTTGGCGCATTATCATTATGATCGTGCGTCAATGGCGTTGGTCCAAAGGAATCGGGCTCGAGCGTGTCTTGGTGGTTGGTGGGCGAGGTTTAGGCCAACATGTCATGGCTGGCATCGCTGCTCAACCCCACTTAGGCTATAAACTGATGGGCTATCTCGATAACGAGACCTGCTCGAACGGTTTGGTGCCTCCTCCAGTGGCGACGCCAACACCGCCCGCCCCTAATGGTGGGCGCTTTCGCAAGCTGGGCCCGATCGAAGATCTGCCCAAGATCGTGAACGAGCAGGGCATCGACACGGTGGTTGTAGCGCTGCCCTTCTGGGAACATGGCAAATTGCCGATTTTGGCTCAGCAGTGTTCTGAGTTGGGTGTCGAATATCGCATTGCGCCCGACCTTTACCAGCTCAGCTTCGATCGCGTCAATGTGCTTGACATCAGTGGCGTGCCGCTGATCGAACTCAAAGATGTCTCGCTGAAAGGCTGGAATCTGGCCTTTAAGCGCGCTATGGATCTGACCTTGGTGATTTTGGCTGCCCCGATCCTTATTCCGGTCGGTCTGCTGATTGCGCTCTTGGTGCGCCTCGATTCCGAAGGGCCGCCAGTCTTCACCCAAACGCGCGTCGGCAAGAATGGCAAGCTCTTCAAAATCTATAAGTTTCGCACCATGGTGGTTGATGCCGAAGCGCGCAAAGCTGAGCTGAGCGCCTTCAACGAAGCTGATGGCCCGATTTTCAAGATGAAGAACGATCCCCGTATTACGCGGGTGGGCAGGATACTGCGCCGAACCAGCCTTGACGAACTGCCCAACTTTTGGAATGTGTTGTTAGGCGATATCAGTTTGGTAGGGCCACGGCCTGCGGTTCCTTCTGAAGTCGCTCAGTACGAGCCTTGGCATATGCGCCGCTTAGAGGTGATGCCGGGCATCACGGGCTTGTGGCAGGTCTTGGGTCGCAGCGATACCTCGTGGGAAGAGATGGTGCGGCTCGACATCTATTATGCTGAAAACTGGTCGCCGGGTATGGATATCCGTATCCTTTTGCAGACCATCCCTGCCGTCTTACAAGGACGCGGCGCCTATTAGGTCGACAGAGGGGTCTTGTTCTACCTTGAACAAGACCTCTTTTTGTGTGTAATAGTTGGCGAGCTGTTTCGTAGTAGTAGTGGTAGTATTAGATTTGCTGATGCAGACTTCTTATCTCTATAAGTTGAGCTTTTGGGTGCGCTAGCGCACCTTGTACAACGAAGCTTCGGTAATTAAAGCTAGAGGTAGCGTTTGCTGCTACAATAGATATGGAATATTATAAGTTTGCAATAATCTGATTTTCTTGCAGGGCAAAATCGGAGCAGCATTATAAAAGGGAAAACAACATCTATGCGCGTATTGATTACTGGTGGCGCTGGCTTTCTTGGTTCGCACTTGGTGGAGCGCTTTCTGGCAGAAGGTCATACTGTGATCGCCATGGACAATTTGATCACAGGCACGACCGACAATATCGCCCATTTAGCTGGTCACGAGCGTTTTACTTTTATTAAACACGACGTTACGAACTATATTTTTATTGAAGGCCCATTGGACGCAATTTTGCATTTTGCCTCTCCTGCGTCTCCAGTTGATTATCTCGAATTGCCGATTCAAACGTTGAAGGTGGGTGCGCTCGGTACGCACAAAGTGCTTGGTCTGGCTAAAGATAAGGGCGCTCGCTTTTTGTTAGCCTCGACCTCGGAAGTCTATGGTGATCCCCAAGTTCACCCCCAAAACGAAGAGTATTACGGACACGTTAATCCGATCGGCCCGCGCGGCGTCTATGACGAAGCGAAGCGCTTCGCCGAGGCGATGACCATGGCCTATCATACCTATCACGGCGTCGATACTCGGATCGTGCGTATCTTCAATACCTACGGTCCGCGCATGCGTCTGCGCGATGGGCGTGTGGTGCCGAACTTTATTACGCAGGCCCTCAAGGGCGAGCCGCTGACGGCTTATGGTGATGGCCAGCAGACTCGCTCCTTCCAATATGTGAGCGACCTGATCGAAGGCGTCTATCGTCTGTTGCTCTCAGATGAGGTCGAGCCGGTCAATATCGGTAATCCCGGAGAGTTTACCATCAAGGAATTCGCCGAGGTGGTCAACCGCTTGACTGGTAACGATGCCGGCATCGTTTACAAAGAGCTGCGCACCAAAGACGATCCCCAAGTACGCCAGCCCGATATCAGCAAGGCCAAGCGTGTGCTCGGTTGGGAGCCAAAAGTGTCGCTTGAAGAAGGCCTGAGCTTGACCATTCCGTGGTTCCGCGAGCAGTTGATCGCCCGTGGTGAGATTGTTAAGTGAGGTGAAGTCTCAGCCAAGCCAAAAGTGCTGATGCTGAGTGCTAGTGGTTATGATTGAGCGTTTAGGCCCTTCTCGACGTCAGGTGCTGCACTACGGCCTTTCAGCTTGCGGTATCGTGCTGCTGGCTGGTCTTTTGGCATACCTACCTTTGACCTATGCCGTTGCACTGGTCGGTGCGAGCATCGCAGCTGTATTGGCCCTGATCCACCCGAGTTGGGCGGTGGTTTGGGCGATCCTCTCCGTGCCGATACAAGACCTTGTGCGCCTGCCGGGCGGTTTGACCGTGACACAGATCACTATGCTGTTAGCGGTCGGCTCGTGGATGCTCTATACGCTCGCCCGCCCGCAAGAGCTGGTGCGCTGGGGCCCGTTGGGCTTGCCACTGTTAGCGGTGAGTGCTGCGATGGCCCTCAGCACGCTCGCAACGCCCTACAGCGCCAGCGACGGCCTTAAAGAGATCTTACGCTGGTTCTGGGTCGCGATGGCCTATCTGATTGTGCTCAATACGGTCAGAACCAGCCAGCAATCGGCTCTGATTCTGCTGGCGTTCTGCATCGCTCCGGCCTTGGTGGCGGTCTATGGACTATGGCAGTTTGTTACAGCGAGCGGCCCGCCGAGCTTCGGTGTGGCGGGTGGGCGCTTTGTGCGCGCCTATGGCACGATCGGCCAACCGAACTCCTTCGCTGGTTATATGAACATGGCTTGGTCGCTCTGTTTGGTCTTGGGCCTTTCGTTCTTCTGGCGCTCTTGGCATCGCGGGTTGCCCTTTGGTCGCTTCGTTCCGTTGGTCGCAGCAGGCGCGGCGGGTTTGACTTTGGCAGCTTTGGCGGCCTCGTTCTCGCGCGGCGGCTGGATCGGGGCGGTCGGTGGTGTGCTTGCTCTGGGAGCCGCGTGGCTGTTTACGGGCTATGATCCTCGCCAACGGCGCGCACTGCTTGAGCGCATGTTAGGCGCCGCTCTGCTGGGCGGCTTGTTGCTGGTTGTTTTGGTGATGCTGTATAACACTGGCGCACTACCCGCTTCAGTTGCGAATCGCCTCGATAGTATCTTCACAAATCTGCGTCTTTTCGATGTGCGCACTGTCGATGTAACCCCAGCTAACTTCTCAGTCGTCGAACGCATGGCACAGATGCAAGCTGGATGGGGGATGTTCAACTCGAACCCGCTTGTTGGGATTGGGCCGGGCAACTATAGCAATGCCTATAGCGACTTTTATATTCCGCCTTGGTCGATCTCCCAAGGCCATGCCCACAATTACTATCTGCATAGCGCGGCGGAAGGTGGCCTGCTCGGTTTGTTGGCTTACCTCTTTTTGCTGGGCATGCTGATACGTTTGTGCCTACAAGCCTTGAGGCGCGCCGAGCAGCCGTGGGAACGCCTCGTCGCGTTAGGGGCTTGTGGTATGATGGGGGCCGTCATGACCCATAATCTGTTTGAGAACCTCCACGTGCTCAACCTGCCAATTCATATGGGTGCAATATGGGGGCTTCTGGCTTGGATTGGGCGTGATCGTACCCTCGAGGCAGGCGATAAACAAGGGCTGGCGTAAGCAGACACTGGCTTGCACCTTGGCTGCCTTCGCGATCTGAGGATGTTATATGAGGAGTTTGGTATGCGCTATCTTGTAACTGGTGGAGCGGGCTTTGTCGGCAGCCACCTTGTAGAACGGCTTTTGGCCCGTGGCGACGAGGTGATCTGTCTCGACAACTTTAACAACTATTATGCGCCTGAGCGCAAGCGCAACAATATCCAGTTCGCTTCCCAGCAATCAGGTTATACGCTTATCGAAGGCGATATACGTGATAAGGAACTGGTTGCAAACTTGTTCGAGCGTTATAAACCGAACAAGGTTGCCCATTTGGCGGCCATGGCAGGCCCGCGTCCATCGATCAAAGACCCTATGTTGTACGAACAGGTCAATGTGGCTGGTACGGTAAACCTGCTCGAACAGGCTCGTCGCTATGATGTTCAAGCCTTTTTGTTGGCATCGACCTCGTCGGTCTATGGCGCGTCGCCGACCCCCTGGCGCGAGGATGAAAGTGATACCAACCATCCCCTTTCGCCCTATGCTGCCACCAAAAAAGCGTGCGAGGTTTTGGCCTATACCTTTCATCAGATCTATAAGATGCCGACCACGGTAGTGCGCTTCTTTACGGTCTATGGGCCGCGCGGTCGCCCCGATATGACCCCTCACCTCTTTGTCGATAAAATGGTGCGAGGTGAGCCATTCACCCTCTTTAACGGCGGCGAAAATCTTTATCGTGACTATACCTATGTCGCCGATATTGTCTCGGGTGTCGTTTCTGCTTTAGACAAAGCCTACCCCTACGAGATCTTTAATCTGGGCAATGCGACACCGGTATTGATGCGAACCTTTGTTGAACAACTCGAAGAAGTTACTGGCCTGAAAGCGCAGATTAATGCTGTACCGTTGCCTGCTACCGATCCGTCGATCACATTTGCGGATACAAGCAAAGCACAACGTATGCTCGATTACAAGCCGCAAACCCATGTGTTAGAAGGTTTAGAGCAGTTTTGGAAGTGGTACACAGATACAGGCCTAGATCGAAGGTAGTCTCATCAGAACGATTAATAGTCTCATAAATAAAGCATGGTAGACTGTACGGGGTATCCATTGCTAAAATCTTTGGATATCCCTACACTCTCCACAATCCTAGGCCAAAGATGAACGGACGGGGCATGATCAACGAAACAACAGATGTGGCAAGCCAACGGGAAGCCAACGAAGCTACACAACAAGAGGAAGTTCAGGCAGTTGTTGCGACCGAAGGGTTTTCGCTCTGGAAATGGCTACGGAATCCACGAACGCTAATTTCTTTTGGTATAGCTATCGCAATTGTTTGGTTTGCGTTTCGTGGTCTTGATGTCAACATTCAAGAGACCTGGCAGTATATGAAGGCAGCTAACATCGGCCTCTATCTGACTGGCTTCTTGATGTTTTATCTCACCTTCCCTTTGCGGGCTTTTCGTTGGAGACTTCTGCTCCGTAATGCCGATGTCCCGGTCGATGCGGGGCGCGGTAGCTGGTCATCGACGCCTGCGTTGATGGAATACATCTTCTTATCGTGGTTTGCGAATTGTATTGTGCCCGCTAAGTTGGGTGATGCCTATCGCGGCTATCTGCTCAAACATAACGGCAAGGTCTCTTTTTCGAGCACGATCGGTACGATCTTCGCCGAGCGCCTCTTAGATATGTTGGCGCTCTTTACCTTGTTGGTGATCAGCGGTTGGGTTACCTTCCACGGCGAACTGCCGCCCGAGACGCGCATCATCTTCATCAGCGGGCTTGTGCTTGTGCTCTTGATTGTGGTCGGACTGGCTGGTATGCGCTGGTTCAGCCCATTTTTGCGTCGAATTGTGCCCAACCGAGCCAAGCGCGTTTATATCTCGTTTGAAGAGGCTGCACTGCGCTCGTTCCGGCCCAAAGTGCTGCCGGGTCTGCTTTTGATGACGGTCGCGATCTGGCTCTTAGAAGGTTTTCGACTCTATTTTGTGATCTTGTCGCTAGGGCATGTTGGCCTCCAGCTCGGGCTGTCGATGGTCATCTTTGTGGCCTTGGCTTCGTCGTTACTGACGGTGTTACCCATCACTCCGGCGGGCTTGGGTGTGGTTGAAGGAACGATTGTCGCGGTTTTGGTACTATTTAATGTGGATACAAGCCTTGGAACAGCCGTCACCTTTCTCGATCGCACCATTAATTTCTGGAGCATTATTATTATTGGCTTTCTCGTTTATCTTTTTAGTAAACGTAAGTAGCCCTTTTGTTGCGTGAGACTATGAGAATCGGCATCGACTATACCTCGGCGGCTTGGCAAGGTGCCGGGATTGGGCGCTATACACGTGAATTGGTGCGTGCGGTTGTTGAACTAGGTGGCGACTATCACTATAGCCTGTTTTATGCGGCTTGGGGTTTGCCGAAAGATAGCCCTCAGATCGCGGCTCTGAATGACTTATGTAGCAAGCATGCCAATGTGCGTGCCGTACCGTTGCCTTTTACGCCCCAAATGTTGACACGTCTATGGCAGCGTTTGCGGGTGCCTATGCCGGTAGAGCTTTGGACTGGCCCGCTCGATATTGTGCATGCGCCCGACTTTGTGCTGCCGCCCACTGGGGCACGCAAGCTCTTGACCATTCACGACTTGGCGTTTTTGGTCGGCCCTGAGTGGTTTGAACCGGTGTTGCAGCGCTACCTTTCGCGAGCTGTGCCGCGCTCGTTGGCCCAAGCCGATATGGTGCTGGCCGACTCGCATGCGACCAAAAACGATCTGGTACGCTTGCTGCAGGCCGATCCCAGTAAGGTGCATGTTATTCACTTGGGGGCCGACCCGCGTTTTAAGCCTTGGCCTGCCGACGATTTAGCGGCCGTGCGTGAACGTCTTAAACTTCCCGAGAAGTTTATTTTGTTTGTGAGCACGCTCGAGCCGCGTAAAAACGTGGTACGTTTATTGGAAGCATTTGCAATGAGCTTTGGCTTTGGTGCTCCCAACGATCTAAAGATTGTATTGGGAGGGCGCAAAGGCTGGTTGTACGACGATATTTTTGCAGCCATCGATCGGTTGCACTTACACGATCGCGTTCACTACCTTGATTATCTCGATGATCGCGATCTGCCTGCTGTTTACAATCTGGCTAGTGCCTACACCTATGTGCCGCTCTACGAAGGCTTTGGTCTGACAGCGCTTGAAGCGATGGCTTGCGGTACGCCGGTTTTGACCAGTGATAAAGCCAGCCTCCCAGAGGTTGTTGGCGATGCAGCCTTGGTGGTCGATGCCTACGATACCCAAGCGATGGCTCAAGGCTTAGCACGCATTCTTACCGACACGGCTTTGCGCGAGCAACTGCGCCAGGCTGGGCCGCAGCAGGCTGCCCGCTTTAGTTGGCAGTTGGCGGCTCAACAGCTCCGAGGCTATTACGAGCAACTCGCTTGTGGTTGCTAGTGGCTTGCTGCGATTTGTCTAAACAACGCGCAGAGCCGCCAGAGTGCTACGAAAGGTCTATAGCTCGATCTCGCTGACGAGCGATCGTTTGCTTGGCCTTTCATTCGATAGATAGAAAATAAACATGGCGAACACTACACTACGAGGAGAAGAGCGAGCATGGCCATAGAACGCGATACCAATGCCGAGGCGCTCGCACGAGGGGCCGAACCGGGCCAGGGCTATGCAATAGGGCGCATTCTCTCGAATATTTTTCACCCTGTTGTACTCAGCATCGCAACCTTTATCATTATCGGCTGTTACAGCGGCCCTACGCTGTTAGCAGGTTTAGGCTGGGCCTTGCTCTGTATTCTGCTTCAGATTCTGCCGGGCACCTTCTTTTTCCTTTGGCGCTTAAAAAGAGGCAACTATAGCGATGAAGACGTTTCGCAGCGTCATCAGCGCAATGAGCTTTATCTATTTACCATCATCTGTGGAGGTTTAAGCATTTTGGTGATCTGGTGGTTGGGCATGCCGCCTCTCTTTATGGCAGCCCAGATCAGCGCGTTTGTTTTATCGCTGTCGAGCTGGATCATCAACATGTTTTGGAAGATCAGTGTCCATGCCGCTACCAACGCCTCTTGCGCTACGGTCGCCCTCTTGCTTGCGCCCATGCTCGGAGTTGTTTTGTGGATCTGCACCCTTCTAGTTGGTTGGGCGCGCATTCGTACCCGCAACCATACACCCAGTCAGGTCTTGGCGGGCATGGCCTTGGCGGCGCTTTGTATTGTGCTTACATTCCGGGTTTTTGGATTCAGCTAGTTTGCAGCGATCTGAAGCTCTTTATGCATTGGAAAGCTCTTTGGCGACAAAGGGCTTTTTATGTTTGATAGCGATTGCTCTATATTCTTGTTAGCCTTCGGCAGAGAGGAATGCAACTCTTTTCGGCACCTCTCCTCGTTCTTGGTCTGCATGCTGGGTTGTGGAAGGAATATGGGGCTAGTAGGCACCGGCTCCCTTCTCCCGCATTGCGGGAGAAGGGCTGGGGATGAGGGCAGGAACGCCCTGTTGATAGCCGTAGGCGGACGCGCTCAGGACCGTATGGAAGGAAGTGAACTCGCCGCTAGAGTTATAGACAAAAGCGGCAGACGAAATGGATCGAAATAAGAAAATAAAAAAGGTCTAGCGCGATCAAGCTGCGCTAGACCTTGTTGCTATAGAAGAGCGCTTAGGCTAGACTGCCCGTCAGCGCTTTCGGGCGCAGGAAGGCCACGTTCCAAACGGCGCACCACACACCCACACTAGCGCTAAACCCCATTAGCATTCCAATCAGCATCAAGAGTGGATAGCCGCTTACCAGCGTTAGAAGCAGGCCCAAGCCGCCTAGCGCACACGAGGCGTTCAGCAAGAGCGCGCGTTCGAGCGTG
>Ga0006572J49612_1003866_pt1 | contig 11051 bp, 10 predicted proteins | sample HigsolmetaAR202R_FD_49612 | JGI IMG/M metagenome (IMG submission 49612)
TATAGATGAAGCTCTCCAAGCTCTTGTAAAGAGTTTTCGCACAGTGCTTCGATCTCGTCTAAAGGAGGAAACCTATGTCTGACCCCAGCTTGGCTCCGCCTGAAACAGGCCGTTCGGCTTGGATAAGCGCCTTGATCGGAATCGGCTTGATGGCCGCCCTCGATGAGATCGTCTTTCATCAGCTATTGGCTTGGCACCACTTTTACGATCAGGCCAGCTTAGAGATCGGTTTGTTGAGCGATGGCCTGCTCCATTCGGCCGAATTGATCGCGTTGGTGGCGGGCTTCTTCTTACTCTTCGACCTGCGTCGCCGCCATACACTCGCGCCACTCTGGGCTTGGGCGGGAGGATTTCTGGGAGCCGGGGCTTTTCAGCTCTTCGATGGGGTGATCAATCACAAGCTGTTGCGCTTGCATCAGATACGCTATGGGGTCTATCTATTGCCCTACGATCTCGCTTGGAATGGGGCTGCTTTGCTGCTGATTATGATCGGCGTCGGATTGTTAACACGTGCGCGCTTTGTTCAAGCTCAGCGGAATCTATCTGCAGCTGAGACGCGTCTAGGAGAAAGCCTATGAGCCATCAGCATGGCGCTACGAGCTTTTGGGGCGAGCTTGTAATCAGCTTGGCGATTATTACGCTGTTTGTTGTCTACCTATGGGCTGCTTGGCAGCTGCGTTCGCGTCGTGGCTGGAGCTGGCTGCGCAGCGTAAGCTTCGCAAGCGGCATCGTCCTTGTGCTGCTCGGCCTTTCGCCGACACTTACGGCTATGGCCCAACACGACCTGCGCGGCCATATGCTGCAACATTTGCTGATCGGCATGTTCGCCCCGATCGGCTTGGTATTGGGCGCTCCCTTTACACTGGCGCTTAGAACGCTTTCTGTGCCTGACGCCCGTCGCCTGAGCGCCTTCTTTCGTTGGCGCCCGATGCGCTGGCTGAGCCATCCTTTGACGGGCTTCGTATTCAGTATCGGCGCTATGTATTTGCTCTACGCCACCCCGCTGTTTGCCGCTTCTCAAGAGCAGGCTCTGCTGCATAGCCTGTTACACATCCATTTTCTAGCGGCTGGTTTTCTCTTTACATGGTCGCTCATCGGGATCGATTCTGCACCCCATCGCCCAAGGCTGCGCATGCGCCTTGTAGTGCTCTTTTTGGCTGGCGCCGCCCACGCCATACTTGCCAAAGCTATGTATATCTATCTCTGGCCGTTGGGCGTTGCGGCTGATGCCGAACAGATTCGAACCGCCGCCAAGCTGATGTATTACGGTGGCGATCTCGCCGAGATTGTGTTACTGATTGTGCTGTTTGCGCAGTGGTATCGTAACCCACGCTGTCAGCGCGACCTTGCCTCGCAGACAGTCAGCGTTTTGCCGAGTAAATAAATTTGATGAGCTTTTTTAAGACTCGTCAGTCGCTTCTAGCCGTACAAACTAGCGTGCTTGGTACACTCCTTGCTATTGAGTGCATTTGTTCGGTACATTGTTCGAATATGAGCGAAACGATAACGTTCATAACAAGGTACGAATAGAACATAACCTTCTTATTGCTCGCTCTCGCTTCATTCCTCTTCATCTAACCCCTGTTCTCAATTGTCCGATTAAGAAAGCACAGCTGCTTGTGACAAGGTTGTATGTTAAGGCTCTTCAGCCTTAGCTTAGCCTTGTATGTGCAGTTGTAGATCCTGTGATGGATCTTGTGCTTACACACAGAAGAGGAGCATAGTATGCAGAAGAATACTCGCGAACAAGCTGTTCAAAAACAACCCATGCCACCTTTTCCCGAACAGCATCAGCCAAAACCAGGCATTGAGTCGAAACTCGATCCGCGACCGCGTTACCAAGCGCCAGCCTACCGAGCCGCCGATAAGCTACATGGCAAGGTCGCCCTTATCACCGGCGGCGATTCGGGTATTGGGCGGGCGGTTGCGGTGCTGTTTGCGCGCGAGGGCGCCGATGTGGCGATCGTCTACTTGCCGGTTGAGCAATCTGACGCTGAAGAGACGCGCCAAGCGATCGAAGCCGAAGGTCAGCAGGCCTTGTTGTTGGCGGGCGATCTAACCGACCCCGATTTTTGTCGCGATATCGTAGAGCAGACCGTTAAGACCTTTGGCAAGCTCGATATTGTGGTCAACAATGCGGCCTACCAACAGCATCAGGAGGGGATCGATCTGCTGAGCGAAGAGCAGTGGGATCGGACCTTCAAGACCAATATCTACAGCTATTTTCGGGTGGCAAAGGCCGCTCTTCCCCACCTTAAACCTGGCTCGACCATCATCAACACCGGTTCGAGCACAGGCCTCGATGGCAGCGAAGCTCTGCTCGATTATTCGGCCACCAAAGGGGCGATCCATACCTTTACCAAGTCCTTGGCCGCCAATCTGGCCGACAAGCATATTCGGGTCAATTGCGTGGTGCCCGGCCCTGTTTGGACTCCGCTTAATCCTTCGGATCGCGACGCCGAACAGGTCGCTGTCTTCGGCCAAGAGACGCCCTATAAACGGCCTGCTCAGCCGGAAGAACTCGCGCCTAGCTATGTGTTTTTGGCTTCTGAAGCTGATTCCAGCTTTATCACTGGTGAAGTTATTACGGTTGCTGGGGGCAAGACCTCTACGGGTTAGGGGGTCGCTGAGAAAGGATAGAGATCGATGACAACGCTAGTGGTTGCAGTCTTTCCGAGCTTTGCTAAGGCTCAGATTGCTGTAGAACGCATACTACATATGGGGATCGACTCGGCTGCCATCAGCTTGCTGTATGCCGATCCCGCTTTTGGAGAGAACCTAGAACAGGAGCTTGTTGTTGGCCAGGAAGGTTTTAAACCGCCCGTTCGCTACCGTTTGGCCGAGGAAGTCTCGCCCGCCCTCGGCCTCTTGCTTGGTATTGGACAGATGTCGCTTCCGGGCGTTGGCAAGATCGTGGCTGGCGGGCCACTGGCCACAGCCCTGAGCAGCATTCTGGCCGATGAAAGCTCTGATCCATTCCGCGATCTGTTGCGCAATGCTGGCCTCTCTCCCGATGAAACGCTGCTCTTGAAAGAGAGCCTACGGCGCGGCCTTGGGCTTGTGATGATCCATACCACGCGCAATATGAGTGACCACGCTCAAGCAGCTCTCGATCAAGTCGGTGCGCTCGATATGCAGCGTCAAGCCGAAGAGTGGCGAGCGGAAGGATGGCTGCCAGTGCACCTTTCGGAGGAGGAGTTTGGCTTGGATCGTGTCGAGAGCGGCAAGCTCGCAACCTTAGGTGGTACCCTAGTGGGCGCTGCCACTGGCGCGGCCTTGGGCAGCTTTGGCGGTCCGCTCGGCACTGCGATCGGTAGCGTGGCGGGGGCCATTTCGGGCGGTGCGATCGGCGCAGCCAGTGAGCCAACCGATGATAGCCTACTTGAAGTCCAAGAAGAGACCCAATCAGATGAACATGATCGAGCGGAATTGTAACTAAAGCGAGGGAGTGATATGGGAAATAGTAGTGATCAGAACAGCCCAAAGGCCGCTTTAGAGAACCAGCTCGATCAGGAGCCCCAATACCACGCGCCTAACTATCGCGGCGCTAACAAGCTGCGTGAGAAAGTGGCCTTAGTGACGGGTGGCGACTCTGGTATTGGGCGCGCCATTGCCGTGTTGTTTGCGCGTGAGGGCGCCGATGTGGCGATCGTTTATCTGCCCGCTGAGCAGAAGGATGCCGAAGTGACTCGCCAAGCGGTTAAGGCGGAAGGCCAAGAGGCGCTTCTATTGGCGGGCGATCTGACCGATCCAAGCTTTTGTCGCGAGATCGTCGATCGAACCGTCGAGCAGTTTGGCAGACTCGATATTGTGGTCAATAACGCCGGTTTTCAAAGCCAAGCAAAGAATATTGTTGAGCTGAGCGACGAGCAGTGGGAGCGCACCTTTCAGACCAATATCCATAGCTTCTTTCGAGTGAGTAAAGCAGCTCTGCCTCATCTGAAACCAGGCTCAAGCATTATCAACACTGGCTCAACCACCGGCCTGGATGGCAATCCCGATTTGCTCGATTATTCCGCCACCAAAGGGGCGATCCACAGCTTTACCAAGTCGCTGGCCGCCAACTTGGCCGATAAACATATTCGGGTCAATTGTGTGGTGCCCGGCCCGGTCTGGACCGCCCTTAATCCTGCCGATCAAGATCCCGAGGAGATTAAGAATTTTGGCAAGGATACGCCCTTTAAACGGCCTGCCCAGCCGGAAGAGATCGCGCCTTGTTATGTGTTCTTGGCTTCTGAAGCCGATTCGAGCTTCATTAGCGGTGAACTGATCACTATTACCGCCGGATCGACCTCGACCGGCTAGTCTGCTTATACCAAATCAGGTTGATTAGGTTTTATTTGGCCTTCGGCAGAGCGGAACTTGTCTCTTTTGTTGTGTGAGATTTCGCGCTGCCGCGCGAAATCTCACACAACCCTTTTCCCGGCTTTTCGTTTTTCTGAGTTAAGAGAATGCACGTCTTTAAACGGATTTGGTATTAGATCCGCTTGTATCGTTTTGGACGCTCGTATGGCTGACGCAGCCAGCTAGCACTGTCTTTTGTTGGGCGGGATGTTGGTAGCCGTAGGCGGACGCGGTTGGGTCCGAATGGAAGCGAGAGATCTGGCCGCCAAAGACTTTGCAACCTTTACGAGCAGATTGTTAGTAGCGAAGGCTTAGACTGAGTTTTATGCTGTTTTGTCGGATTGTGACGAGCTGGGCTCGGTAGCTAGCTCTGCATTGAGGAAAACGTGGAGTTACATGCCATGAAGAGCGATCAAGATAAGCAGAGAGACTCCGGCTTTGAACAGGAACGCTTGCCTGAGGAGACAGTGGAGACTGTCATGCCTCGGGCACAAGCTCCCGATGATTTGGAAATGGGGGCGCGCGATCGTGGCGAAGGCAAGGTGAGTTTTGCGCTCTGGGCGCCTTGGAAGAAGTCGGTGCATGTGATCGGCGACTTTTGCAATTGGGAACAGCCGGGTCTGCCGCTGGCTGTCTCTGATCAGGGCGTTTGGTGGACGATCATCGATCTGCCGCCAGGGGAACACGCCTATCAGTTTCTGATCGATGGCGAACAGATTCTGACCGATCCTTATGCTCGTCAACTGCGTTGGGTCGATTCGGATCAGGCTCAAGCGCTTGTGTCGGTTAATGCCCAAGCCTATTCCTGGAACGATGGCGATTTTCAAGCGCTTCCTTTTAATTACCTTGTGATTTATGAGCTGCACGTCTCGGACTTTAGCCCGCAGGGTACCTTTCGCGGGGTGACCGCTAAACTTGACTATCTGCAAGAGCTTGGTATCAACGCGATCGAGCTGATGCCCGTTCAGGAATATCCGGGTGATAGCGGTTGGGGCTATAATCCGGCTTTTCTCTTTGCGGTCGAAGCATCTTACGGCAGCATCAACGATCTCAAAGAACTGGTCGACCAAGCCCATCAGCGCCAGATCGCTGTGATCGTTGATGTTGTTTTTAACCATACTTCCTCCGACAACCCGATTATTGCACTCTACTCCTCCGAGGAGAACCCCTACCTTAGCCACGAGACCAATCCGTGGTTTATGCCCGATCTTGGTCATCAGGGCGAGGGTATGAAGCGTTTAGTCTATGACTTCCAAAAATATTGGCTGGAAGAGTTTCATATCGATGGCTTTCGTTACGACAATATCGAAGGCATCGGCTACGACGATGAAAACGGCGCTTCGTATATGGCCAAAACGGCCCGCCAGATTAAACCGCACGCCTATTTGATCGCTGAAGAGCTGCCCGATCCGATTTCGGTGGTGCTCGATACCCAAGTGAATGGATCGTGGCATCTAGGCTTTGAACGTGTGCTCAAACCCCAGTTGTGCGAGGGCGATTACGAAGATAAGCACTATGGCGATATGCAGGGCCTGCAAGAGGTGATCGATTTCCGTAGCCAAGGGTATAGCGATAATGCCCAAGCCGTGAACTATACCGAAAGCCACGATGAAGAACGGGTCTGTTATATCGTGCAGACCAATGGCTTCGATTATGCTACTGCCTTGCGGAAATCTATCTTAGGCGCAGTGGCGCTCTTTACGGCCTGTGGCGTGCCAATGCTCTACCACGGTCAAGAGTTTGGCATGGATACGCCAAAAACCATCGACTCGAATCCATTACAGTGGGAGAAATTACATGACCCGGCCATTCAAGATCTCTGGAAGACCTATCAACGCCTGATTCTGCTGCGCCATAACGAAGAGGCATTAGTTCAGAACAAGCTCGAGATGCTGTTAGCTGATGATGAGCGCAAACTGATCGTCTTTCGGCGCTGGACCGAGCTGGGAAATCAGATTGTAGTGGCGCTTAATTTTGCGCCGTTGGCTCAAGCGGTCGAGATCGACTTTCCGCGCGGCGGGCGCTGGCACGAATGGATGTCTGATGGCGAGCAGGATTTTGGCCAACAGACCCTGCAAACTATGGGCATTGCCGCCTCGGCAGCCAAAGTCTGGATCGCGCTCTAGGATCAGTTCACATAGAGAGATTGCTCCTTATCTACTTTTGGGTAAGGAGCGATCTCTTTCTGTCGTTTGAAGTGCTCACGTAAAGTGGTTGACATAATTATTGGAGGCGATCATGAAAGAGCTATTTCGAATCTTTGCCCAAAAGACCTCTGATCGGGTCGGCTCGCCTTGGGCTTTTATGCTTGCGGTTGCGACCGTGATCGTCTGGGCGGTTAGTGGCCCGCTCTTTGGCTTCTCCGATACTTGGCAGCTGGTGATCAATACCGGCACCACGATCGTGACCTTTTTGATGGTCTTTCTGATCCAAAATACCCAAAACCGCGATGCCAAAGCCATGCATCTTAAACTCGATGAGCTGCTTCGGGCTGCCAGCGAGGCTCGAACCTCCCTGGTTGATTTGGAAGATCTCTCCGATGAAGAGCTTGCAAAGCTACAAAAACAGTTTCAACAGTTGCGCGAAACCTATGCCGATGCCGAACAAGAGGTAAGCGAAGCGATTGATGAAGAAAAGTAAGAATAGCCAAGTGATGAACAGTGAGCTGCTTGCTTTATTGTGTTTCGCTACTTTCTAGCCCATCCTTAGCTTCATTATTATTGCTTGAAGCGGCGTTTGAAAAGGAAACTTGCGTTTCTAGACCAGTAGCTTGCTTAGTACTTTTTCGACGAGCTATATTCTGCTTAATGCGCTTCTCATTAAGAACAGCCAGTTGTTTCCCCATGGCAGTCGATCTTCTGATCTGATCGCGCTCGATCAAGCTTACCAAGAGCAGTTCGCGAACCGCCTCACCTTTACGATTCCAGCGCAAGCGATTGCATTGCGTACAAGCGGGAAGATAGTTATTAACTACATTGCGCCCGCTTTGCTGCCTTGTATCACATGATCGACACCCAGATTCGCAATGCTAGCTTTGCTGGCTGGGCGTTTGCGCCGAGCGCCCCAGTCAGGCTCGATGTAAAAATTTATCAGCCTGTTGTTATGGCTGGTACCACCCAGACGGCCGAGATCCAGCTGAAAAATATTGGCACCGCAAACTGGGATGCAAACACCAAACTTGTTGCACTGCCACACGACGGCGGTAACCCATTCTACGATCCTTCTTGGATCGCTCCTAATCGTATCGTAGGCGCAGCAAATACCCCTCTAGGAGGCACGAATACCTTTCGCTTTACTTTGGGTGCACCCACAACTCCAGGGCGCTATAAAATCGAATTTGCCTTTGTTCAAGAAGGAAATATGTGGTTTTTAGAGCCGGGAGATAGACATATTTGGTTCGAGATCGATGTACGCTTTCCTGTAGACATAGGCTCATCGCGTCCGCAGATGTTTATTGGTGCCTATAACCGCAACGCTGGCAGCGCTAAGCTCGGCTTCCCATTGGCGACTGTGGGCTGGTCTGGTCCCGAAAGCGATGCGGTACGCGTCACTACGCAAGCCTTCGACGAGGGTGGCTACATTATCCATGACGAGAATCAGGACAATCCGATCAACTCTGTGCCAGCCTATTACTTAACCGGACCGATTCTGAAACACTTCCAAGATCTCGATGGCTCGCGCTCTTGGATTGGAGGTGGACCGACCAGCGACCAATTCAGCAACAGTAGTGGACAGCAACAGGTCAACTTCCCCAAGGGTTATATCACTTGGGACGGTACAACTGTGAGGGATGCAGCTTGGCCTACAGCGCTAAAAAACCAGTGGCATGCCGAATACCATAATGGCAGCAATCTCAACGCTGGCCCAACTTGGGTCCAGAACGAGGCCGAGATCAACCATCAATGGGGTACGAACGCTCCGGGCAATGGCAAATGGGGCGTCTGGAACGATAACTTCTCGGCCCGTTGGACAGGGACATTCGCCTTTAGTGCTGGAGACTATAGCTTTAAGGCGGATAGCAACGATGAGGTCAAGGTCTGGATCGATGGCCAGCTGCTGCTTGATAGTGCAAGCCTCAAACAAACAACTCGTTTTATAAGCGCTGGCGATCATAATCTGGTTGTCGAATATAGGCATCGAAATGGGGCTGCCTCGCTGCGCTTTGGCTGGCAAAGCGAGAACACTGGCTGCACCGCCAGCATTGAGAACGGCACCGTCTACATCAACAAGCGCAATGTGCAACTGCGCTTCAATGTGCCCGGCGCAACCCAGATGATGCTTAGCAACGACGGAGGCTTTGTTGGCGCCACTTGGCAGCCCTACCAGTCAACCGTCAACTGGACTTTGAGCGATCCGGGCAATCGTATCGCCACATTGGTCATCTACAGTCGCTTTAGAGATGCAAGCGGCAAGGAACTGTGTGGCGGCAACCTTATCGACGATATCGTCTATGATCCGCTACCGCCGACACTTAACGTCCGAGTGGTGCAGTTAGGTACTCAGGCGCTCCAGACTGAGTCAACGCTCGCAGCCAATACGCTGACGCTCCAGTTGGTAGCGTTGGATCAGCAGGGCGGAAGCGGTGTGGCCGACATGCAGATCAGCACCGACAAAACCTTCGCTAATGCCGCTTGGTAGCCCTATCGCGAGCTTTACCAGATCACTGTAGGCAGATCATCTATGTACGTGTACGCGACTTGGCTGGCAATGTCTCTGCGACTGTCAGCATCAATCCCGACAGCCCATAGACGATCTATCTGCCCGTAGTTAAACACTAAACGCTAAGCGACGATAGGTGCTTGGAAGCACTCCAAGCACCTGTCTGCATTTATGAGCCTGTGATTATGATCCGAACCTTCCATATTGACAAGGCCTTGTTTTCTGATATATTTGATATATATCAGAAAAATAGATGGAATTTCTAATCTATGCTAACGACCTCGCTGTTGACTACTGTGCAGAGTCGGCGCGCTAGCGAGCAGTCGCAGAGTAGCGAAGCCTACCGCCTAATCAAAGAGAAGATCATCACCTTGGAGCTGCCGCCTGCATCGCTGATCGATGAGGCCTCGCTGATGGCCTCGTTGGGCTTGGGGCGCACGCCGATTCGCGAGGCGCTGCAGCGCTTGGCACTGGAGAGCTTGGTGGTGATTCTGCCACGGCGCGGCACGATCGTGGCCGATCTGAATATGAGCGATCTGAACAAGATCTTCGAGATGCGCTTAGAGCTAGAGGCTATGGCGGTGCGTTTGGCGGCCCAACGGGCGCATGCGGCCCAGCTCGCCGAGATGGAGCAGCTTTTTGAGCAGGCTGATGCGCTTTTGCAGAGCGGCGATAACTACGAGCTGATCAAGCTTGACCATGCGATGCATATGCTGATCGCTCGGGCGGCAGGCAACGAGTTTCTGGAAGAGACGCTCGACTGGCTGTATAGCCATGTGCTGCGTCTATGGTATGTCTCGCTTCATCGGGTGCAACGCCTGCGCGAAGCGATCGAAGAACACCGCGAGATGCTGGCGCTGATCAAGCAGGGCGATGGCGAGGCGGCGGCGGCTTTGATGCGCAAGCATATCAGTGAGTTTCAAGCCCAATTTATGGCGATTGGCTAGAAGTAACGCGATTTTTGTTTGGGTGGTTGTTTGGATGGGCAGTGGCTTCACAGAGACTGCTAGCACTTTTTGGTGGCGGGCGGCGTGTTGATAGGCCGTAGGCGGAGCCGGTTGGGAACTTCTTTGGGAAACTCAGGTACACGCCAACATTTTGAAGCTAGCAACTGGACTTAGTAGAACATCCTGTTTTTTCTTTCAGACTTGCTAAATATGATACTAGCGAACTCTCTTTTGTGAGCATTGAGCGTTTTGACGATCAGGTGTATCACATTTTGCGGCATTCTCAGTGCTCTTTTCCTTTTCTCTGTTCAGAATGGAAACCACTATGCCGTCTGTTCGTTCGTTCAGCATTCCAACTGTTATCAAACACGGGCTAGGCGCGGTGAGCACGCTCGGCGAAGAGGCCAAAGCGCTTGGCATGCGCCGCCCGCTGGTATTGACCGACCCGGGGATTGTGCGGGCTGGCCTGCTCGATCACGCCTTGGCCCCGCTGCGGGCGGCCGGGCTAGACTACGTGGTCTTCGACCGCGTCGCGCCCAACCCGCCGATCGCGTTGGTCGACGAAGCTGCGGCGCTCTACCTTGCGGAGCAGCGCGATGGTGTGATCGGTTTGGGCGGCGGCAGCACCATGGACACAGCCAAATCGGTCGGGGTGGTGGTCGCCCATGGCGGCTCGATCCGCGACTACGAATGGGCCGACCCGCAGCCGATCACAAAGCGCATTCCTCCCACGATCTGTGTGCCGACCACAGCGGGCACCGGCAGCGAAGTCACGCTCTGGACCGTGATCACCGATCCGGCCCGCAAGATCAAGTTCAATGTGGGCGGCACCCCGCTGATCGGTGCTTGGGTCGCGCTGATCGATCCCGAGCTGACCTTTGCCCTGCCAGCCCACGTGACGGCGGGCACGGGCATGGACGCCTTGGCGCACGCGATCGAGTGTTACACCTGTGCCTACGCCCAGCCGATCACCGATTCGGTGGCGCTTTTGGCTATGGAATACGTGGCCCAATATCTGCGCATCGCCTTCGCCCAGGGCAACAACGCCGAGGCGCGTTACAAGATGAGCATGGCGGCTATGTTGGGCGCTCTGGCTTACGG
>Ga0006572J49612_1002558_pt1 | contig 11008 bp, 9 predicted proteins | sample HigsolmetaAR202R_FD_49612 | JGI IMG/M metagenome (IMG submission 49612)
CGATTTTGTGTCCAACTTTTTGGGGTCACTACACTCCTAAAATTTTGGGATGATGATCGGATTGGCAAATTGGCTAGATTGGAATACATAGTATGACTTTGATAGAAAAGGGGATACTGTTTGAGTAATTCACGGTCACTCAATCCACACTTGGCAGCATTATCAGGGCTGCTGCACGACATAGGCAAATTCTGGCAGCGCGCTGAAAAGCGTGGTGTTCATGATGCTTATCGAGGTTTTGATAGAACAGATTATGGTGCCAATGGCGCACATGCAACGTTCAGTGCAGCATTTGTCGAGCAGTTCGTGCCTGCGCCATTTCGCCAGATTGGTGCGGCGATACTTTTTCACCATAACCCCCAGGATGAACACGCTCGTAGATTAGCACTGGCAGACCGACTCGCAGCAGCAAACGAGCGCCAAAAATCACCGGATCAGCATCCAAAAGCGCTCATTTCTGTCTTCTCAACCATCGGAACAACACATACCGAACGGCAGTACGTTCCGCTGCACTCTCTCGAACTCACAGCAGCGGCGCTTTTCCCCACGAAAAACACTATCGCAGGAGAAAAGGAGTATCAAACACTTTGGAAGGAATTTACCCAGCAGGCGCAGCAGTTATCCGAGGAAACGGATTTAGTTACATACGTAGAAGCGCTCCAAGGGCTAATGCAGCGGTACTGCTGGTGCATTCCTTCAGCTTATTACGGTAGCGAGCCAGATATTTCTCTGTATGACCACAGTCGTGTTACGGCGGCTTTGGCAGCCTGTTTGACCAGCACGGATGATGCAGCAGTGGAGCATCTGTTGGGGAGTTGGGACAAAACCCCAATAGCGACTTTCATTGAAGGCGATATATCTGGTATTCAGCGATTCATCTATACCGTTCCAGCAAGCGGTGCGGCGCGGCAGCTTCGAGCAAGATCACTTTACCTACAACTCCTGACAGATGCTATCGCTCGCTTCATCTTGAGACAGTTTGATATGCCTCCTACGAATCTGATTTACAGCGGCGGCGGGCGCTTTTATTTGCTTCTCCCGGCGCACACCGATTTACAACCCGTTCGAGAGCAGCTAGATGAACTGCTGCTCAAACACCATGATGGGGATTTATACCTTGCACTTGGTCAAACCGCACTGGCCGCCCAGGACTTCACACCAGAAAGATTTCAACAAAAGTGGGGCGAGGTTGGACAATCCACTATCCAGAACAAGCGCAGGCGGTTCGGACAAATGTCTCCTGCCAATTTATTTGATCGGGTTTTCGAGCCGCGTGGATATTACGGTGACGACGAATTCAGTAAGCGCCGTGATGACCGTGAAAATCCCGTAGATGAGGAGGACTGGGAGCCTTATTCCGCTTTTGGCTCATCGCTGGATACGTTTGGGCGTGTCCTGCCAAGAGCGAATTTTATCCTTTGGGGCGAAGTGGAGCCGCAGAAACGGGAGCCAGGGTCATTCCAGGCAGTCTTGAATGAACTCGGCGCATCTGTGATCTTGCTAGACGATGAGGAACAATGGAAACGTCTTGATCGAAGCGGGTCACTTGAACTGGATAGGGCCATTGTAGTAGGTATGCAGCAAGCACCTGACGAAGAAACACTGGCGATTGTACACCAGCATTTCAACTGCCCGATTGCTGGTCGAGTTCGTTACACGGTTAATGTTATACCGGAAAAGAAAGACGGCAGTACAGCCGACTTTACAGAATTGCAGCAATCGTCCAAAGGGCTTAAACGCATTGGTGTGCTGAGAATGGATGTAGATGATCTGGGTCGCCTGTTCGCAAGCGGATTTCGCGGAGCAGATGGCAAGTCACGGGCATCTCTGGCGCGTGTGGCGAGTTTGAGTTTTGCTCTGAGCCTGTACTTTGAAGGCTATGTAGGTGAGCTTTGCCGAAAGATGAATGAAAAGTACAGGCAAGAAGACGGAATTGAAGCTGTGTACACAGTGTATTCAGGCGGCGACGATCTTTTCATTGTTGGCAGATGGGATACGCTTCCTGAACTCGCAGCGCAAATCCGCGAACGTTTCGGAAAGTATGTCGGCGATAACCCGGAAGTGCATATCAGCGCCGGTATCACCTTACACGGCGGGAAATACCCTCTTTATCGGGCGGCAGAAGAAGCCAGCGACGCGCTCGACTCAGCAAAGAACTTACCCGGTAAGGATGGCATCTGCTTCCTAGGGCAGCCGCTTAAGTGGGGACAGTGGACAGATGTGACAGTGCTGCGAGATGAATTGCTCGACCTAGCTGACACGGGTAACGCAAAGCGCAGTCTGATTCAAACCCTGCTACAGCTTCATACTGACTACGAAACGGCACTACAGGAAACACGCAAAACGAGAACTGGTGAGCAGCAGCTCGCTTACGGCCCCTGGCTGTGGCGCAGTGCCTATCAGTTCACACGGATTGCCGAACGCTCTGGCGTGGCAAAAGAACGTATTCAAAGGCTGCATAATGGGTTGAAGAAAGATAACTTTAAGGGTATTGCGCTCGCCGGAATCACGGCACGCTGGGTGGATGCCCTAACTCGTAAGGAACGACAAATGGAGGAGGGACGATGAGTACACACAGACCGCATCAGCAAAGACATGGACAACGCCAGCAGCGCGGTATCGAACTACCACCAGATAGTGTTTTAAGCACGATCATGGCAGGCGATCCCGTTGAGAGTGCCAAAGCAACTGATGAGTGGGGGCAAAAAATCGGCACAGCACTCAAGCAAGACCTCAAGACCGCGCAGATCCGTAACATCTTTGGCAAAGTACGCCAGATTGAGATGTATTGGGCAACAACCGAAACTCAGGACAGAACTGCCCAACGTGATCTAATCCTGCTCAAACCTAAATTACGCTACCAGGCGGAGCGCAAAAACGAGGTTAAAGACTTGGCAGAATTACTTGCCAAGATGATTGACCAGGTTGATAACCGTGACAAATTCCAGCGTTTTGTCGATTTCTTTGAGGCGATTTTAGCGTATCACAAAGCCGCAGGGGGACAGTAAAAATGGCAGAGAACCAAATTCAACTCTACGGACGAGTATTCATTACCGGAATAGTTGTAGCCAGAACTGGTTTGCACATCGGGGGTTCGGGTGGTTCATTTTCGATTGGCGGCAATGATAACCCTGTAATCGTCAATCCCATGACCGGTGAACCGTATATCCCCGGTTCGTCTTTGCGCGGCAAAATGCGTTCGCTGACAGAGAAATACATGGGAGCGGAGTTGTTTGAACACGCAGGTGTGAAACATATACACACCGCCGAGGTGAACAATAGAACAGGGGTGGATGAAAATCGTGCGAGAGCAATATATACCAACTCACCAATTGCCAATATCTATGGTGTTCCAGCACAAGACTTCAATCTGCCCTCCCGTCTCATTGTCCGGGATGTCATGTTGACACCGACTTCCCGTGAACAGCTTTTCAAAGCGCGGACAGATTTACCTTTCACTGAAGTCAAAACCGAGGTGTCTATTGACAGGATTACGTCACAGGCAAATCCACGATCTATCGAGCGTGTACCAGCCGGAGCAGAATTTGGCCCTATGGAAATGGTCTACAGCATCTATGGATCACAAGATGTGGTGTGGTTCAGTGTGCTGGTAGACGGTATGACCCTGTTGGAAGACGATTATCTCGGTGGGAGCGGGTCGCGGGGCAGCGGCAAGGTGGCATTCAAAGATTTGACGATCACAATCAAGCAAAAAGATGATTACCGCAATCCCCAACCTGTTCAGGGTGGTTATCCCACGTTAGGAGATTTCTCGAACGATTTACCCAACATACTGAACGAGATAAACCGGCTATTGTTCCAGAGTTGATGCGATGTCCCTTAAAGCATACAAGTTCATTTTCAAAACAGGTCTGCACCCAGGGCGCGAGGGATTGGCACTGGAATCGAGCGGTGAAACCTTTCCTTCAGATTCGCTCTTTTCAGCGATCATCTCCGAACTGGCGTTGCTTCATCCGAGGTTAGTGCCAGAACTGCTGGCAGAGTTCGACCAAAGCGAACCCCCTTTCCGGTTGTCATCGCTCTACCCGATTATCGGTGATTTGCCGCTGTTTCCGATGCCCCGTCTGCAACTGAAATATACAGCACGGGATGGTCAGCATTCTGTCAAACTATTCAAGAAACTGGCTTATGTCTCGCCCATAATCCTTCACCGTATTCTCGCCAATGAAAGCATTGACGACTGGCTACCCAACGAAGCAAAACCAGAAATGAGCCGAGGGCGTTTTCTGCAAGGTGGAGTAGTGTGGATTGATGCCAATGAAGTCGCACAACTTCCAAATGGATTTCAAAACCTATCCATCAGCCACCTGAAAGATGCCAGATTCTGGAGCGTCGGTACGGTCCCTCGCGTCACTATTGATCGGATTACAAACCAGAGCAATATCTATCAGGTAGGACGGACTTTCTTTGCCCCCGAATGCGGATTATGGCTCCTGGCGGATATTCGTCACTATGAGGACAGATTAGACGAAGTGCTGAATCATCTGGGGGATACAGGAATCGGTGGAGAACGCTCGGCAGGATATGGCAGTTTTGACTTGTATTCAATCCCTGTGCCGAAAATACCCTCTCTCAACAATAGCCCACAGGCGATGACGCTCTCGCGCTACAACCCAACACTCAAAGAATTGGTGCAAGGTGTACTTGGTGAGGGCGCATCCTACGAGCTGATTGATGTAGGTGGATGGTTAAGCGCCATCGGTGCTGCGGGGCAGCGGCGTAAACGGGTTCGCTTTATCGAGGCGGGTTCGATATTGGACTTACGGCAAAACCTCAGTGTTACAGGCCGTTTGGTGGATGTGCGCCCGCCAGATAACGTGCCGGGTACACCCCGTCATCCCGTCATACGCAGCGGAATTGCACTGCTGGTCGGTGCAGGAAAGAGAGATGATCAATGATGGCGAAACTGCATAGCACCTTTCGATTAACTGTAACAACACTCACCCCCCTGCATATTGGCACGGGAAATACTTTGCTGCGCGACTTCGATTATGTCACCCACGATGGAAAAACATGGGTTATTAACGAAGATACGCTGGCAGATTTACTGGCGGATTATGGAGACGATTTGGCAAAGATGGCAGCCGGGCGACCTGCAAGTGAACTGCTCAGACCGGAGGATTTTCATGCCGATAGCCCTTTGTTCCGTTACGTGCTGCCTGGCGAACCACGCTCCCAGAATCCCGGTTCGGTGTTGCAAGAACAGATTAAAGACCCCTGGGATCGCCCTTATATCCCCGGCTCATCGCTGAAAGGCGCACTGCGAACGGCACTGTTTTATGCCGGGTACGGAGGGCGCAATCTACAGTTCAGGGTTAGTGATCTGCACAACAGTCCGAAATTTGCCGCTGCCCCATTAGAGCGGCGTGTTTTTGTTAAGAAGCTGGAACGGCGCGAGGAGCCGTCAAACTTCGACTTGCTGCGTGCTTTGCAAATAAGCGATAGTGTGCCTGACGAGCAGAAACGCCTGCAAATCGTGAACGTTATAGTAAGCAAAAATAGTCAGCCGAGCGGTTCACCGATTGAATTGGAGGCAATACCTTCAGATGTCTCGTTTGAGATGTCCTTGGCGCTTGATGGATACTTGCTCAGTAATCAAATACGTCGAGAACTGGGTTATGTCGATGACCAGATAGGATGGGTACAGGGGTTGCCTCAAGCAGTGAATTCTTGGACACAGGATAGGCTCAGTGTTGAAAGCCAAGCAAACAGATCGTCCAATTGGACAAACACCTTCGAGCAAATTAAACCAATTGTTGATCGGTTTGTAGCAGGTCAGACATCCAGTGAATTCATCGTTCAACTCGGTTGGGGCGGCGGTTGGGACAGCAAAACACTCGGCAAGCGTCTGACTGATAATCAAACAGAATTTTCTAAGCTGGTGAATGACCGCCGCTACAAAATGTTGCGTAAAGGGAAGTTTGTAGCTGGTGATGTGTACCCCAAAACGCGCCGAGCAATTGTAACCCGCAAGATGCAGCCCATTAGTCTGTTGGGCTGGGTATGGGTTCGGATGGAGGCGATGGAATGAGTAAAGTGGTGCTGCTGGCAAACGTTGGTAACAGCGATGTGCTGCTTACAGACAAGACACTGCTTCCCGATAGAGGGGATGCTTACCGTTGGCGCTCACGCGAGTTGGGTGAGGAGATCCGCGATAACTTCAAAAAGTATGCCAACGCAATCCAGTTACCGTTGCTAGAGCCAACCCTCAAATGGATAGCCCAACATGCGGCCTGCGAAGTCAAAGATGTTCACTTGTTTCTTTTCGCTTCCGATCAAGACCAACGGTTAACCCTCGAAAACGAGTGGCAAAAGGATACAGCCCCTTATGCTGAGGTCATCCGTGAGCATTTGAATCGACAGTGGCAAATGCAAAAGAAGCAGGTGCAGATTATCCCGATTGCAGGCAATCCAGCAGACTACACCAATGCTCTTGATTTTCACCAGAAAACACTTGCCGGCATCAGGGATAGACTTCCTGGTGATGCCCAAGTCTATATGGAAGTATCTGGTGGAACTCCAGCTATGACTGCAATGCTCATCTTGATGGGCGTTGAGGTCTTCGGGCAAGACATTATCACGCTTTATATGGATAGAGACAGCGATTTGCCGTACCAGATTGGCGTATCTGAGGCGCTGTTTGCTCGCAAGACAAGGGAAATTCTTCGTAACCAGATGAGTTTGTATGCCTATGCTGCGGCAAGACAAACTGTGATGCAAAGTGGGCGACTGCTGACCGGTGATGAGAATCGACGAGACTTAATCAGCAAGCTGCTGGGTTATGCTGATCGCCGTCTGGCATTTGACTACAAGCGCGCCCGCGATGAGCTACAAGGTTCTTACACTGTTGGAGAACACCAGGCACAAATTCGCTATTGGCAGCGCGAACTAGCAGAGCGAAAAGCCTCTCACAATCTTGCCGAACTCATACATAGCGCACAAATTAAGCTCTCTCAAGGTGAGTATGCAGATTTTACGCAGCGGCTTTTTCGCTTTCAGGAAGCGATCTTACGACACATGGCTGAACAAATGGGCATTGAATATGGTAAGGATAGTGCCTATCTAAGTGACTCTTGGCGTAGCGGGCAATCTGGACTTGATGCCTATCTAAAATCGTATCAACGCGGGGCAGATGGCAAAATCCTACCATCAGGAGTTTCTCCGCTGGAAGTTGACACGAAGCGCTCATTAAATCGTTACAGCCTCGGCGCAATCGTGGATTATTTCATCCAGCAGCCAGCTTGGGCGCATTGGCATGAAACTACAGAAAAGATTTTCCGGCTTTCCAGTGTCGCTGATCTTAGAAATAAAGGGATTGCAGGGCATGGCTTTGAAGGCATTAGTCGAAAAGATATTGAAGATTCTTATGGGGATAACAGCGATCAATTGATTGCTCATCTGAAGGAGATTTACAGCGAAGTGTTCAATGAAGCCATTGGCGATAACCCATATGACACAATCAATGCGCTCATTCTTGATCTGATTGAGGTAGGGTCATGAGTGATTTGCTCTCGGTTGTTGTAAAGGTCCGAGCGCAGGCGGAAGCTACTCTTCCGCCGCATACCGGACGGATGATCTATAACATTTGGCTGCGTTGGCTTGATGCGCGTGATCCTGTGCTTGCGAAGCACTGGCATGATTCTCAAGGTCTGAAGCCGTATACTTGTTCGACTCTTATTTGCCCGAATTCGAGAACAATGCAGTGCGGTGATGAAGCGTGGTTCCGTATTACTACACTGGAAAAAGGTGTTACCAGCATTTTGAGGGATTACCTTGAGCGCCCCCCTCACGCAATCATCTTCGGCGAAACTGCATTTGACGTGTTGAGCATAATGTCCAGCCCTCAACATCATACATGGGCCGGTTCAATAACCTATGAAGATATTGCTGCGCCGCATCTGCTAACAGGGTCAAATCCTGAACGCCGCCTGAAGATGGAATTTGCTGCACCAGTTGTTTTCAATCAAAACGAGATGAATATGCCTTTCCCTTTGCCAGAACTGGTTTTTGGGAGTCTGCTGGATAAGTGGAATGCCTTCAGCCCAATTTCTATTCGTCAGGCTATTCGGGAATTTTGCTATTCGAGTTTAGGCATCAGTCATTTTAATCTGCATTCGCGGCGTGTTCAGATGTTGGAGCAAAATCGCCCCATTGGTGGAAAGGGCAATGTCCAGTATGTAGTCACGCGCTATGACCGCTATTGGATGAGTATTATCGAACTGCTGGCAGATTATGCCTTTTATGCGGGAGTAGGGCGATTTACCGCTTTAGGTCTAGGGCAAGCACGTCGCCTTCCTATGCTGAACCGTCAGGCTACTGAAAGGCAGATTCAAACCATTGACAACAAGTAACGTAGGTGAAGTGACCCCCTGAGATTGGACACGGAGCTAAATGCAGTATCATAGTCCAAGAGAGGAAAGGTCACATGAGCGAGAGACGGAAGTTCAGCCCAGAGTTCAAAAGCCAGGTAGTGCTGCAACTACTCTCTGGTGAGCGGAGCATGGCGGAGTTGTGCCGGGCGCATCAGCTCACGTCACAGACGATCAACAATTGGAAACAGCAGTTGGTGGCATCTGCGCCGCAGGCGTTTGAGCGCGGCAGCGAGAGCAACGGTGAACAGGAACGGATCGCCGAGCTAGAGCGAATGGTGGGCAAGCTGACGATGGAGTTGGAGATCGCAAAAAAAGCCTCGCACTTGCTGGCTGGGATGCACGAGCGAAACGGGTGGCAGCGATGAGCCTGCAAGCCGAGTATCCGGTGACAAGCATCTGCGGTGTGCTGGGTTTAGCCCGCAGCAGCTTTTATCATCGACCCAAGCCAGTGGATGAGGACGATCTGCGAGCAACGCTGCTTGAGCTTGCAGGGCAGTATCCGACCTATGGTTATCGCCGCCTCACCGCCCTGCTGAAACGAACGGGATGGACGGTCAATCACAAGCGGGTGCAGCGTCTCATGGTGGAAATGGGGCTGCAACGCCCACTGAAACGGCGCAAAAAGCGCACCACCGACAGCCAGCACGACTTTCCCCGCTATCCTAACCTGGTAAGCGAGATGGAAATCTTGCAGCCAGATGAGGTGTGGGTGGCCGACATCACCTACGTGCGTCTGGCCCGCGACTTTGTGTATCTGGCGGTCATCATGGATGTGTTCACGCGAGCAGTACGCGGTTGGCAGCTCAGTCGCTCATTGGATCGGCAATTGACCCTCACCGCGCTGCGACGAGCGCTGGTGGATCATGTCCCGGATATTCACCACAGCGATCAGGGCTGGCAATATGCCTGCGACGATTACACCAATCTGCTCGTCGAGTACGGTGTGCAGATCAGTATGGCCGCCGTCGGCAAGCCTGAAGAAAATGGCTACGCCGAACGGCTGATGCGCACGATTAAAGAAGAGGAGGTAGATTTATCGGACTACCAGGATTTCCACGATGCGTATCGTTCTATCGGGCGCTTTCTGGAGGAAGTTTATACCCAAAAGCGTATCCACTCGGCGCTGGGCTATCTCACGCCTGCCGAATACGAAGCAGACTGGTGGGCTAGACAGCCTGTACCGATGTTAAAATAAGCCCAGCCGATTTTGTGTCCAACTTTTTGGGGTCACTACAGAGACTTTCTCCCAGCGCCTCTTCCCGTTCCGATTTGGTCAGCGCGGCGCAATGCTCGCACGATTAGTAGATATGCCCAATAGGCAGCGATGTCCTCATCCAAAGGGTCATCGCTGAGATCTATGACCAGTTCATGCCAGGCATCTGCGTGACTTTCGACGGGGTTATGGATTCCGTCGAAATGCAGCACTGAGAGGTCAACTTCAAAATGAGCCTTTTGAAGCGTCTCGATCACATGTTGCTGCGCGTTTTTGATTAGTTGAAATGACTTGTTGTCAGCCGAATAAGGTGAATGGTGTCGGGCAATGGCGCTGTAAACCGCCCGCGCGAGTGGCGCAGTGTCAAATAGCATCTCTAGGACGGGCAGGGATGCTAACGCACTTTCGACAGCGTGCGGCGGGCGCGCTTTCATTGCGCGTTCTAGTTCATAATGTTCATCTTCGAAGAGGTCGGTATGCGCGTAAGCTTGGCCTGCTTCCACTGGCCGCCCGATGCGCTTTTGATATTCGCTCACCCATCCCTGCCAGCCTTTACTTAACTTTCCGACGTCATGCAGCAATACCGCAATCCGTGCAGCACGCTCGATACTACCTGCCTGCCACCCTAGGCACGCTTCCAGACGCGTTGCAGCGTTCGCCATTTCTTCCCACGAGCCGTTGTCTTCAAAGGCAGCCTGGTATACCTGAGCGATGTGATCTTCATAGGTTTCCAAGCAATAGGTGAAGCGTTGGCCTTCCTGCCGTGCCTCACGCTGGGGAAGCTTCGCTTCCCAGTGATTCGGGTCATCGAGATCGGTTGGTATATTCGGTAGAAAACCGAGTATATGGTCATAGCTCGCCAGCGCTGGGTGAACGACCACCAATGAGGCCCCCCATAGATCATCCGCTGTGCGCGCTTTCAACCAGCCATAGCGAGACCGGTTGAGTTCCTCAGCATCTGGGTCCGAGTCCGTCACCAGATACATGACTTTCCAATGTGTGTCCGTATTTTCATTGAGCCAATTCAGTGCGTATTTCTTCAGAGTTCCGGGATGAACGCCAAAGGCTGGCGCGTCAAATGGCGAGTCGAGAAGCGTATCCGGAACACTAGAGATGGTTACACGCTGTTGAAAGACATCGCGTACCAACTGCTGAACATGGGCCGACTGGGTGTCATTTCGCATAACCGCAAACATATTGCGGCGATGTTCATAACTATTCATGCGTAGAGTAGTAACAATTTTTTCATCTCGCTGTCCATGCACCTCAGAGATAATGTCCTGCTCATCGGCAAAATCAAGCTCGCCTGACTGCTGAGAGAATTGTTCCAGCGTGAGAGCAAACTCTTGCTTCTGATCCTTGTAAGGGTAGACATTCTCGCAGAGGTCAACTTCTTCGTCGT